>Ga0206871_10269_pt1 | contig 12251 bp, 8 predicted proteins | sample Alteio_BWOrgCont_33_FD_152627 | JGI IMG/M metagenome (GOLD analysis project Ga0206871, IMG submission 152627) | Enriched cells from forest soil in Barre Woods Harvard Forest LTER site, Petersham, Massachusetts, United States -... | ecosystem: Environmental > Terrestrial > Soil > Temperate forest >...
CGATGAGGTTGGCGATCATGAATGCGGCATTGAGGGTTGGGCCGGATTCGACGAGAACGCTGAGGATATTGCGGGCGGCGAGTGCGGCGAGGATTTTGTTGAGGTCGAGCGTGTGGGAGTCGGAATCGAGGCGGCTGACTTCTGCTCCGGTTGCGATGAGTGCGGCTTCACGGTCGGTGGGCGCGGAAGCGTGGCAGAAGATAAGGACGTCATGCGCTGCGGAGGTTGCGATCGCGGAGTTAAGCGGCAGACGGAGATCGGCATCGAGGATGACGCGGAGCAATGGTCGGCGGCGGGGAAGGCCGGTGCGATCGGTAAGAGATGGGTTGTCTGCGAGAACGGTGCCGATGCCGGTGAGGATGGCGTCGGATGTGTGGCGAAGATACTGGACGTCGGCACGGGCGGCTTCACCGGTGAGCCAGTGCGGTGTGGCACCGGTGCGCGTGGAAGGTGGCGGAGCGAGATAGCCATCGGCCGAGAGCGCGGCTTTCAGCGTGACAAACGGACGAGCGTGCTGGATGGACCAGGCGAAGGCTTCGTTGAGTGTGCGTGCTTGTTGAGCAATGGGTGAGTCAGGTTCGGCGATATCGACAATGATGCCAGCTGGGCGAAGCCTGGCGACGCCCTGGCCGCGGACGAGAGGATTGGGATCGACGGTGGCTATGACACAGCGAGCGATGCCGGCGACGATGAGAGCATTTGCGCAGGGCGGTGTGCGGCCGTGGTGCGCGCAGGGTTCGAGCGTGATGTAGGCGGTTGCGCCGTGGACATTGTTGCCGAGCGTTGCGGCTTGTTTGAGGGCGGCGATTTCGGCATGGTCGAAGTTGTCGTAGAGATGTGCGCCTTCGCCAAGGACGCGGTTGCCTAGCGCGATGACACAGCCGACGGTTGGGTTAGGAGAGGCGAACGCAGCGGCTTCTTCAGCGAGCTGGAGGGCGCGGTGAAGATGGAGCTCGTCTGTGGCTGTCAAATTACTTTGGACTTCGTGGGACATGCAGATTCAGGATAGCTGCTGGGTTAGTCGAGAAGGGAATCGACGAAGGAATTCGGATCGAAGGGGATGAGGTCTTCGAGTTTTTCACCGATGCCGACGAAGCTTACGGGCAGGCCGAGTTCGTGGGCGATGGCGATGACGATTCCACCCTTGGCGGTGCCATCAAGCTTTGTGAGCACGATGCCGGTGACGCGAGCAGCTTCAGTAAACAGGCGTGCCTGCTGCAGGCCGTTCTGGCCGGTGGTGGCGTCGATGACGAGCAGCGTCTGGTGCGGAGAGCCTTCTACCTGGCGCGCGGCGGTGCGCGTCATTTTGTCGAGCTCCTGCATGAGGTCGGACTTGGTGTGGAGGCGGCCGGCGGTGTCGACGAGGAGGATGCCGGTGGCGCGAGCCTTGGCAGCGGCGAGAGCGTCGTAGAGCGCGGCGGAGGGGTCGCCACCTTGCTTGGTCTTGATGAGCGCGACGTCCGAACGCTGGGCCCAGACTTCAAGCTGCTCGATAGCCGCGGCGCGGAAGGTGTCGGCGGCGCAGAGCAGAACGGAGTGACCTTCGCGGCGGAACATGGCGGCGAGCTTGCCGCTGGTGGTGGTCTTGCCGGTTCCGTTGACGCCGACGAGGAGGATGACTTCAGGCGGCGCGGCTGGATGCGTGATGGGCTTCGCAACGGACGAGAGGATGCGCAGGAGTTCGGCTTTGAGGAGATGTTTGAGTTCGGCGCCTGAACTGATGCCCTGGCGAAGTGCGCGCTCTCTAAGGTTCGCCATGATGTCGTTGGTTGTGGATGCACCGATGTCCGAGGCGAGGAGGGCGAACTCGAGGTCGTCGAGGGATGCGTCGTCGACTTCGCGGGTGAGTGCGACGACAGAGGCGAGCGAACCGGCGAGAGACTCGCGGGTGCGGGTGACCGCCTGCTTCATGCGATCGAAGAAGCCGGTCTTGCCTTCAGACTTTGGATTTTCGGAGGGCTGTGCGGGGTCCTGGTCGCGCTTGCCGAAGAGAGAAAAAGCCATCCTGCTTAGTTTAGCGGAGATGGAGGAGAGAGGGGGTGGGGAGAAAAAGCAAAAGCAAAAGCTTTAAACGCAATGGGCGCAATGTTTAAACGCAATGTACGCGAAGGAAAGCAAGAGCGCCCCACCCTTTCGCGATGAAGCTGCGAAAGGATGGGGCACCCGAAACATTTTGCGCGGAAGACTACAGGGCGCTGAGGAAGTTGACGAGGTCTTGCTTCTGCTGAGGGTTGAGGCCCATGCCAAAGCGTGCGTTGTAGAAGTTAACTACCTGGTTGAGACTGGTTGCCGAGCCGTTGTGGAAGTACGGCGCGCGAGCAGCGAGGCCGCGGAGGATAGGGACCTTCATGCGGCTGACATCCGAGCAGAGGCCGGTGAGCAGAGCCTTGCCGGGGTCGCTGGTGATGTAAGTGACTGCTTGATTGGCGGCGTTCTTACAGCCGGTGATCTGGAAGACAGGCAGCGTGGGCTGCGAGAGCTGTGCAAGTCCGTTGACGAGCCCGTTGCCGGTGACATTGCCGGCGATGTCAGACTGGCCGGTGTCCATGACCAAGGGCAGGGAGTGATTACCGATACTGGGAGTGTCATGGCAGGTGGAGCAGGTGGCCTGGATGGCGCCGGGGTTGCCGAGAGCAGTGTTGTTTGTATTCAGGCCGGAGACGTTGTTGATCTGGAAGGGCGCATTGTTGAAGATGCCCTGTCCGTGAGCGATGCTGGCCTGCGCAGCGTTGTTGCTGTTGTTCCAAGCGGTGAAAAGAGTGAAGACATTCTGGTTGAAGGCCTTGCCTTGCGGGTCGCCGCCGAAGGCGTCGTTGATGCCGGGATAGTAGTTGACTCCGGCAAGGGCAGCGGCTCCGCCGGTAGCGCCATTGGCAGAGAGTGAGCCGGCAGCGTTGTCAGAAGCCTGCGCGGTGAAGAGACCCTGTTCGAGCGCAAGGATGCTGGATTGCTCGGCGGATGTAGGAACTGCCGTGCCTTGTGCGTGGATGCTGACGGCGTCGAGCAGCTGTTGCGTGAGGTCGGCGGTGAGGTTGTTTGAGAAAGTGGATGCGGTGGTGAGAGGCTGGATGGTCTCGCGCGTATCCCACATGACGTTGCTGAGATAGATGAGGCTGGTGCTGGGCAGCGGTCGGCGATAGACAGAAACTGTGGGCCGGCCGGTGGCGGGGTCGGTGGTGATGGCGCAATTGTAGGGATCGCTGAGTGCGGTAATGGTGAACTGTGTGCCAGCGGGAAGGGTTTCCGCGACGCGGATGAGGCCGTTGTTGAGGATGAGGCTGTGCGAGGCGAGATCGCCGGTGGGCGCGGTGGGATAGTTGGCTCCATCGTTGGCGGAGAAGAGCGGATCGGTGCCGTTGGTGGAGTTGAAGAGTGTGGTGTTGGCGGTGGGCGTCATGCTCATACCCTGAGCGGCCTGGTGGCAGGTGGCGCAGGTGCGGCCATTGGTGCCGAGTGATGCGAAGAAAGATGTGGACTCGTCAATAACACCGGCAGTGGTGTACGTGGAGACGTTGCCGGTGGTGTCGGCGAAGGGTTGGAGGTTGGGGATAGTAATGACTGGGGCTGTTGGTGTCGTAACCGTTGTTGTCGAGGTGGGCGCGCCGTTGCTGCAACCGATGATGAGCGCGAGTGAAGCGAGAGCGAGGAAACGAGACCGTGTAGACACTGGGAGGCACCTCTCAGAACGAAAGCATCAACAACAAAGACTGGCCCGATGAAGAGGAGACGTTGAGTGCTTAAGGGGCTGGCGCAACGTCATTCCGCAGGTTGTGACGGGGATGTGCGGTGTGGGTTTCAAAAAATGCGCGAGAAATATTTCCGCGTGAAGAAAATATTTTTGTGCGCGATGTAAACCTTTGCGGAGTTACTCAGTGCGGCCGGGGCGGGCCATGAGATCGCGGATGGCGTCGAGCGGCGATTTGTCTTCGTGGAGGATGGCGGCCATCTGCTCGGTGATGGGCATCTCTACGCCATAACGTTGTGCGAGGCCGAGAGCAGCCGTCGTGGAACGTACACCTTCCGCAACTTTGCCGTGGAGGCCGGCGAGAATTTCGGGAAGCTTGCGGCCTTTGCCGAGCTCGATGCCGACGGCGCGGTTGCGAGAGAGGCCACCGGTGCAGGTGAGGACGAGATCGCCGATGCCGGAGAGGCCCGACATGGTTTCCGCGCGGCCGCCGCAGGCGATAGCGAGGCGCGTGATCTCGACCATGCCGCGAGTGATGAGAGCAGCAGCGGCGTTGTTGCCGAGTTCGAGGCCGGTGACGACACCGGCAGCGAGGGCGATGACGTTCTTGAGCGCTCCGCCGAGCTCGGTGCCGGGAACATCTTCATTGCGGTAGACGCGTAACGAGCTGGAGGTGAAGGCGTCCTGCAGAGATTTGCCGAGGGCTTCTTCATTGGTGGCGATGGTGATGGCCGTGGGCATGGCGGCAGCGACTTCCTGTGCGAAGGATGGACCGCCGAGTGTGCCGATGGGATTTTTGGGAGCGTATTCCTGCATGACCTGCGACATGCGCAGAAAACTTTTTTCTTCGATGCCCTTGCTGGCTGAGAGCAGGACTTGATTGGTGGTGAGCGTAGGGCCGATCTGCTGCATGATGGAGCGCAACGCTTGCGAGGGTGTGACGCAAAGCAGAATTTCTGCACCGGCGATGGCTTCATCGAGCGACGCGGTGAGACGAATTTCAGCGGGGACAGGATAGCCCTTGAGATAGGTGAGATTCTCGTGGTGGGCTGCGATCTCTTCGGCGTGTGCGGCACGGTGGGCCCAGAGGGTGAGATCGTGGCCTCCGCGACGAGCGAGGGAAATGGCGAGTGCGGTGCCCCAGGAGCCGGCACCAATGACTGCGATGCGGCTCATGCGGCCACCTTCTTTTTGCTGGCGAATTTGCTTTCGGTGCCGTTGAGCAGGCGTGTGATGTTGGCGTGGTGCTTGATGATGCTGAGCAGAGAGATGGTGCTGAGCCCTATGAGCAGAGCCGGCGTGTGTGCGGGAACAAGCCAGAGTGCGAGCAGCGGAATGCTGGCTGCAGCTGCGATAGATGCCAGCGAGACAAAGCGCGAGATGGCGAAGGCGATGACAAAGATGCCGAAGGCACCGAGCGCAACGAGCGGAACGAGCGCGATGAAGACGCCGAGAGCGGTTGCGATTCCTTTGCCGCCTTTGAAGCCGAGCCAGATGGTGAAGATGTGTCCGACGACAGCGGCGACTGCGGCAGCGATGGCGAGTGTGGAGACCACTCCGCCAACGGTAGGCGCGAAGTGCATGGCGAGGCGGACGGCGAGGTAGCCCTTGAGAGCATCGAGCAAAAGCGTGGCGATGCCGAGGCCTTTGCCGCCGGCACGCGCTACGTTGGTGGCGCCGATGTTGCCGCTGCCGGTTTCGCGCACGTCTTCTTTACGGAAGGCGAGCACAAGGAGATAGCCGACGGGGATGGAGCCGAGAAGGTATGAGGTTGCGAGGATGAGGAGCCAGAGGGTCATGTCCGTTGTGAGTGTATCAAGAGGGCAAAAGGCAAAAGCAAAAGCTTTGAACGCAATGGTCGCAAAGTTTAAACGCAATGTACGCAATGGAGAGACAAAGACAACTGCAAACGCGGTGGGCGCGGCGGACGCAGTGTTACGCGGCGAGAGGTAAAGACTATTGAAGGCTGTGGCGGAGCATTTCCAGCGCGTGCTGAGTGGCCCAGAGACGGATGCGATTGCGGTCGCCGGGAATCATGAAGCGCTTGACCTGCGTGTCTTCTTCGTCGGCAAGGCCAATGTAGACAAGGCCGACAGGTTTGCCTTCGTCGGGGCCATCGAGCGTGGAAGGGCCGGCGATGCCGGTGATGCTGAGGCCGAGTGAAGCTTTGGTGCGCTCGCGAATGCCTTCAGCAAGGGCGCGTGCGACCTCAGGACTGACGGCGCCATTTTGTTGAATGAGCTTGGCGGGGACTTTGCAGAGGCCGACTTTCAGATCGTTGGAATAGACGACAGCGCCGCCGAGAAAATTGCGCGAGGCGTTGGGGATGGCAGTGAGGCGCTCGGAAAGCAGACCGCCAGTGCAGCTTTCAGCTACGGAGAGATTGAGGCCGCGCAGGCCGAGCATGAGAAGGACGATCTCTTCGAGAGATTCGCCGTCGGAAGAGAAGATGTCGTCGCCCATCTCGCGCTCGATGAGTTCGACGAGCTGGTCGACGCGGTCTTCAGCTTCTTCCTGCGTGGACTTGGCGCAGAGGAAGTGGAGCTGGATTTCTCCGTGGCCGGCAAGGATAGTGGTTTCGACATCTGTGAAGCGGCGATAAATGGGCGCGGTGCGAGCGTCGACGGTGCTTTCCGGGATGAGTGCCATGCGCAGGACGCGGCGGGCAAGGAAGCTAGGCGGAAGAACATCGGCGAGGCGTGGACGAACTTCTTGCGTGAACAACGCCTTGAGTTCGTTAGGTGGGCCAGGAAGAAGGATGAGAAGGCGGCGATGCGTGTGGCCGTCGGCTGTGCGGATGACAGTTTCAAGCCATTGGCCGGGTGCGCTGCCATTGGGATTCATCAGAAGCTCTGCGCCCTCGAGAACCTGTGCCTGCTTGAGATTGTTGGGCGGCATTTCCATGCGCCGCGCTTTGAAGCGTTCCTGTAAAGCGATAACGACATCAGTGTTGGTGAAGAGTTCAAGATGGAGAGCTTCAGCAATTCATTCGCGCGTGAGGTCGTCTTCTGTGGGGCCGAGGCCGCCGGAGAAGATGAGAATGTCCGCGCGGCGGAGAGCGTTGTGAATGGCTTCGACGAGATGACGGGGATTGTCGCCGACTATGGTCTTGAAGCCGACTTCGACGCCGAGATCATTGAGGCCGGCGGTGAGGAAGAGTGAGTTGGTGTCCTGACGATGCGGTGTGAGCATCTCGGAACCGACGGCGATGATTTCGGCGAGCATTCTCTAGAAGATGATAGCGCTGTGGGGTGTGGGCGGGATTGTCGAAAAGCAACAGCAAAAGCTTTGAACGCAAAGGACGCAAAGTTTAAACGCAATGTACGCAAATGAAGACAAAAGCAAAGGCACCCCACCCTGCCCGACGATAAAGCTGTCGGTCGAGGATGGGGCACCCGGGTTCGTGGTTAGACAGTGGGAGGCGGCGCGATTGATGTAGGCGGCGCGGGTGGGGCCTGTTGAAGGGCGGCCATAATCTCCGCGGCCTTGCGGCGGTTGTAGGTGTCGACCCGCTCGGTGATGGTGCAGATATCGATGATCCAAAGTACGCCGCAGCAGCCGAGGGTAAAGAGCTTGAGGAGGCCCATGCCGATGTCGTCCATCATGAAGCGGTCGACGCCGAACTTGCCGAGAAAGATGCTGACGAGGAGGAGCGTGGTGCGGTCTTTGCTCTCCGCGGCGTAGCGGGCCTGGAAATAGTTCTTCTGTTCCTGGGTGAGACCGGCGGTCATCTGCTGCTGCTCGTAAAAGGTGAACTCTGCCATGGGTCGCTCCTATGGATTTGGGTATGTGAAAGATGATAGCGGAGAAATGTGCAGTCTGAGGCTGAAATCAAAAGCAAAAGCTTTGAACGCAACGGACGCAATGTTTAAGCGCAATGTACGCAATGGGAAATCAAAAGCAAAAGCCTTAACGCGGAGGGCGCAGAGGACGCGGAGGAGAGCGAAAGCAGGTCCTTCGCTCCGCTCAGGATGACAAGTTTTATGGGTGGGTTAGCGGGCGGCGCGCTGGGTGGGCGTGGGGTGGGATTTGTGGCCGTTGATGCCTTCGGCGTAGCGCGCGACGCCGGCGTAGAGGCTTTCGGCGACGCGCTCGCGGTAGTCGGGCTTTTTGAGTTCAGCGGCATCGTCTTTATTGGTGACGAAGCTGATTTCGGCAAGGATGCTGGGCATGTTGGCGCCGATGAGGACGACGAAGGGGGCTTTCTTGACGCCGCGATTGCGCAGGTCGGTATTGCCCTTGGTGAGGCCGCCGTAAAGCGAGGTATCGACGTCTGCGGCGAGCTCTTTGGATTCTTCGATCTTGTCTTTGAGCGCGATCTTTTTCACGAGATCCGAGAGGTCATGGACGCTCTGATTGGAGACGGCGTTCTCGCGAGCAGCGACGCGCATGGCATCAGGGTCGCTGGTGAAGTTGAGGTAATAGACTTCGACGCCGCGCACTTCGGCTTCCGGTGAGCTATTGGCGTGTATGCTGATGAAGAGATCGGCCTGCGCCTTGTTGGCGATGGCGGTGCGGGTTTCAAGAGGGATAAAGGTGTCGTCGGAGCGGGTGTAGACGATCTCCGCGCCGAGACGATCGTGCAGAAGCTTGCCGAGACGAAGAGCGACATCGAGCACAACATCTTTTTCGCGGATGCCGCCGACGCCGAGGGTGCCGGAGTCGTGTCCGCCGTGGCCGGCGTCAATGACGATGCGATTGATTTTTAGACCGAGCGCGCGGACGAGCGTTTCGCCGTCAGCAGTTGGTGGAGCGGCTGCTACTGGATGGCCGGAGGTTTCCGCAGTGGGCAACGCAGCAGCGGGCGCGGATGTTGGTGGAGCTGTGTGCGCGACGGTCGGAGTTGGCTTGAGAGCAGACTTGGCAGCGAATGCGGGATCGTGAGGGTGGTCAGCGTGAGCGCTGGCGGCGAAGGTGTCGGTCGGCGGCGCTTCAGCGTTCGAGACGACGGGCTGCGAGGTGGGGTGATGTGTGCCGGCGACTTTGCTGGGTTCGCGGCTGACGGCGGCGAGCTCCGGTCCGGTGACGGGCATGGGAGGGAGTGAAGAGACTTCGACGGTTGCTGGTGTTTGGGGCGCGGTGACGGGGGCTGGTGCAGGCTTCGGAGTTGTTGGTGCTGGCGGCGTGGGCTTGGCGTGAGGGTCGGGGATGCCGTGGATGTCGATGATGAGGCGATAGGGATTGGGAAGAAGGAAAGCAGAGTACTGCTTGAGGTCGTGGACGTTGAGAACGACGCGAGTGAGCTCGGGAGAAATTTGCGCGGCGCTGATGCGGGTGAGGAAGCCGCCATCGTTGACAGAGAAAGTTTTGCCGGCGAGCTCTGGCGAGAGGCGCGCGTTGTGGAGATCGAAATAAATGCGGTCGGGATCTTTGACGCGAGCGGCTTCAAACTCGACCTGGTTGCCGAGATCGATGGCGACGCGAGTGTAAGTGGAGGTGGACCAGTGGCGGATGCCGGTGACGAGTGCGCGCGGAGCCGTCGTGGTGGTGGCAGGCTTAATATGTGCGGGAGCCTGGGCATAAGCGGACGTTCCGCAGACGCTTGCAAGCGTCGCAGCGAGAAGGACGCGGCGGAACGTGTTTTTTCTGCTGCAGCTCATGCTGATGACAGTCTAGGTTTTTGGACGGTGGAGCGAGAGGGAATTCGGCGGCGGGTGCTGAGTTGTGTACCTGTGCTGGCGGTAAAAAACAAACAACCGCAAAGCCTTGAACGCAAAGGGCGCAAAGTTTAAACGCAATGTACGCAATGGAAAACAAAGACAAGAGCAAAAGCTTTAACGCGGCGGACGCGGAGGTTTCGCGGTGGGTTAAGAGAGTAGCGAGGCAACGACTTCTGGGGCGGAGGCGAGGGCGGTGTCGAGGGCGGAGACGTCTGAGCCGCCGGCTTCGGCGAGGTCAGGACGGCCACCGCCCTTGCCGCCGACTTTGACGGCGAGCGCACCAACGATCTTGCCGGCCTGGATGCGGCCGGTGAGATCTTTGCTGACGCCTACGATGAGAGAGGCTTTGCCTTCAGGGGTGGCTGCGCCGAGGACGACGACGACTGAACCGAGTTTGCCGCGGAGTTCGTCGACGAGATTGCGCATTTGAGATTTGTCGAGCGCGTCGACACGCTGTGCGAGGACCTTGATGCCACTGACTTCGACGGCAGAGGAGGCTGCATCGGCGGTTGCGGCGGAGGCGGACTTCATGCGCATCTGCTCAAGCTCGCGGCGAAGCTTCTTCATCTCTTCTTCCTGCGCGCTAATTTTCGCGCGGAGCGTGTCGGCCGTTGCTTGGCCGGAGCCAATGAATTGCGAGGCGACATCAGCGAGCCCGAAAGCGATGCGGAAGAGACCGAGAGAACCGGCGCCGGTGACGGCTTCAACGCGACGGACACCGCTGGCAACTGCACCTTCGCCGACGAGTTTGAGTTGGCCGATTTCGCCGGTCGCGGCGGTGTGGGTGCCGCCGCAGAGCTCGGTGGAGAAGCCGCCGATGCGGACGACGCGGACGAGATCGCCGTACTTTTCGCCGAAGAGCGCGGTTGCGCCGAGGTCGTGGATGGCCTGGTCGATGGGGACGTCGACGAGGGTTTCGACGGGAGTGTTGGCGAGGACCTGCGCGTTGACGATGGACTCGACTTCGGCGAGCTCTTCGTCGGCGACACCGGCGAAGTGCGAGAAGTCGAAGCGGAGGCGATTGGGGTCGTTGAGCGAGCCGGCCTGCTTGACGTGCGTGCCGAGCACTTGGCGCAGAGCAGCGTGCAGCAAGTGCGTGCCGGTGTGGTTGCGCATGACGGCGTTGCGAACTTCGCCGTTGACGACAGTGTCGACGGTGTCACCGACGGCGATTGGCTGCTTGGCGACGATCTGGTGAGCGAAGACGCCTTGTACAGGCTTTTTGCAGCCGAGAACTTCAGCAACGACTGTATTGTGGTCGCCGGAGTAGAGCCAGCCGACGTCGCCAACTTGTCCGCCGGAGTCGGCATAGAAGCTGGTGACGTCGAGGACGGCTTCGCCGGACTCGCCGGGATTTAATTGCTGAACGCCGAGGCCGTCTTTGACGAGCGCGAGGACCTTTGCGCCGTCGACGCGGAGAGCGTTGTAGCCTTCGAACTCGGTCTTGGGGAGTTCGCGGTAGACGGGTGAGGCGGATTTTTGATTGCCACCCTTCCATGAGGCGCGTGCGCGTGCTTGCTCTTCTTCTTTGGCGGCTTCGAAACCGGCCATGTTGAAGGCTACGTTCGCATCCCGAGCAGCGTCGACCATGAAATCGAGAGGCATTCCAAACGTCTCATATAAATGAAATGCCTCGCGTCCGCTCAGTCCTCTCGCATCTTGAAGTTCTGCAAGTGATCCGCCAGTAAATGTGGCATTTTTCTTTATTTGAAGGAGGTTCTCCAGATGCTGTGAACCAATCCCAAGCACGCGTGCGAATTGCTGCTCTTCAGCAAGAACGATTTTTGCAACACGATCAGCGGAGTCGACGAGCTCGGGATAGGCAGTCTTCATTTCGTCGCGGACGGCGAGAACCATCTCGTGCATGAAGGGTTTTTCCTGACCGAGCAGGCGACCGTGGCGGATGCCGCGGCGAAGAATTTTGCGCAGGACGTAGCCGCGGCCTTCGTTAGAGGGAAGGATGCCATCGGAGATTAAGAATGTGGCAGCGCGTGCGTGGTCGGCGATGATGCGGAGAGAGGCGGCGGATTTGTCGTCGGAGAGGGCGAGGCGGTCGATTTCGGTGATGGATAAATTTTGTTTCGGGCTTTCAGCCCTTGGTTTTTTTAGGGTGTCTGTACCCAGGGCTACGCCCTGGGCTGGTATATCGTCGCGCCGTTGGCGCTCAGATTCTTCGGGGGTTGTCGTGTTCGCTCCATCGATGTCTGAGGTTGAAGGAGAGCGGTCGTTTGCTTCCGCAAACAATACCCCACCCTTCGCAGAAGACGCGAAGGATGGGGCACCCGGTGCCGTTCCTGATGACGAGTTGCTGGGATTGAAGCGTGTGAGCTCGGCGGCGGCGGCGATGAGTGGAGTGAAGAGATCGCTTTCGTAATTGGAAAGCTTGCCTTGCAGGACGCAGGCGATGCGCTCGAGGCCCATGCCGGTGTCGATGGAGGGCTTGGGGAGTGGCGTGAGGATGCCGTCGGAGCTGCGGTCGAACTGCATGAAGACGAGGTTCCAGATTTCCATGTAGCGCTGGTCATCGTGGCCGAAAGGTTTGTCTTCGCCGGTTTCGCTGGCGGCAAGGCCGAGGTCGAAATAGATTTCGGAGCAGGGGCCGCAGGGGCCGGTGTCGCCCATGGCCCAGAAGTTGTCCTTGGCACCGAGCTCGAAGATGCGCGATTTGGGGACGCCGACTTCGAGCCAGAATTTTTCGGCTTCGTCGTCGCGTGGGACGGAGGCGTCGCCTTCGAAGATGGTGACGTAGAGGATTTCTTTGTCGATGCCGAACCATTCGGGCGAGGTGAGCAGCTCCCAGGCGTAGGCGATGGCGTCGCGCTTGAAGTAGTCGCCGAAGGAGAAGTTGCCGAGCATCTCGAAGAAGGTGTGGTGGCGGCGGGTGAAGCCGACGTTTTCGAGATCGT
>Ga0206871_10263_pt1 | contig 12225 bp, 11 predicted proteins | sample Alteio_BWOrgCont_33_FD_152627 | JGI IMG/M metagenome (GOLD analysis project Ga0206871, IMG submission 152627) | Enriched cells from forest soil in Barre Woods Harvard Forest LTER site, Petersham, Massachusetts, United States -... | ecosystem: Environmental > Terrestrial > Soil > Temperate forest >...
CGCGAGGCGTTAAAACAAATTCAGCTCCGTATAGTGCCATTAATCTTCTACGTTCAATGCTCATACTTTCCGGCATAACCAGAATTATTTTATATCCTTTTACAGCAGCTACTAAAGCTAATCCGATACCTGTGTTGCCGGAAGTTGGTTCAATAATAACGCTATCTTTTTTCAACAAACCTTTCTTCTCTGCGTCTTCGATCATTGACAGTGCAATACGATCTTTAATACTAGCACCAGGATTTGTTTTTTCTAACTTGATCCAAACTTCATGGTCTTTCCCAAATAGTTTATTGATGCGTACATGCGGCGTATTTCCGATGGTTTGTAAAATATTGTCTGCTTTCATGCTTGTTTTTTGAACCCCCTAAATCCCCCTGAAGGGGGGACTTTAGAGAATGATTATTTTTAGAGTTATTTTTAAAATTATACTTTTATGCTCCTGAGTTTTACATTGATTGAGAGGTCGTAAACTTTTCAATCTCCCCTTCAGGGGGCAGGGGGGTTAGATCACAAAGTTCAATGCTTCTGGTAAAGGATTTTTATCTCTGATTGTTATTTCGCTTTTGTGATATACAATTGAATGAGGCAACACGCTATTCGTCAGCCACACATTACCACCAATCACACTATCATGACCTATCACAGTATCTCCACCTAATATGGTTGCTCCAGAATAAATGATCACGTTATCTTCAATGGTCGGATGCCTTTGTATTTGTGCCTTATCCTTACTTACACTTAATGCTCCTAGTGTCACGCCCTGATATATTTTTGCATTCTTACCTATCACTGTTGTTTCACCAATTACAATACCAGTACCGTGATCAATAAAAAAAGACTCCCCGATTTTAGCACCTGGATGAATATCAATACCTGTTTTACTGTGCGCATATTCTGCAAACATTCTTGGCAATATTTTTACGCCCTGTATCCATAACTGATGAGAGAAGCGATAGACAGCTGTTGCATAAAAGCCCGGATAAGCAACTAAAACTTCTTCAATTGATCTTGCCGCAGGATCGAATTTCAATACTGCTTGTGCATCTTTTAATAATGATTTATATATATCAGGTGTTGCAGTAAAAAACGCTTCTGTAAAAGCTTGTGTCTTATTGCCGTCTTTTACTACATCATAAATTAACGTAGATAAATGACTTTTAAAAGATTCGAATTCTTTTTCCAGATCTGCAACAGCATTTTTTCTTTGCTGATTAGGAATAAATAAAAATTCGAAAAATGAATCTATAAACTCTTTAGCCAATTCTTTATCGGGAAATGCAGTATCTCCTTTTGAATGTTGCGCATGTAATTCTTTTATAAATGAAGTGGTACTCATTGGTTTTATTTTTTAAGTTATTGAATCATACAAGCGCCAACTGTAACATGGCTTGTTTCATCAATTAATATAGCCCCGCCGTTTACTCTTATTTTTTTGTAAGAATCATAAGGAATAGGCGATGCTGTTTTTATGGTTACTTTAACTATGTCATTTAACGAAGCTTCATTAGGTGCAGGTTCTTTTTCCAAAGAATTTACGTTAAGCTTGTATTCAATATTTTTTATTACCGCTCTTACTACCCTGCTGTTTATTTGCAGCAAGTATTTACTACCGACAGCTAATGGCTTGTTAGCCATCCAACACAGCAATGCTTCTATTTCGTTTTCAACTTTCGGTTGATTATTTTTATTAACGATGATATCTCCGCGGCTGATATCAATTTTATCTTTTAAATGAAGAATAGCACTTTGCGGCGCAAATGCTTCTGCTACTTCTTTACCCGCAATTTCAATAGCACTGATCGTGCTTTCAATCCCTGCAGGTTGTACAGTAATCTTGTCTCCAACTTTATAAACACCGCTGATAACCTTTCCTGCATAGCCACGATAATCATGTAACTCTTCTGTTTGCGGACGAATTACATATTGTACAGGAAACCTTGGATCAGTATAGTTAATGTCATTTGTTAACTCTACAGTTTCCAAAATATCTAATAAATTACGCCCTTCGTACCATGGATATTTATCAGATTTATCAACAATATTATCGCCGTTCAGGGCACTGATTGGAATGTAAGTAATATCTTTCAATCCCAATGTTTCAGCAACTTTTGCATAATCTATCACGATATTATTGTATACATCCTGAGAATAATCAACCAAATCCATTTTATTGATCGCTACAATTACGTGCGGAATATTTAATAAAGAAGCAATAATAGAATGACGACGTGTTTGTTCGATCACACCATGCCTTGCATCAACTAAAATAATTGCCAGGTCAGAATTTGATGCACCGGTAACCATGTTACGCGTATATTGAATATGCCCAGGAGCATCTGCAATAATGAATTTACGTTTTGGTGTAGAGAAATATTTATACGCTACATCAATTGTAATTCCTTGTTCTCTTTCCGCACGCAGACCATCAGTCAATAGCGCCAAATCAATTTCGCCATCTTCTTTATTTTTACTTTGTTTTTCTATCGCTTCCAGATGATCGATCATGATAGATTTACTGTCGTACAATAAACGTCCGATCAATGTACTTTTCCCGTCATCAACACTTCCTGCAGTTATAAATCTTAAAATATCCATTACACTTTTTTGAATTTTAAATTTTGAATACCCAATCGAACAAATTAAAAATATCCGTTCTTCTTTCTGTCTTCCATTGCCGCTTCACTCACCCTATCATCAATTCTTGTTTCGCCGCGTTCGCTGGTTTTTGTTGCAATGATCTCTGTGATGATATCATCTAATGTTGTTGCATTTGATTCTACCGCAGCAGTACAAGTCATATCACCAACTGTTCTATACCTTACTTTTTTTACAGAGACTTTATCTGTTGGATCAATCTGAATGAATTTAGAAGTTGCAACATATTGTCCCTGAAATTCTAACACTTCTCTGTCATGCGCAAAGTAGATAGAAGGCAATGCAATTTTTTCTCTGCGGATATAATTCCAAATATCTAATTCTGTCCAGTTGCTGATCGGAAACACACGAACATTCTCTCCTTTATTGATTCTGCCATTGTATGTGTTCCACAATTCAGGACGTTGTAATTTAGGATCCCACTGCCCGAACTCATCTCTTACAGAAAATATTCTTTCTTTAGCTCTTGCTTTTTCTTCATCTCTTCTTGCGCCACCAATACATGCATCAAATTTGAATTCTTCGATCGTATCTAATAAAGTGAAAGTCTGCAATGCATTACGACTCGCAAATTTTCCTTTTTGTTCAGTAAGATGTTTTGCTTTAATAGTATCTTCTACATTACGTACAATTAATTTTTCTCCAATTGATTTAGCCATCTCATCTCTAAAATCAAGCGCCTCCTGAAAATTATGTCCCGTATCTATATGCACTAACGGAAAAGGAAACTTTCCGGGACGAAATGCTTTCAATGCCAAATGCACCATCACGATAGAATCTTTACCCCCAGAAAACAACAAAGCGGGTCTTTCAAACTGACCAGCCACTTCACGAAAAATGTGAATGGATTCTGATTCCAATTGCTCCAAATAATCTAATCTCTGTAAACTCATTTTATACCTATTATTGTTCTTCGTTAAAACTATTCTTATACGTTAAATGCACTTTTCTCAACATCCGCATTGACTTCAACATCTCCGTGTACATGCAAACCACATTCTTTATTAGCGGCATCTTCCCACCACCATCTTCCTGCTCTGAAATCTTCTCCCGGTTTAATAGCACGTGTACATGGCGCACAACCAATACTTACAAAACCTCTGTCGTGTAAAGGATTATACGGCACATTATTATCATTAATATGTTTTCTAACTTCTTCAGTTGACCAGTGTAAAATTGGATTGTATTTGATGATCTGATTAGCCTCATCCCATTCAACTAATGGAATATTTTGTCTGTCAGGAGAATGTTCTGCACGCAGACCTGTTATCCATATAGCGTTTCCTGCCAATGCTCTGCGCAAAGGTTCTACCTTACGGATAAAGCAACAGCCTTTCCTGTTATCGACAGATTCATAAAAAGAATTAGGTCCCTTTTCCTCTATAAATTTCCCTAGCTCTTCGGCCTGCGGATAATAACCTTTGATATGTGTATTATACTTTTCGTTGGTACTGTTCCAAACAGAATAAGTTTCTGCGAATAAACGGCCGGTATCTAAAGTAAATATTTTAACATCGAGCTTGTTGTGTAATATTTCGTGCGTGATCACCTGATCTTCAAAACTAAAGCTTGAAGAAAATGTAACCTGGCCAGGATATTTGTCCACTAAGACTTTGATGAATTCAGCAATGCTTAGTCCACTTGACTGGTGGAGTAATTCAGATGTGTTACTTTGAAGAGGATTATTGGTCATTTTTTCGTTATTTAACTGTACAAAGTTGAGAGAAAATCATGTCTTAAGGAATTGGAGTAAAAACCTAAAGGTTTAACAACAATACACCTTGATGCTGCAGCAATTGCACATACCCATAATGGAAGCTGTAAATAACATATTGTAACTGTAAAAATGAGGAGCAAAGATACTATACAAATTCAAATCGTGGAAATCTTTTTGATATATCTAAGTAACTCATAATCAATAATCAATGACACAAGAGCGTCATTTTTATTTTTTTGACCGGATGATCTTGTAAATTCTGATGGCACTCATCAATAATATGATAAATAACGCCAAACCAATTATGCCCCAAACCAGGCTGATGGCTTGTTTTACCACTGCCAACATTACAATAGCTATTAAAAAAATAGTGGCAACCTCATTCCAAATGCGTAATTGCTGAGAAGTATATTTAAAAATGCCCTGCCGCTGCTGTTTGAAGATTTTGTGCAAAGAAAAAAAAATAGCCGTATAAAAAGAAGACAAATATCAATTTTATTAAGAGCCACTGTCCCGCCTCCTGAAAAAGAACCCTGTTCCAGCCTTCGACGAACATTAGCCATGGTCCAAACATCAATGTTAATATCGCAGATGGCCAAGTAATGCCATACCACAACCTGCTGATCATCACACCAAAATGCCTGCGTAAAATTCCCTTTTCAACTTCAGACTTATCACCTGCTTCGGTGTTGTAAATAAATAAACGGGGTATGTAAAACATACCGCTGAACCAGGTTACAATAAAAATGATGTGAAGTGCTTTTACGTATAAATACATTTGCTAACGGTTAATGGTAAATGATAAACGCAATAGATATTAAAATGTTTCGGTTATTAATTTTTTCAAGGTTCCTACCCATAATGAATTTGTATTTAAACAAGGTATCATTGTGTATTTGCTGCCTCCCGAATGTATAAATGTTTCTCTTCCGCGTTCTTCAATTTCTTCCAATGTTTCTAGACAATCGCTAACAAAAGCCGGGCAAAGTATTAATAATTTTTTGATTCCTTCTTTGGGCATTTGTTCTAAACGTATATCTGTAAATGGTTCCAACCATCCTTTCCCTAATCTTGATTGAAAAGAAATACTGAATTTATCTTTTGGGATATTTAATTTTTCAGTCACTAATCTTGTTGTAGTAAAACACTGATGCCGATAACAATGTGCGTGTGCGGGTGATGCAACATCACAACAGTTTGTTATTTGCAAACAATGATTTCCCGTAATATCACTCTTCTTAATATGTCTGCCGGGTACTCCATGATAGCTGAATAAAATATGATCGTACTCCTGTTGTAAAAACGGACGCATATTTTCAGCCAACGCATTAATATAATCCGCGTCATTATAATATGGCTCTACAAATTTCAATTGAAATTTGTAATTATTCTTCTTGTATGTTTCTTTTGCATGCTCAACCGCCGTTTCATAAGAAGACATGGCATAATGAGGGTAAAGTGGTACTGCCACAACTTCTTCTAGATCAGGATTCTTACGTAGCAAATTATCAAAAGCTTCTTTTGGTGTGGGACTTCCATACCGCATCGCAATTTCAACAGGCTCTTCCATTTGCAGTTGTAAGGCAGCTTGCAACTGTTTGGTAAATACAATCAATGGAGAACCTTCTTTCGTCCAAATGGTTTTATATGCTTCGGCAGATTTTGGCGCACGCGTTGGCGTTATCAATCCTTTTACCAATAATAACCTCAAAATATATGGCGTGTCTATCACACGTTCATCCATCAAAAACTCATTCAAATAGCGCCTTACATCTTTTGCTTCTGTTGAATCAGGAGACCCAAGATTCATCAATACTATTCCTCGTTTTGTTGCACTCATATTATTTTATATTTTGCAAATGTAACCACAGACGCTTCATAATGGGTACAATTAGGTAAGAGATTTTAAATGTACGCAAGGAAGGTCCAAATAGTTTGTAATTATTATTTCGAGAAATAGTCAAATAGTTTACATACCTGCAAGAATGAGTACCATAAAGGATTACTGCTCATCTATTATCAAATAAAACAGTATAAAGCCCAGCTATATTATGATTAGAGGTAATACGGCGCAACAATAAAAAAACCAACCACTTTATAATTGCGTAGGTCAAACTGATTGGTATTTTGAAAATATGGATAACTCGTATAATAGAAATGACAAACCAATGACATACAAATTAGAAAACACGAATACCGCAGGTTAATTTTGTAACAGAATTTAGAACTAGAATTAAAATATGCAGCACCAACCAACTGAGATATCGCAATTTTTTATCGCTGGCATAAATTATAGAAAAACCGATGCTGCTATTCGCGGACAGTTTGCCATCAATAAAGATCAATACCTACAACTTCTTTCTTTAGCTCCGCAATATGGTTTAAGCGAACTATTTGTTGTTTCTACCTGCAACCGTACAGAGATTTATGGCTTTGCTGAAGACGCTTCTAAATTATGTGAACTTTTAACCACGCAAACAGAAGGTTCACTTGAAACATTTCGTAAGATGTCTTATATCAAACAAGGATATAAAGCGATCGAGCATTTGTTCAATGTTGCTGCGGGATTGGATTCTCAGATATTAGGTGATTATGAAATTGTAGGACAAATTAAATTAGCCGTAAAACTCTCTAAAGAAAATAATTTTATTGGTTGTTATTTGGAAAGATTGGTGAACGCAGTGTTACAATCATCTAAACAAATAAAAACAGATACACAATTAAGCGGAGGAACAGTTTCTGTTTCTTTTGCTGCAGTGTCATATATCAAAGAAACCATTACAAATATTGCTGATAAAAAAATCGTTTTATTAGGTACAGGAAAGATCGGTCGTAATACCTGCAAAAACCTGGTGGATTATTTAGGTACAAAAAATATTACCCTAATCAATCGCACAGAAGATAAAGCTGCTGAACTGGCAAAAGAATTAGGTTTGTTATCGGCTTCAATGAATGATCTTGCTGTACAGGTAAAAGATGCCGATATTATTTTAGTGGCAACGAATGCTACTGAACCTGTTATCTTAAAATCTCATTTGGAAAATAACGGCACTAAATTAATTATTGATCTATCCATCCCTTACAATGTTGAAATAACCGCACAACAATTGCCCAATGTAACTTTGATCAATGTTGATGAGTTATCTAAAATAAAAGATGTAACGCTGCAAAAAAGAGAAGCTGAAGTTCCTAAAGCAAAAGCGATCATTATAGAACATATACATGAATTTGTGCTATGGCACGAAATGCGTAAAAACGTACCTGTACTAAAAGCCGTTAAAAACAAATTGCAGGGGATGCATTCTTGCAAACTATATACCAACGCTTCACAAGACATATCTTCACCTGCAAGTCCTGTTAATTCTCAGGAAAAAATTCAGAAAGTAATTAATGGAATGGCGGCAAAGCTCCGCGTACAAAATCAACATGGTTGTCAATATATCGAAGCCATCAACGATTTCATTGCTCCCGGTATAAATAATTAAATTTTCATGAAAAAATTGATCCGCATCGGGACGAGAGAAAGTCAGTTAGCCGTGTGGCAAGCTGTGCATGTACAAAAATTATTAGCACAATATGGATTTGAATCAGAACTCGTTCATATAAAAAGTGAAGGTGATATTGATCTGCAAACTCCTTTATATGAAATGGGTGTACAAGGAATTTTTACGAGAAGTTTAGACATTGCTTTACTAAGCGACAAAATAGATATTGCCGTTCACTCGATGAAAGATGTTCCTACGCAATTGCCAAAAGGGGTTGTGCAGGCTGCTGTCTTAGAACGCGCTTCTTATAAAGATCTTTTTGTTTTTAAAGGAGATATTAATTTCTTGAAAGATCTTAACTCCACCGCAATTATTGCCAGCAGCAGTATTCGCAGAAAAGCACAGTGGTTAAACCGTTATCCTAATCATACATTAGAAAATCTTCGCGGCAACGTAAATACAAGATTAAAAAAAGTTAAAGAAAGTAATTGGAACGGAGCCATTTTTGCAGCCGCAGGTTTAGAAAGAATTGATCTTCGCCCTGAACATTCCGTCGAATTAGATTGGATGTTACCGGCTCCGGCGCAAGGTGCTATTACAGTCGTTTGTAAAGAAGGTGACGATTATGCTTTTGATGCTTGTCAGCATTTGAATGATGAGTATACTGCTATCTGCACAAAAATTGAAAGAGACTTTTTGCGGACCTTGTTGGGCGGCTGCTCTACTCCCATCAGTGCATTGGCTGAAATAAAAAATAATGAGCTTATCTTTAAAGGCAATATCTTATCTATCGATGGAAAAGATAAATTAGCGATTGAGAAAAGAGTTTCGATAAAAGATATAGATGGCTTGGGAGATAAAGCTGCTCATGAATTACTAAACAACGGTGGACAAAAAATAGCTGAAGACATTCGCAATGGCGGAAAATAAAACAACGATATTATGTACAAGGCCTGTAAATGATTTGCTGATCAAAGAAGCAAAGCAACAAGGCATTGCTATTGATATTATTGAATTTATCCGCACAGAACCTATTATCAATAATGAATTGAAAAAGCAGATCAATGATCTTGCACATCAATCTTTAACGATCGTTTTTACCAGTATGAATGCTGTAGAAGCTGTCTGGAATCGTTTAGATAACAAACCATTAGACTGGAAGATATTTTGCATCGGCACCGCTACACAAAAATTAGTAGCAGAAGAGTTTGACGGCAAATCAATTGTAGGAACAGCCGATAGCGCTGCTGAATTGGCCGACGCGATCATAGCAGAAAAAAATATCGATAAAGTGGTTTTCTTTTGTGGTGATCAACGCAGACATGAACTCCCTAAAAAATTAGCCGATCACAAAATTGAAGTGAATGAAGTTGAGGTCTACAAAACTTTTCAGCTCAATGAAAAAATAACTAAAAAGTATGATGGTATTTTATTTTTCAGTCCGAGTGCTGTAGAAAGCTTTTTTACTGCAAATAAGGTAACTCCGCAAACGACTTTGTTCGCCATCGGCAACACAACAGCAAACACAATAAAAAAATACACAAAAAATAAAATAGTACTAAGTGATAAGCATGGCAAAGATGATCTGCTTGAAAAAGCGATCGCCCACTATGCTTGATCGTTGATACGCAAAAACTACATGAGCACATTACAGAACGATCTATTATTAAGAACACTTCGCGGAGAAAAAACTGAAAGAACTCCTGTATGGATGATGCGCCAGGCTGGCCGCTACTTACCTGAATACATGGTACTAAGAAAAAAGTACGGATTTTTTGAACGTTGTCAAACACCAGAACTGGCTTGTGAAATAACAATACAACCTGTGGATATTATTGGTGTGGATGCAGCCATTCTATTCTCTGATATTTTAGTTGTACCGCAAGCCATGGGATTAGAAGTACAATTAATAGAAAGTCAGGGGCCCATTTTACCTGACCCGATCAAAACAATAAAAGATCTGCAACGTGTACATGTACCCGAAGTTGATGAAAGTTTAGGGTATGTATTTGATGCGATCAAAATGATAAAAAAAGAATTGAATGGTCGTGTACCGTTGATCGGTTTTGCCGGCGCACCATGGACATTATTATGTTATATGGTTCAGGGAAAAGGATCTAAAACTTTTGATGAGGCCAAAACATTCTGCTACACACAACCAGAAGTCGCGCATCAGTTATTACAAATGATCACCGATACAACGATCAAATATTTACAAGGACAAGTAAAAGCTGGTGCCGACACCATACAAATATTTGACAGCTGGGGTGGTTTATTAGGTCCGGAAGATTTTGAAATTTTATCATTACAATATATTCGCCAGATTGTTGCTGCATTGAAAGACTTAGCGCCAACCATCATCTTTGCAAAAGGTGCCTGGCAATCGATTGATAAAATGGCTGAAACAGGCGCTGCTGGTTTAGGAATTGATTGGTGCATTAAACCACAGACTGCACGCCAGTTCGCAGGTAAGAATATTACATTGCAAGGAAATTATGATCCTGCACATTTATTATCTCCTATCCCTGTGATCAAAAAAGAAGTAAAAGCAATGCTCGATGCATTTGGACCTTGCAGACATATTGCAAATCTTGGACACGGCATTTTACCAAATGTACCAGTTGATAACGCAAGGGCTTTTGTTGATGCTGTGAAGGAACATCGGTTTGATTAATAAGGAACAAGAAATACTTTTTTGTCATTCAGAGCGAAACGAAGAATCTTATCTTTCAACAATTATTCTGCTGGTTGAGAATTAGATGCTTCGTCCCTCAGCATGACAAATCACAACAGTTCACTTTTTAGGTATGATTAAAGAAACCTGGATAAATTTCATACACGATCTACAAGATCGCATTTGTATCGCTTTGGAAAAAGCAGATGGCAAAGCTTTGTTTGTAGAAGATTCATGGGAAAGGGCTGAAGGTGGTGGCGGTAAAACAAGAGTGATTGCCAATGGTAATGTAATTGAGAAAGGCGGCGTTAATACTTCAATAGTTTTTGGTGATGTAACAGATGCCATGCGAACACAGTTAAAAATTGACGGCGCGAAATGGTTTGCGTGTGGATTAAGTCTAGTCATACATCCGTTAAATCCTTTTGTGCCAACGGTACATGCTAATTACAGAATGTTTGAATTATACAATGAAAAAGATGAAGTGATCGACAGATGGTTTGGTGGCGGAACTGATCTTACACCTTATTATTTATTTGAAGAAGATGCCAAACATTTTCATCAAACGTATAAAGATGCCTGTGATGAATTTGACACTTCATTCTATCCTAAATTCAAAACCACTTGTGATAACTACTTTGTAAATTTTCATCGCAATAATGAACGCAGAGGTATTGGTGGAATATTTTATGATTATCAACGTCCTGATGAAAATAAGAATGTTGACTTTTGGATCGACCTCGCTAAGCGTTGTGGCGATTCATTTGTAGAAGCTTACATTCCTATAGTTGAAAAAAGAAAGAATACACCATACACAGGTAAGAATAAACACTGGCAGGAAATACGCAGAGGCAGATATGTTGAATTTAATTTAGTGCACGACCGTGGTACATTATTTGGTCTAAAAAACGAACGGAAGAATTGAAAGTATTTTAATGAGCCTTCCACCGACTGTAAGGTTTGAATATAATTATCAACCAGAAAAAGGAAGCGAAGAAGATAAATTATTGCAAGCTTGTTCACATCCTGTTGATTGGTTAGATATTGATCAAAAAGAAATAGATAAAGACGAGTGGGCTCGTAAAGCTAATAGCTGCTAATAATTATGGTCAGACGGGGACCGTCAGACCATTTGCACGGTGTCTGACGGCCTCTGTCTGACACACCAGAATACTATTATAAATAAATCAATACACCATGTATTTACAAAGAAGAAATAGAATTTTAAGAACTAACCCTTCCATAAGAAGCATGGTTGCAGAAACTATTTTAATGCCATCAGATTTTATAGTTCCTCTATTTATCGATGAAGGCACAAATGTAAAATTTGAAATACGATCAATGCCTGGCTATTATCGTCGCTCATTAGAGCTAACAATAATTGAAGTAAAAGAATTATGGAGCTTAGGAATCAAAAGCGTTTTGCTTTTCATTAAATGCGATGATTCTTTAAAAGATAATACCGGTAAAGAAGCATGGAATAAAGATGGCTTGATGCAACGCAGCATCAAAGCAATTAAGGATGCTGTTCCTGAAATGATCGTAATGACAGATGTGGCACTTGATCCTTATTCAATTTACGGACATGATGGTATTGTAGAAAATAATGAAATCGTAAATGATCCTACGGTAGATGCATTAGTACAAATGAGTATCAGTCATGCGGAAGCAGGTGCAGACTTTGTTGCACC
>Ga0206871_10270_pt1 | contig 12207 bp, 9 predicted proteins | sample Alteio_BWOrgCont_33_FD_152627 | JGI IMG/M metagenome (GOLD analysis project Ga0206871, IMG submission 152627) | Enriched cells from forest soil in Barre Woods Harvard Forest LTER site, Petersham, Massachusetts, United States -... | ecosystem: Environmental > Terrestrial > Soil > Temperate forest >...
ATTTGCTGAGCGCGAACGCACGGCTGCGACAGCAGGCATACTCCCGCATACACTGCGGCCCACTGTGCTTTTTTGCGCATCTCGCGTGGCATCTTCAAGTTCCTTGCGGCTCCATGCCGTGGGCTCATGCCCTCGGTACTGTTACTAGTCTCAAGCTGAGTGGGCCTTACCGGATACTCCACATAAGTGTCAGTTGCTCAATCAATTACTAAGGCAAATACCTGAAAAGTGATGTTTACGCCGCGACCACTCTGCTTTGCTTGGCTTCCTGTTGAGCCTTCGCGGCTATCCTGGCTTGGCCGGTCTGGGGAACAAACCGTTTGCGACGCTCCGGCATACCGCACAGCCGCACTGCTTCGCGCACCGTCGGCGCCATGCGCATGTGCTGCACCAGTGATGCCGATTGCAACACTCGCCGCACAGGGTCGGTCACGCCTGCCATCCACAGCGGTCGTCCTGCAGTAATCATCGTCCGCCGAGCCTCCAGCAGACAGCCCACGCCATCGGCCTCCACACGCTCGGTCAGCGTCATATCCAGCACCAGGTGCTCATCGCGCTCTGCAGCTAACGCCGCCTGGCTTTCGACGACCCGGCAATCTTCTCCGCTCAGTGTGCCCGGCAGATGCACCAGCCGCGTGCGCCCTTGCAGGCTCACCTCCATCGGCCACATGTTGGTCTTATCCGGCTGACGGCGGTTTGCCACTATCTCGCGCGGAAGGTGCCGCAACAGCGCAACTGTATCCAGAACATAGCGCGGCAGCAGCCGGCGTGGCTCCTGCAACAGATTGTTGGTCCTGACGGCATGATTACGCTGCCGATGGCGGGATCGATTGCCGTGGCCGATAAGACGCGCCCACAGGCGGCGCAGGCGATTATTGCCGCGCTTACACCTTATTACCAGCACCTGAATGTGACGGTAGGCGTGGATAAATACACGTCCAACCATGTTCTGCTGCTGGGCGCTGTGGAGCATCCGGGAGTGTTGACGTTTGACCGTCCTCCGACGCTGTTGGAAGCAGTTTCGCGCGGTGGGGCTGTTAGTGGTGCGCGCAACCCAGGCTATGGTGCGAATGGATATGCGATGCAGGCGAGCCTGCAGTCGCCAATGGGCAGCGGTGTGCCGGAGCGTGTAGCGATCTATCGCGGCGCCGACAAAGTGATTTGGGTCGACCTGAAAAAGCTTCTGGACAGCGGAAGTGCACTGGCTGACATGCGGCTGAAGCGCGACGACATTGTGTACGTGCCATCGAGCGCGGAGCGATACATCTCAGTGCTGGGACAGGTGCAGCACCCGGGTGCACTGCAGCTGGATGACAGCATGACGCTGGCCAAGCTGCTTAGCCTTTCCGGCGGATTGACACCAGAGGCCGGGAAGAATCCGCAGATCGAGATTGTGCAGACGTCGACGGGAAAGAGGCGGACAGTCACGCTCAAGGAAATTTTGCAGCCGAGTCCGATGGACCTGACGCTGCACTCCGGCGACATTGTGTATGTGCCGAAGAGTGGATTTAACAACGTTGCGTATGTGTTCGATAAATTGTCGCCGCTGGTTTCAATGTTCACAGCCTCGGCGTTGCTTCGTTAGCACTTTAGGTAGAGAGTCGGGTTATGCAGTCGTTAGACAGGCCAATACGGATTGTTGAAGGACCAGCCGGCGAGCGCCCCAATGGGGCGACGCCGGCATTCCAGCTTGATGCGATGCGCAGCTTGCGCTTGCATCCGAAGCTGGCTGCGTATGTTGCGTGCGCGGTGCTGGTACTGACTGTGGGTTATGCGCTGACGCGCAAGCCGATGTATGAGGCTCGCAGCCTGAGCTACGTTGAGCCGCTGGAGACAAAGGTGGTCAGCGACGGAGCGCAGGGAATCTATGATCCGGCGCGATACGACTCCTATTTTCAGCAACAGATTCAGACGGCGACTCGGCAGGACATTCTGGAGGCAGCGATTTCAAAGATGCCCGCAGGTGTGTGGCAGCGCCCGGGTGAAGATCTCCACGCTGCGGCTGAACGATTGGCGAGCGCGCTGAAGGTAGAGCGCGTGGGCTCGAGCTATCAACTGGCGATCAGCGTGATGTCGGAGAATCCTGAGAAGGCTTCCGCGATTGTGAATGCTGCGACGAATTCGTACCTGGAACAGGGCCGCAAGGATGAGAATGCGCGTTCCGATGGGCGCCTGGTGTTGTTGCAGGAAGAGAGCCAACGGATTCAGAAAGAATTGCAGCAGGATCGCGAGGAACAAGCTGCGCTGAGCCAGACGCTGGGCGTAGCGGATACACAGAACGGCGGCGCAAATCCTTATGACATGCAGTTGGCCGGTGTGCGCTCGGAGCTGGTAGCTGCGCGCGAGGCGCACGATGTGGCTGCGGCGCAGCTGGCGAGTGTGACTGCACGCGGCGGTTCGAGTTCGGCTGGCTTGAAAGCGATTGCTGACGAAGCGATTACGAGTGACACAGGTTTGTCCGCGCTGAAGACGACGATCAATGAGCGACGCGCCGTACTGAACACGCAGATGGCGACGCTGACGCCGAGCAATCCGGTGTACAAGCAGGATGCCGATGAGATTGCCTCGATGGATAAACAGGTTGAGGCGCGATCGACGCAGCTGCGGCAGACGGCGGAGCGTCGCGTGGAAGACAAGCTGCGGCTGGAGCTACAGCGCACGGGAGACGTGGAATCGCGGCTGAATGGCGAGTTGGCTCATGCGACTGCGCAAGCGGGAACAGCGGCTCCGAAGCTACAGCGAGCGAAAGATTTGGGAGCAGACATCACGCGCCTGCAGGCACGCTATGCGACGGTCGATGATGCGCTGCGCGGATTGCAGTTGGAGTCGAGCGGACCCGGCACAGCGCATTTGCTGGTAGCGGCACAGGTGCCGGATGCTCCGGCAGCGAATCACAGGCTTCTGTTGCTGGTATTGGCGTTGCCGCTGGCGGCGTTCGCGGGAATTCTGGCGGCGGTGCTGGCACGCAAGAGCGACAAGCGGCTGCACTCGGCGATGGATCTGGAGCAAGCAGTTGGCGTGATGCCGATGTGTGTGTTGCCTGAGTATTCGCAAGACGAACACTTGCTGCGGCTTGCAACGGGGTTGGAGCGCGGCCACAGGTTGAATGGCGCTCGAATGTTTGTGTTTACGGCGGCGAGCGAGTCAATGGACACGTCCGGCGTGATCTACGGTGTGCAGTCGAAGCTGAATGAGCTTGGGTTCAAGGTAGTAGTGCTGGCAGCAGAGGATGTTCGTCAGACGACAGCCACGGAGCGCAGGCTGGGACAGGGTTCGAGCCAGATTGAAGAGCTGAAGCGCGAGAACGCTTTTCTGCTGATCGATGCGAGGCCGCTGTTGCACTCGGCTGACACGGAATATGCGGTGAGCTGTGCGGATGCGACGCTAGTGGTTGCGGAGAGTGGCTTGACGACCGGCGTGGAGCTGAAACGCTGCATGTTGCTGTTGCAGCAGCTAAAGGCGACCGGCGTAGGAACGATTCTGCTGAATGCTTCCGATGTTGCCGGCGAAGCTCCGTTGCGCAGAGCGATTGTGGTTGATGAGCCGCGGCAGGGAGTGCCGATGTGGGGGCGGACTCGCAGCGCGGGGCTGGATGAACTCTCCATCGTGCCGAAGTGGCGGGGTGAGGAAAAGACGAATTTTGAGATGCCTTCCGTGAAGGTCAGGGAAGAGCTTCCGAGGCGAGTGCAACTTGTGCCGGCAGCGGCTGTGAAGCCTGTGCCGAGGGCTTATCCAGAGGAGCCGTTCATGCTTTTTGAGGAAGCCGCGTTTGCTGCGCCGGTGTCGAAGTCGAATGTGCAGGAAGAAATTGTGCGGGCTAACCCGCCTGCGATTGTGCAGATAGTTGAGCAGCCGGTGGTTGTGAAAGAAGTTGAAGTGCCTGTCGTCGCGCAGAAAGCTGAAGTAGTTGCAAGTGAGTCTGCCGAAGCTAAGGCAGAGCGCATGAAGCGCGAAGCGGTTGCACGTGTGCGGTCGCGGTTCGGTATGCCTTCTGAGGCGGTAGAAGCGCTTTCGGCCGCGATGCAAAAGCCGATGCCGAAGACGGAGCCTGCATTCGCGCCGATGGTGGCCTTTCGTGCTGCAAACATCAGCTCGCCGGTCCGGGCTGTGATGGAGCAAGCGGCAGAGAAGATTGCGGCTACACCCATGGTTCGGCGTTCTATGGAAGAAAAAAGATTTGAGCAGCCGACGACGGCGATACAACAGCCGGTGATCGAAGCAACAGCGCTGCAGGCCGCACCGGTAGCTAGGCCATTGCCTGCTGCTCCGGTGGCGGATTTGCCTCCAGTGAGGCGCGTGATGGTTCAGCAGGAGCGTGCGCAGCCGGCTACGGTGCCGGTGGTGCAATGGGCGTTGCAGCCGGAGCGCAGGCGCGTGCCGCGTGAGCCGATCGCGTTTCCACGCGGGCTGAATAAGGCCGCGCTGAGGATGCAGGAAAAGGGACAAGCCATCGCAAAGGGCCACGCAGGACCGAGTTTGACGGCCGCTCAACAAGCGATTGCGAACAGGGCATCGTCGGCGAATCACCCAGTGGCTGCGAAGCCAGAGACAAGCCGGCGCGCAGGCGCAAAGGAGTCCGCAGAGCAGGGCGGACGCTGGAACCTGCTGCGCCAGTTTGGCGGGTTTGAAGCAGCGGAACAGAACGGGCCAAGTTTGCAAGAACGCGCGGCGGGCTAGGAGTCTGTGATGTTCGAGCAAGTACGAAGCGACTGGCGTACACACAACTATGACTGGAGCAGGCACGGGTTCTGGGCACTGCTGGTATATCGCTTCGGAAACTGGCGATACACGATCAAGAATCGCGTTGTGCGGATGCCGTTTTCTTTTCTCTACAAATTTCTGAAGATGATGGCCGACTCGCTCTGCGGGATTGAGTTGCCCTGTGAAGCTGTGATTGGCGAACGGTTCGTGATCGAGCACATCGGTGGCATCGTGATTAGCGGCGATGCGGTCTTTGGCGACGATTGCGTGATTCGCAACGGAGTTACGGTGGGGCTGCGGCACCGGCAGGAGCGCGGGTCGCCACACGTTGGCAACCGCGTGGATATTGGCGCCGGAGCAAAGCTGCTGGGACCGATTCGCATTGGCGACGATGTTTCAATTGGAGCCAATGCCGTGGTGCTGTGCGATGTGCCGGATGGCTGCGTTGCCGTGGGCATCCCAGCGCGCGTGATCCGGAGCCGGCGCGATGAAGTTCGCGAGCTGGAAGAGGTCCTGGCGCGATGAGCGCAAATACGAATTGCTCAAAACTTTCTGTGGTGGTGATCGGGCGCAATGAAGGCGCGTGGTTACAGCGATGCCTGGAGTCGGTGCGTGCGATGCGCTGCAATTGGGATATGGAATTGATTTATGTTGATTCCGGATCGAGTGATGGAAGTGTGGTGCTGGCCGAGAGCCTGGGAGCGAAGACAATCGCATTGACTCCACTGCGTCCGACTGCGGCGCTGGGGCGCAACGCAGGATGGCGTGCAGCAACCGGCGATGTTGTTTTCTTTCTTGACGGCGACACAGTTGTAGATAAAGATTTCGCAGTTGCAGCGATATGTGAACTCGACGATCCCACGGTTGCATGCGTGTGGGGGCACCGGAGGGAGATGTTTCCACGGGAAAGTTCATACAACCGCGTGCTTGACCTGGATTGGATCTATGCGCCGGGGCCGGCGGCATTCTGCGGAGGCGATGCGCTGGTTCGCAGAAGTGCGCTGGTGGAAGCCGATGGATTTGATGAGTCGCTGATTGCAGGTGAAGAACCGGAGATGTGCCGGCGGATGATTGCGGCGGGGTATCGCATTCTGCATGTGGACCTGGCAATGACGCAGCATGACCTGGCGATGAATAGCTTTCGGCAGTACTGGGCAAGAGCGACGCGTGCGGGGCATGCGTACGCGGAGATTTCGCGTCGATTTGCGGGAAGTGGAGATCCTTTCTGGAGTGCGGAGGCGCGGCGTAATCGGGTTCAGGTGCTGGCGTTGAGTGCGATGGTTGTCGCGGGGGTTGTTGCGAGCGTGCTGTTGCGATCGGGCTGGCCTGCTGCAGCTGTGCTCGCTGCGCTGGATGTCCTGGTGTTGCGGACGGCCTGGAAGGCACGATGGAAGTCGACGAATGCATGGACCCTGTTGCTCTACGGAGTGCATTCGCATTTGCAACAGGTGCCAATCTGCGTGGGGCAGATGCGCTATGCGTGGAACAATCGCCGTGGGCGGCGTATGGGGATTGTGGAGTACAAGCAGAGCTAGAGGATCTTCAGAAATTTAAGCAGAATGCAGGGGCCGCGCTGGAACGCCGCCGACGATAGCGTTGGCGGGGACGTCGTGCGTGACGACTGCATTGGCGCCGATGGTGGCGTGGTCACCGATGGTGACGCCTCCGAGAATGGTGACTCCGCGACCAACCCAGACCTGCTCGCCAAGAACGATGGGCTTAGCGGTGTGGCCGGAATCGCGCAATTGCTCGCCTGCGATGCGTGCGTGGTTGGCGTCACGGATGCTGGTGTATTCGCCGATCATGCAGCCTCTGCCGATGCTTATACCTGTCATGGCGACGAGATGCACGCCGCGAGAGAGAACAACGTCGCTGCCTAGTGCGATGACCGCCGACGATTGAGTTTCGAGATGTAGACCGGGATAGAGAAGCGCATCGTGACCGATAAAGATGTTGGCAGTGCCTGCGACAAAGACGGGGCCTTCAACGACTACCGAAGAGGGAAGTGGCTGATGAAGCTGTGCCGCAAGTTCGGCGTGGGAGTGAAGGCGGCGCCAGAATTTACGCAGAGGCGCGGTGAGGCGCAGCATGATGTGGAGTGGAGCGACGAAAAGTGGTTTGATGGGCGAGCTCATGGCAGCTACCAGGGACGCGGCGGTGAAGTCCGTCCGCCGTCCGTATCCTTCCAGGCCTGCAGCAGAAGAGCACGCTGGGCGCGGAAATGCTGCTTACGCACGAGACGCTCTGGATTATTGGTGAAGCTGTTGCGCAGCATGGCAGCGGCATAGAGCGTACGCTCCATCCAGAAGGCGAAGCGCGCGCGGCTGCCGTGATGCTTGCGGTAATAGAGAAGCGTGCTGCGCATACGCCAAAGAACAACCTGTGCGGCGGTGGAAGAAAAATCCAACGTCTTTAGCTGGCGCGAGGATTCGCCACCGATGTGTGTGATGACGACGTCCGGCCAATACCAGACTGAATAGCCGGCGTGCTTGAGGCGGAGACAGAGATCGACTTCTTCGTAGTAGAGAAAAAACGCGGGATCGAAGAAACCGGTCTGCCGCAGCGCTACGGGTCGAAGGATGGAGAATGCGCCGGGGACCCAATCCACAGACGAAGAAAGCCGGGCGTCAGCCCAGGTTCGATCGAAGCTGCCGAAGATGTGTGAATGCGGAAATTTTGCGGCGAGGCCGGTAAGAACGATGGCGTCTCCGGTAATGGAATGGAAGGAGCGTGCGGAAGGTTGCCAGGCTCCGTCACGGCCAACGAGCAGGCCGCCGCCGAGAGCGCAGTTGGGGTTGGCATCCATGTGGCGGATGGCGCGTACGAGCGCACCGGGAGCGAGGAAGGCGTCCGAATTGAGTAGGACAAAATAACGGCCGCGAGCGCGGACGAGGGCGAGATTGTTGGCACGGCCAAAGCCGAGATTGACATCGCTGCGGATCAGATGGACAGCAGGGAATTCACGCTCGACCATTTCAGCGGAGCCGTCGGATGAGGCGTTATCGACGACGAAGATCTCGCAACGTAGCGTGGAAGATTCCTTTTGAACAGCAGTGAGGCATTCGCGGAGCAGGTCGCGCGTGTTGAAGGAGACGATGATGATGGAGAGCTCGAGTTCGGCTGACTGCGATGCCTGCGCAGGAGCGACACTGCGCGACTCATTATGATGAATTTCGGTAGGCGACTCTGCGATGGCAGCGCTCATGCTGTTTGCTCCTTTGCAGGAGATGCGCTGAGGCTACATGGGCGGCACGGCGTAAGACGCGCCTGAAAGCTTTTGGCGAGAAGCTCATGGTTGAGCGGAAGGTTGTACTCGCTAAGAATGCGTCCGCGTGCGGAGTGGCCGAGGAATGCGCGCAGTGCGGAGTCCCGCGCGAGCGATTCAATCGCGGCAGCAAGAGCGACGGCGTTGGCAGGTGGAACGAGAAGACCGTCCTGCCCGGTGGTGATGAGTTCGGGAATTCCGGCGATGGTGGTGGAGACGCAGGGAACGCCGAAGGCCATCGCTTCCATTAAGGCGACTGGGATGCCTTCCGCGAAGCTTGCGAGAACGAAGATGTCTGCGCCGCGGACGTGAGTGAGGGTTTCTGCGTGCGAGAGAGCGGAGGTGAAGGTGACGGATTTCTGCAGGCCACGAAGACGCACGAAATTCTCGAGAGAAGTGCGTTCGGGGCCGTCTCCGATGAGAGTTGTGTGCAACGGAATGCCGCGATCATGAAGCAGCTTGATGGCTTCCAGAAGGATGTGATGGCCCTTGGCGGCGACGAGACGGCCAGTGCAGACGACCTGCAGCGGTGATGTTGCCTGACGCGTGGGCTGCGGGGGTGTGAGACGAGTGGGATCGACGCCGAGACGAATGACAGAGAATTTTGACCACTGCGAAGACGGCGTGAGCTGGCAGAGCTGGCTGCGGCAAAAGTCGCTGATGCAGAAAACGAAGCTGGCCTGGAGTAGCTTGTCGCGAAGTTGATAGGCGTCGACATTCAGCAACTCCTCCGGGCCGTGGATGGTCAGCGAGAAGGGAATTTTCCATGCGATGGAAGTGAGGTAGCCGACGGAGGCGACTGCTCCGCCGAAATGCACGTGCAGATGATGCAGGCTTCGGGCGCGCATCCAACGGCCGATGAGGAGCGCCTCAATGAGGTAAAAGAGCCAGCGCGAACGCTGACGCAGCGTAAGGTTCGGCAGGCGGATAATAGCTGCAAGACCGCGTAAAACCGCAGATGGGCGAAGCAGACCCGTGATGAATGCAAGCCAGAGCGCACGAACTGGTTTGCCGTCTTTGATGTAGTGAGTGGCGCCGGCTTCGGCGGCTTCCTGCGCGGGAAGGCGGTGCAGAGTGCGGTCAGGGCGATTGATGGAAGCGGTCTCAACCCTGAAGCCGCGCGCGCGAAGGCCGAGGACTTCATGCAAAAGAAAGGTGTGGGAGACGGCCGGATACTGGCTGAGTAAAAACGCAATGGCGAGGCCGGCCTGCGGCGCAGAAGGCGCGGCGGCGGCCGGCTCGGAGCACACGTCTGGCGTGATTTGCTCGAGCGTTTCCATCGATTAAGTATAGGTACGAAAGTACTGCTAACCTACTCCCACGAACGCAGCGAAGGCTGCCACAAAAGATGCAGAAACTGCTGACAGGAAAGAATTTAAGCTTGTGACAGGCTAGGATTTTTATGCGCATCGATGAGTCGATGAAGGGAAACAATTTCGATTTTCTGCGCCTCACTTTAGCTGTGCTGGTGATCTTTTCGCACAGCTTTCCGCTGGGTGCAGGTTCGGAAATTCACGAGCCGCTGCGCGTGCTGACGCACGGGCAGATGACCCTTGGTGCGTTCGCGGTGGACCTGTTTTTTGTGATGAGCGGCTTTCTGATCGCAGGCAGCGCGGAGCGATCGCGGACCCTGGGTTCGTTTCTGAGGAAGCGCGTTTCGAGAATCTATCCGGGGTTCGTGGTGAGCGCGTTGTTGATGGCGCTGGTGGTGCTGCCACTGGCGAGTGGAACCTTTGCAGAGGCTAGTTGGCCTGCGCGGCTTGTGAATTTCGTTTTACAGACACTGCGCTTGCAGGAATTTCATGTGAGCGGCGCGTTCGTACATAATCCGTATCCGGGCGTGCTGAATGGATCGGTGTGGTCGATCCAGTATGAGTTCTGGTGCTACCTCGGCGTGGCGATGATGGCTGCGGTGGGATTACTGAGAAGGCGCGGATGGGTACTTGCGTGCTTTGTGGCGTCAGTTGCAATCAGCGTGGCGTTTCAGGCACAGGGATGGATCTTTGGCGGAAAGCTTGCGGGCAGGATTTTGGGTTCGCCGCAACTGTGGGCGCGGCTGCTGCCATTTTATCTCGCGGGCGTGGTGTTCTATTTGTTCCGCGATCGAATCAAGCTGCATGTATGGGGTGCTTCGCTTGCTTTGGCGGCGCTGCTTGTTGCAAGTTGGGTGCATGTGGGATGGACAGCCGTATTTCCGTTTGCTGGCGCATACCTGGTGTTCTACGTGGCGTTTGCGCGGTGGATTCCACTGCAACGAGTGGGCAGGTTTGGCGATTTCTCCTATGGGACGTATCTGTACGCGTTTCCGATTGAGCAACTGCTGGTGATGGCGTTCGGACATGCGGTTGCACCGTGGCTGCTGTTTGCACTTGCTACGCCATTAACGCTTCTGGCTGCGGTGGTTAGTTGGTATGCCGTAGAGCGCTGGTTTCTGCGGCCGGAGCGGCGCAAGGAAAACCTGGTGGCCGAGGCGATTGAGGGAGAGCGCCCGCTGCCGGTGGTTTCAGCGAACGCTTAGCGAGAAACTACGACAGACGCGTAGATTCCGAGTATCGTGTCGATCTTTTTCTTCCAATCGTATTGAGCGAGAACTTTTGCGCGGCCAGCTGCGCCGAGCTGCTGCGCAATCTCTGGCGCAAGCAACAGACGCTGCATGGAAGCGGCGAAGCCGTCAATGAGTGCTTTGCGGCTGGTGGGCGGGATGAGGATGCCACACCCATCATCGAGATAATCGACAGGCCCACCCCAGGCTGTGGCGATGACTGGTTTGGCCATAGCCATGGCTTCGAGGACAACCGCGCCGCCGCACTCGTAGAGCGATGGAAGCACGAGAGCGGTGCTGCGGGCGAGGACGCGCGCGCACTCAGTCTGCGGTAACCAGCCGTGGAATTTGAGGCGCTCAGCGATGCCGAGATTCACTGCGAGTTTTTGCCAGAGCGAAAGCATGGGGCCATCGCCGATAACATCGAGCGTGGCTTCCGGCGTATGCGAGAGTGCTTGCAGAACAATGTCGAGCGCCTTCCAGTCAACCAGACGGCCGATAAAGACGAAGCTGCCAGAAGTGGCGGGAGTTGAGTCTGTGTGCCATTGCGTAAGGTCTACACCGTTCTCTGGGAGCTCGAGGACATTACTGCTTGCCCCTACAGGAAGTGCGGCACGGGTACGGCGGTTAGCGACCAGAAGAGCGGTAGCGCGTTTTTTGCCCGGCAGCAGAGAATTCATCGCGCCGGAAAAGGCGCGTCCCAGGGGGATAGAGATGCGGCTGAGCAGCGATTCAGTCTGCTGGAACGCCGGAGGAAATTCCATGCCACCATTCATAGGGCCGATGATGACCGGAGAGCCGACATTCCAAAGCAATGAAGGAAAACGCGGCGAAACGGGGATGGGTTGATGTACGACTGAGCCGGGGCCAGCGAGCGAGCGTGCTATCGCGCGTTGCGAGAATTGGGTGAGCAGCTGGTTGGCGAGACCGAAGGTCGCTTCTGAAATGCGGCGAGGGAGGAGACGGCCACACTGGTAAAAGAATTTTTGCAGAAGCTTGTCCGGGACGAAACGGATGCGATTGAGCTCGGTGGGGAAGAGTGCTTCGAGCTCGGTGCGTGTGCGCTCATGAACGATGAGGAAGGCGTCGACATTGCGCGCGCGAAGGCCGCGAAAATAATGGTAGGGAAGAATGGCTTCGCCACCGAAGCGTGTGGAGGCGTGTTCGGCGACGATGAGGACGCGCAGCGAGCTCATGACCGCCCAGCGCCGAAGAGCCGGTAATAGCCGAGATTTGCGATCACACTGCGAAGAGTCTGCTCGCGCTCAAAACGCCCGGAGGTGAGCTCTACAAAAGGCAGTACCGATGATGCCTGAAGATGCGAAGCTGCAGGCGCAGACGAGTGTGTAGCAGCCAGATCAACCAGCCAGGATTTTGCCTCGCCGCCGGCGTGGAAGCACTTCATCTCGCTCAATGGCTCAGATTGGAGCAGGCGCAGGCCATTGGTTCCGAGTTTGCGGCGAATGCGCTTGCGCTGTGTACGACGCCAGCAGACCCACTTGGCGGGGTCGAGATGGCCTCCGCCAAAGCGCATGGCTATCGCTGACCAGACGATGGCCTCCACGTGCGGAACGCGGGGAAGCTCTGCGCCGCCAAGCCTGCCGATGAGGCGGTCGAGCCACTCGAGTTCAGCGAGGCCTTCGCTGCGACGCCAATGTGCAACGCCGATATCAACATGGCGCGCGAGAGAAATGCCGGC
>Ga0206871_10271_pt1 | contig 12178 bp, 9 predicted proteins | sample Alteio_BWOrgCont_33_FD_152627 | JGI IMG/M metagenome (GOLD analysis project Ga0206871, IMG submission 152627) | Enriched cells from forest soil in Barre Woods Harvard Forest LTER site, Petersham, Massachusetts, United States -... | ecosystem: Environmental > Terrestrial > Soil > Temperate forest >...
TTCATATGCTAGGTTCTCCGGAATATTTTTCGGGCAAAGATGGTAAACCAGGATGTCGACCAGCTCGAGGTGATCTGCAACTGCATCTGCATCTGAAATCTGCGCCACGCCGATGGCTCCTGCGCTCAGCCACGGGTGGTCTGGACGCGGGCGTATTCCTCCGGCATGCCGATATCATTCCACAGTTCCTGCATGTGGTAGGCGCCCACCGGCAGCTTGTCCTTCAGGCAGCCGTCGATCAGTTCGGTGATCGGGAACATCCGGCCTTTGGGCACCCTGGCCACCACTTCCGGCGCCAGCACGTAGATGCCGGCATTGATGCGGTACTGCAGGGCTGGCTTCTCAACCAGACGGGCTACCCGCACACCTTCGATCTCGGCCACACCGAATGGCACCTTGATGGTGTATTCGCGCAGGGCCATGCTGGCGCAGAAGCCGCCGGCGCGGTGGAAGGCGAGAAGGCGTGAGATGTTGATCGCGGTCATCAGGTCGCCGTTCATCACCACCAGCGGCGCCTTCGGCTTCTCCGGCAGCAGGGAGATCGGGCCGCCGGTGCCCAAGGGGGTGGTCTCCTGCACATATTCGATCTGGCACTGATGATTGGTGCCGTCGCCGAAATGATCCTCGATCATCTTGCCGAGATAGTTGACCGAGATGAAGATGCGGCGGATGCCATAGCTGACCAGCAGCTGGACGATCCATTCGAGGATCGGCCGGTCGCCGACCGGCAGCATCGGCTTGGGGATGCCGGTGGTCAGCTCGCCCAGACGCTCCCCTTTGCCGCCGGCCATGATCATGGCCCAGCTCTCGCAGCGCGTACCCACCATGGCGGTGCGCAGGGTATGCAGATCGGTGACGCAGCCCTTGTCGTCGATCACCGGCAGGCAGGTGATGTGCTTGGCCAGCATGATGCTGATCGCTTCGGGCCGCGGCACATTGGCCCCGGCCGATATGAAGCTCTTGGGACAGGTCACCGATATCGGCGCGCTCAACAGGCCGCCTTTGATCAGATGGCGTCTGATGTCGCCATCGGTGGCGATGGCGAGAAGTTTGCGCTTGGCATCGCACACCAGCGCCACTGACAGACCGCCCTGATCGATGACCGTGAGCACCTCAAGGACGGTCATCTCCGGCGAGACGATCAGATCCTCGAGGTCGGCATGTCCACTGTAGCTGTTCATGGCGGGAGCCTTGTGCGGATGGAGGCGGATGGAGGCGGATGGCAACGGATGGACGGTTCGGCTTGGGCAGGTGTGCCCAGCCTACTACGGCGTACCGGAAGGGGAATTCAGGCGATCGGATCCGGTGTGCTGGAGCATGAGGAACTGCGCGATGGTGAAATCGAACTGGTCGTCGATGTCGATGGAACGCTCCTTGGGCATCTCATAGGCGTAGGTGCGCTCATGATAATAGCCCTGACGACGTTCCAGCAGCGCACGGCTGAAGACATAGATGGCACCATTGGGCATGAAGGTCTGGGTGAGGGCCTGACGGTTTGCCATGGTGTCGAACGCGCCGGGCATGGCATCGCGCAACACCCCCTGGGCATCGACCACCTTCGCCCACTGCAGGGGATGCGCGCTCGGGGTGACGCTGATGACCGCTTCAGCCTGGCGCTGACGGTAGGCGCGGATCGCACCATCGATGTCATCCGCCCGACGCAGCGGACTGGTCGGCAACAGCACCACCAGTTCATCGATGCGGGGTGCACCCTGGGTCTCCAGGGTGGTGCAGGCATGGAGGTAGGCGTCGATCGCCAGGCTGGTATCACTTGCCAGCTCCGGAGGGCGAAGGAACGGAACCTCGGCGCCATGCATGAGCGCCACCGCTGCGATGTCGGCGCAGTCGGTCGACACCACCACGCGGGTCACGTTGGCGGCTGCGCGCGCCGCACGGATGGTATGGGCGATCAGCGGCAGTCCGGCCATGGGCCGGATGTTCTTGCCGGGTAGGCCCTTCGAACCACCACGTGCCGGGATCAGCGCGAGCATGGTGGCTCCTGCAGCGCGCCAGACCCAGTGATCGCCACCAAGCACATGCACCTGGCCGTGGAGGCGGTGACGAGGGCGCAGGTCACGGGTGGACAGAGCACTGCCAGACGCCGGGGATGCGCCAACCATGGAGAGGTCCTGGCCACTGGGTTCATGATGCCTGCTCGTAGGGTACCGCTGCGGCGCTCCACCACGCCTGGGTCTGAACGCCTTTGGCTGCGCAGTAGGCCGCGTAGCGCGCCTGTGCACCTGGATCCTGCTCAAGCTCGATGCTCAGGCCGTTGAAGGCCTTGGAGAGTCCAGGAAACGGGCACCCCAGATCGATCAGCGCCTGATAGTGTCTTGCCTTGACGCGGACGCAGCGCACCAGCGTGCCCTGATCCCGTCCCTGCAGACCGGCGATGGTGTCGGCATGCTGGCGGTAGGCGGTGGAGGCGCTCGTCGTGAACACCCCCCGCACCCCGGTGCAGAGCAGGCGGGTATAGAGCGCCCAATCATACGCGAGCAGGGTGTCGTCGATGAGTCCCACATGGGGCATCAGGGCTTCGACCAGGCAGGCGGTATTGCTCAGGCCGAAGACATTGCCATGGATGATGTCATCCAGACCCAGGATCTGCCCCTCGCGCAGCAGGGACCCGAGCATGGGCACGCTGCCGTCGATGCCCGCGCCGAACGCGAGGAGCTCATTGACGACCACGGTATGCTGTCGCAACAGCGACCGGGACACGGAGACCCGGTTACGGCTCAGGCAGTCATCGCTATCAGCGAACACCACCGCCGTGATGCCGTCGCGCGCGAGGGCGCGGATGCCCTGGGTACGGATGGCGCTCGGCCGACCTCGGGCCGGGACGACGCGCAAGCGTCCGGCGAAGTGGGCGAAGCGCGTGGCGACATCGCCCAACTGGTCGTCGAGCACGTAGAGCACGAAGCCCTGGTCATCCTGCTCGGCAAGCGATTGCTGGAAATCGTCGAGGAAGGGCTCGGCCTTGGGAAATACGGTGGTGAGGACCGCCAGACTCATGGCTGCCGCCTGGCGGGCATCAGCCGGTGCATGACCGTGGTCATGGCGACTGCCAGGGTCATGGCGACTGCAAGCCTGGTCCGCCATCCGTCAAGGCCGCGCTCAGCACCTCGATGACGTGATCGTGATCGCTGTCCGTCAGCCCCACCGAACAGGGCACGCTCAGGCCGTTTTCCGCCAGGAAGTGCGCGATGTCCTGGCTCCCGCGCCAGCGCTGGAATCCGCTCAGGCAGGGCTGTTCGCCCAGGGGCAGCCACAAAGGACGTACCTGGATGCCGGCGGCGGTGCAGCTGTCGATGAGCCGCGCGCGCCCGGGCAGCGTGAACGAACACAGCCAGTCGCTGGGCTTGGTATGCGCGAGCGCCGGCTGGTAGACGGTGCCCCAGCGCTGGGTGTTCTCCTCGCACCAGCGGCGGTAGCGTCCGGCGATGGCGTGCTTGCGCGCCAGGAAGTCGGGCAGGCATTCGAGCTGGGCGATGCCCAGGGCCGCGGCGAGATTGGTGAGGCGGTAATTGTAGCCGACCTCATCATGGACGAATGCCAGTCCCGGCAGCTTGGCCTGGGTCGACAGGTGACGCAGTTTCTGCGCCAGGGCCTGGTCGGCGGTGGTGAGCATGCCGCCGCCGCCGGTGGTGATGATCTTGTTGCCGTTGAAGCTGAAGCAGCCGATGCGGCCGATGGTCCCGACCTGACGGCCGGCGCAGGCCGCATGCGGGTAGCGCGCAGTGTAGCTGCTGCCCAACGCCTCGGCGGCGTCCTCGATGAGCGGCACCTGGAAACGCGCACACGCATCGACGATCGGTCCCAGGTCGGCCGGCTGGCCGAGCACATGGACAGCGATCACCGCCTTGGGCAGACGGCCTTTGGCCGCTGACTCTTCGAGCGCCTGGACCACCAGATGGGGATCGAGATTCCACGATCTGGTCTCGCTGTCGATGAAGCCGAGATCCGCCCCCTGGTAGCGCACCGGATTGGCGCTCGCGATGAAAGTGAAGTCCGAACAAAGGACCAAATCGCCAGGACCGACCCCCAGCACACGCAGCGCCAGGTGGATGGCAGCCGTGCCGCTGGCGCAGGCCACCGCATAGGGCGACCCGACGAAGGCCGCGAATTCGCGCTCAAAGCGTTCGACGAACGGGCCGACTGAGCTGACGAACGTGCTGTCCAAGGCCTCGAGCACGTAGCGCCGTTCATTGCCGGTGAAATGCGGCACGCACAGCGGTATCTGCGGGGGTGCCGATATGGGATTGGCCATCACATCTTCCCATCCAGGCTGGTGCCGGTTTCCTTGTGCGCGAGCTCGGGAACCAGCAGGGTGAGCAATTCCACCAGATCACTCTTGCACATCTGGGTAACACCGTTCACCGCCAGATCGATGCCGATCAGCACGGTACTGATCGCCTTGAAGTCGACCACGGGTGCCGCGACGGTGCGGGTGGCACGCATGCCGATGTCCAAGGCATGCTCGCCGGCAGCGACGAACTCCTCGATATCCTTTTCGCCGCTGGTATCCGACGTCGTCACCAGCACCGGGTAGCGGCCCCGGGCGAGTTCGGTGGTGACACTGGAACGCGCACGGTCCTCATCATCGAACCACGCCGGCTGCAGATCGAAGGCGTGCAGCGTCGCGGTGGCGATATCGGTGAAGGACACCAGATCATCGACCGGATCGAGCACCGGGACCATGACGTGGCGGCTGGGACACGCCAGGCAGGCGAGCACGCACAGCTGTCCAGCCTCCCGCGGGGAGATCAGGTAGCGGCGCACATCGCCCGGCGCCGCCAGCGGCTGGCGTTTCTCCAGGCGCTGCAGGAAACCCCACGGCAGGCTGCCATCGCTGAAGGCGACATTGGCAAAGCGGGCGGCGCTGACCTGGGACAGGGGAGGAGCCTCCCCTCCCCCCACCAGCGATGCCGGAGCCGCAGCATCGGTATGTGCCCACAGCAGCAGTTCCATGACACGCTTGGACGCGCCCATCAGGCTGACCGGATTGGCTGCCTTGTCGGTCGAGACGAAGAACACGCCATGGCGGCCATGCCCCTGCTGGCGCAGGGTCGCGAGAAAGCGGTCCGCCTTGAGCAGATTCACCTCGAGCAGACGCAGGAGGGAGAAGATGTCGCGCTCGGAACGCACGTGCTTGAGCGCCGCGAAGGACAGCACCACATCGAACGGCTTCTGGCTCGCCAGGTAGGCGCACGCCAGTTGACTGCCATAGTCCAAAGGCTCGATGATGATCTCGCTTGCCACCCGCTCGCCCTGAGAACGGATGGTGCGCATCAGTTCCGCGAGATTGTTCTCGCTCGGATCGAGGACACAGACGCTGGCGGGTTTGAGCCGGAGCAGTTCCATGACGGTCGATGAACCGATTGAACCGGCCCCACCGATTACCAGGAGCCGCTTGCCGGTGACCCCCTGCTGCAGCGCCGGCAGGATGTGCTGCATGTCCTGCGCGAACATGCTGACAGAACGGCCTGTCACGGCTTGTGTTATGGCTTCGATCCGCGGAGTTAGGCAGAGGCTCACTGGCGCATCCTGGAGAGGAGGGATACCGGAATGCCACACCTGGCGTGGTGATCCGAAACAAAGATACCCCTGCGCCCGATACTACGCAACATCTGTGCCGCACTGCCCCTGCATGGTCCACCCACAGTTGGGAAGCGTCAGTTCGACACCGATCTCCGGACGACCACGCATCGCCTCTGAAATACCGTCTCCCCGTCATCTGCTGAATCACCTGAAACAGTGCGTGGTCGATCGGAGCCCGGTCAAACAGGTGGAAACGTGGGCGCTTACTGCTGGCTCCCGGGAAGCCTGCATCTCATACATCGCATACCGAGGATCCGATCAGTGCGGGTCGTGTGGTCCACTCCTTCTCAAAGGACGACGGGACCGCGGTCCGCATCATGGCGAGAGTGGGCGTACCTGCGGCATGAGACGTTGAGAGGTCACAGCGCCATGGCTTCCTGTGCTCCAGGAGCACGCACCAGCCCACGACACGATCATCCCGATCTTGGGAAGACGAGCCCAGCTGTCCCACTGGCCAGGTTGATGACGAGGCGCGAGACTTAGCATCACAGCATCCCTGGCGGGCGCCTGCTCGCAGTCCTGTCCCGATGGCAACGGCTCATTCCGCGATCAGGGTCCGACTCGACTCGTCTTGTTCTCCCGGCCAAGCTCAGGAAGCTGCAGCCATGGACCGATCAGCACACCTGGAACAGTCCATGGACACGAGCCGCTCGTGCTGAGCGATGCTGATGCACTCCTACGCCTTGCCCTGATCCCAGGACTCAAGCCGGCGGCGGCGCACCGTCTGCTCCAGGCCTGCGCCTCACCGGCAGAGGTATTCGCATGGAACATGGCCCGACTGCAGTCGGTCGACGGCATTGGCGGGGATGTAGCCCGCCGCATCTGCGACCATCGTGGAGAGGAGCATCTGGCAAGCGAACGCGCGGCCTGCCATCGCGCTGGCGTGCGCATCCTGGTACAAAGCGATGCCGACTACCCCCAAGCGCTGCTCGTGCTCGAGGATGCTCCCCTGGTGGTGTGGATGAAAGGCGAACTCCAGCCACGCGACCGGCTTGCACTGGCGATTGCCGGCAGCCGTCGTCCCAGCGCCTACGGCCATCGCCAGGCCCACACCCTGGCCATCGGCCTCGCACGCGTCGGTACCACCCTGGTGGCAGGGTTGGCGCGCGGCATCGACACCATCGCCCACACCGCTGCACTCGAAGGCGGGGCGCGTACCATCGCGGTGCTCGGATCCGGGTTCGGCAGCATCTATCCGGCACAGAACATCCCCTTGGCCGAGCGCATCATCGCCGGCAATGGGGCAGTCATCAGCGAACTGCCGTTTGCTGCAGCACCGAGTGCGACCACCTTTCCGCGCCGCAACCGGCTGATAGCCGCCTTATCCCTTGCCACCCTGGTGATCGAGGCCGGCAACCGCGATGGCGCCCTGATCACCGCACGTCTGAGCATGGAGCTCGGCCGGGAGGTGATGGTCGTACCCGGCAACATTGACAATCCGGAATGCGCGGGATCGAATCAACTGATTCGCGATGGCGCCACCCTGGTAGCCAGCCTCGAACACATCCTCCAGGAGGTGGAACCGCTCCTGACCCTGGCCGGTGGGGCCCAGGCGGTGACCCAGGGCCAAGCGCGCTCGCCTCGCGTCAATGCGTTGAGCGGCCGGGAAAAGCAGGTGTATCTGCTCCTCCATGACCAACCGCGTACGGTGGCCGAACTGGCCACCACCGCCAACCTGCCGGCGTCCTCGATATCCGCCACCGTGCTCTCGCTCGAATTGCGCCGACTGGCCCGGCGTTCGCAGGATGGCTTCGTCCGTGCCACCTGACCGGAGTGCCAGGATGGCGGAGGGTGCACGACCGCTACCATAAATAGGATATCAACTTCTGCAGCCGGGTGCGTATCACTAAGGGACAGTACACCCGCTCGCTGGTGGCACTTCGCCAGGAAGCGTGCATACTTGCCGTCAGTAGCTCAAGGCCTGCACCCAAGCAGATGATACCAGGAGGTCCGTCATGAGCACTAGATTCCCTCGTGTGTGCCTGACCATCGGCACCTCGGATTCTTCTGGCGGCGCCGGCATCCAGGGCGATCTGAAAACCTTCGCCTCACAGGACTGCTACGGCGCATGCACGGTGGTGGCGGTCTCGGCCCAATCGTTCAGCGGGATCAAGGGCATCCATCTGATCCCGGAAAGCTTCGTGAAGACGCAGCTCGACGCGTTGGGCGAATTGCCGCTGTCCGCGGTCAAGGTCGGTCTGGTGCCGAATGTCGCCTCCATCCGGGTCATCGGACGTTGGCTGCGTGAACGCCCGGACCTGCCATTGGTACTCGACCCAGTTGCCTCGGACAGCCGGGGAATCCCACTCCTGCAACCAGAAATGGTAAAGGCGCTGTGCGATGAACTGATGCCACGCGCCACCATCACCACCCCCAATCGCTTCGAGGCCGCGCTGCTGTCCGGCATGGAGGAATGCCTCAGTGTCGAAGACATGGAACAGGCAGCCAAAGCCATATTCCGCAAATACGGTGCCCCGGTTGTCGTCACCGGTGGTGGTCTGACCGATCGCACGATCGATGTCCTGTACGGGATGGATGGCATCAGCCACATCGAGGCGCCCACCTCGAAGCGAGCAAAGGTGCATGGGGCAGGCTGCGCTCACTCCGCCGCAATTGCGACCGGTCTGGCCAAAGGACAGGCTTTGCGGGATTCCATCTACCATGCCAAGCACTACGTGTCAGCCGCGATCCTTGCCGCTCCGGTTCTGCCGACCGGCCACAGCACGCTCTGGCATAGCTCCAATGTGAACATGCAAGCCGTTAATGTTGGCAGTGGGGTCTATCCGATACTTCCCCTCTCCGGCGACATGTGACCCGTACTGCTGCTTTTAAGCGTAAATCCCTGACCGCTCTTCACCTAAGATGACACTGGACAATTAAGTCTCGCACTTATCATCCTCCCCTCGCAAGCGGGCGTAGCTCAGTTGGCTAGAGCGACAGCTTGCCATGCTGTAGGTCGAGAGTTCGAGTCTCTTCGCCCGCTCCAATAGACCACCCGGCGGTAACCCCGCCGGGTGGGTTTTTTATGGTCTTTTTGCATTTTTAGGTCGACTTGGTCTTCTCGGCCATTCGCAATTTTGTGCTTGCTCTGACACGACCGCCCATAGCGTGATGATATAGTTACCCTTACAGGTAACTATATCAGAGAGCCTCCACCTAGATGGACTGCGTGCCCCATAAGGAACGAACTATATGAGCCAATTTATCAAGAAGTTACAGGGACAATTTTCAAACACTTGACACGTCAGCCACAGAATGTCGTAGGGCAAAAAGAATGCCAGAATTCCGAAAATATTATGGGATCAAATACTAAAATCAGATTTCTAGCACATTATTATAGAAATCGTAGCAGTGTGATACGGATACAGCGCTAATTTAAGCACCTTCACTAAGCAAATTCAAACGGGTGACAAATGATCAACGCAGATTTTCCCGATCTCTTTTTCCATAAATTCATCGCCTATATAGACGCTGCTTACCCAAATGGAGGTGACTTCGACCTTGTATTCGATAAAGTTATAGCGCACTTGACCGCAATCGAAGGATTATCTTGCAACTCCAGCGATTTGCTTTCTCAGGTGATTAGGTTTTCAAGGATAGAATATAAAACTCCAAAGCAGGACCCTTTCCGGGAGATTCAAATTTTAGGAATTCATACTCTAAAAAGTTTAAAGAGAGATAATCATGAGGCACACGCGAACATATCTTGTTTGTTGCGATTGGCTCCATTTCGCAAACACTACCCTGGACTTCCGATCAACGGATGGGATGCCATTATAGGGTTAGAATTATTGGTAAATGGTTTTACTACAAATATTTCAAGGACATTTATAAACCCTAATACGATGCTATTCTAATGATGGAAAATCCAAATAATTTCAAAATCGATTCCCTTCAGGCGTGCACCATATTGCCAAATGGAACCATTCTTCTTCATAGTGGTGATATCAGCGATCTACAAGCAAGAGACTGGAAATGTCCCGATGACTATCTCAATCAATTCAATGCTAACTGGAACACCATGAAGCCATTATATGATGCCGCTTATGGCGTAGGACTTATCCCTAACGAGGGACTGACCCGACAAGCATATGAAGCTTATGATGCCCTAGTGGCGTCGCTGGGCAAACTACCTTCCACTGCTCTCCTAATTGATGCATGCTGTGCCTTGGCGAAAATTACTCTCTTGCCGATGGAACGACTTTGGCATATTCGCTCTATTAAAGAAAGGCATGCAATTCGTATTACCTAGCGAATAAATAATTTGCGCCTTCCATAGTCGTCAGGTCTCCGCATCAACTCATCTACTTTGTAATAAAAGGTTTATAGTTTCCATTTTAGGTAACTATATCACTTTTTACATTTTGCCGTGTTATCCTTAGTCTAACTGGGTGCCAAGACCCTTTACCTCTGCCCGACCTCTGAGTACCTTTGGTAGGTACGTTGTGGCGCTTTGCGAGCAGCGGCAAGTAAAGGTCAGCTCCCTCGAACTGTGCTTCGGAAGTCGTAAGCGCATGTCATATGCGCTGCGGCCGCGCATTCCAGGAGAGCGGGCCAAGGCATCGCTTTTGAATTTCGAAGAATTATCGGCGCTCGCACATGCCTTGCATACAGATCGATATCAAACTAGAATATTAATTTTCTTAGGCTTATCCGAATGGGCACCCCCAGAATTGCGGGTCTGTATATCGCACTTATACAATGATAATAAATATTTAGCTGTGGACCTGGGCAGAGAAGCGCCACCGCTAAAATTCAGTGGTCCACTACCAGATTTAATTAACTGATTTTGTCCCATCATTTTTCCATAAAGTCTAGGCAGTAATGCGTCCCCCTGGAACTACCTCGTTAATACTGATGGTATATGCTTGCGACTATCCCCCGCGAGAAATCCTAAGAGATAATTCCATGAGCTATCTGTCCAATTAGATCTTCGATCTCACAAAACCCAACATTGTTTATCATGAGATCTATTGGACGCCTGCCCCTAAGTGAAAGCTCGGGAAACATCAACCATTCACGAGCAGCTTTATCGCTTCCCAACAACTCAACAGATTTATTCCAAAGGAACACAAAGCGAAGAAGACGGACGCTCTCAACGGCGCTGAGAGATGCATGATCTCGCCTTTTTACTCTTGATTTTTAAGGCAATATTCCCATTAACTTTTTTATCTCATCTAGTGGAATGGCCAACTTAGTCGCTAGCCCAGAAAGTGTCCGATATAAGATATCCGCATTCGCATCAGTACGCTGAAAGATTGGAACGAATGCCTGAGATCCTCGATCCGCCATTGCTTGGACCCATTTGCGAAGACTATTTTCGCTGACGTCAAGACCCTTCGCAGCCTGAAGAATGCCGATGCGCTTACTTAGAGCAACGGCCTCGTGCTTGAAAGTTGGATCGAAGCGGCGGCGGTGGCCAAGAGCCTCTTTGGTGGCGTCAGATTGATGTTTTGTCATGATGACATCCTATAGGAACTGACGTCCATACCAGAGTATCCACTGGTAAGGGCTAGACACCCTTCCAAACGAGCAGGGCATTTTCCACTTGCCATTTCCACTCAAGCAGTCAACAATGAATTGACTTTATTGTATCGGATATACTGCGTCGCGCGCAATGTATCCACACCTGTGCGCTTTAGCATACAGGTAGTTTAGTTCTATCGGAGATGACAAATGAAACTCTATCGGATGAAATCATTGAATGGCGAAAGTCTGAGACACGTTTTAGATGCTTTGGTTAATGACAGAATTTATCTTCCTCATCGCCGACAAATGAACGATCCCGCGGAAGGAAGGGTAGGTATAATCCAGGAAAATTCCGAATTTTATATAGAGGTATCAATGTTAGGAAAATTGGAGAGTAAACTAGATGATACGCGATTCGCCTCCTTCACTACAAGTGTTCATAATATATTGTTATGGGCGCATTATGCAGATGGCTTTTCAGGCATTGCAATTGAATACGATTTTGATGTCAATCAGCACCACATTAGGGAAGTTACCTATTCTGATGAAACAAATCTGACAACTATAGAAGAAGCTAACAACGTTATTGATGGTAAAATACCTGTTTGGGATACGATGCTACTGACGACTAAGAGTGCAGCATGGAAATATGAAAATGAATGGAGAATTTTTGGCGATAAAGCACATATTCATATTAAACCATCCTCTATAATATTCGGATATGGTGACTCGGTGAAAAACCGCAAATCTGAGCCACATCCATTGCAAAAATTGTGTAAAAGGCTCATTATTCCCAGAATGTATCTAGGAGGAGATCACAATCGCCTATATGCCGTGCCATTTCCAGATGACGTATCCCTTTTCAAGGGGAGTTAAGATAAATAATTTCCGCCGACTTGCTTGCAATTCAATCATGTGATATTGTGCGAGCAGTAATAGATGCGCTTCCTTACGGGGACATCATTAATCATGTATTTAATACCACAGAAATATAGTCATAAATCGTGAATACCTTAGCAAGTGCCGACGTTTCAATTACACAATTTTAGTTTAACACATTACGAGGGAAAAATGACCAAATCAAACGGACAGCTAAATCAAAATAAATGGG
>Ga0206871_10249_pt1 | contig 11946 bp, 12 predicted proteins | sample Alteio_BWOrgCont_33_FD_152627 | JGI IMG/M metagenome (GOLD analysis project Ga0206871, IMG submission 152627) | Enriched cells from forest soil in Barre Woods Harvard Forest LTER site, Petersham, Massachusetts, United States -... | ecosystem: Environmental > Terrestrial > Soil > Temperate forest >...
ACAGGCCAAGATCGCCCAAATGCTCGTCTCTGGTGAGGCTGGAGCCGGTTTGGTGAAGATCGTGATGAATGGTCAACATTTTGCTAAATCCTGCAGCATCGACGACAGCGTCCTCAAAGAAGACAAAGAAACCCTTGAAGATCTGATTGTTGCTGCGATCAACGCTGCCACCACTCAAATTGAAACCAGATCACGTGAAATGATGATGTCACTCATGGGTGGCTTGAATCTGCCTCCGGAATTTGGTGGTGGCGCTGAGGGTTAATTAACTACATGAGCCCATTGCTCCAGAACCTCATCCAAGCCTTGCGCTGCCTCCCCGGGATAGGTCCCAAATCTGCGCAGCGCATGGTCTTTCATATTCTGCAAAAAGATCGTCTGGGTGCTCGTCGTTTGATCGAAGCACTCGATGCTGCTTTAGAAAAAGTCGGTTACTGTCAAGAATGTCGGATGCTCAGCGAAGAGTCGATTTGTGAATATTGCAGTAACCCGCGCCGCGACCCTTCAGTCCTGTGCGTGGTGGAATCCCCCGATGATGTGATTGCAATTGAATCAAGCCAGCAATTCAAAGGCCAGTATTTTGTGTTGATGGGGCATTTATCCCCCCTCGACCGCATGGGTCCTGAAGAAATCGGCATGCCTTTGCTTGAAAAGCGATTTGCATTGGGCGCGATTCGCGAGGTGATTCTTGCCACAAATCCAACAGTCGAAGGTGAAGCAACCGTTCACTACATCGCTGAAATGGCCCGCACCTACAAAATCCCCGCGACACGGATAGCCCACGGCGTTCCCATGGGCGGTGAACTCAAATATATCGATGCGGGCACCCTCGCACAAGCCCTTTCAGGTCGCCGCCACTGCGCGGAATAAATTAAATCGTGGCCCTACGGGGTTTAAGAAGGGGCCTTTCTCTTGCTTCAAGAATGTTTTTGATTGCCTGTGGCATCCTGACAACCGCTTCAGGGAGTGAGGGAGTCAGCAAATAAGTAGGATCGTCGCGCAGGTGCAAGGCTTTAATAATTGTATCTGTATTTTTGGTCGCAATGGCGTGGTTGAGCCTGTTGATTTTATGTTGTTGTCTAGGGTTAGGAAAGGGGTTACGTGACATCATGACAACAAGCTGTTCTGCATAAAAAGAGATCATGTCTTCATCGTAGTAAATTTCGTGGTGGATACAGAGTTGAGGGAAATTATCGAATAAATCGATGGGCTCGGGGTTTCGCGGGCTCCAGAATGTAGAGATTGCTCGGAGTTGGTCGATTAAAAACATTACCTCCTCTTGTTGTCCCAATGAATTAAGATACTTGCTTAGGGTATTCATAAACCAGTTTATATCAACATCTTTTTCTAAACAGATCAGATATTTGACAGCTGATGTATCTTTTGATTCGATTGCACGACGCAGCAAATAAGATCTTTCACCCCAATTTTCACGGTCGAGAGAGGTTCCTACCAGTTGGATTTTGTATCTTGCAAAGCCGTTTCTTAAGTGTCGAATGCTTTGATTCTCTGTGATCCCCGGAGGGATTCTGAGTATAAATCGAAGGTTGAAGTGTCTACAGATCTGGGAAGAGAGGATATTGACGGGAGATTCCTGGTCAGCAGCATGCGTATTGTTAATATAATTAAGCCTTGTTAACATGGCTGCTTTAAGATTGTCCTTAAATAATTCTTCAGGGGTCTTTGACCTAGCCAGAGAGGCAAGGTATTGGAGGGTAGTTCGAGATTCCTCAGAGATGGCCCATATCAGATCGTCAGAATACCCGTCATCTGTCATGAGCTGCCTAAAACGCGGAAGCGCCATCCGATGAGATTCAACATGATCAAGAAGAAGATCACGAAGGGGCATACACAGACTCCAAAACCGGTAACTCTAACATGTATTTTAAAGAGGCTCAAGACAATGATTGATTTTTCAACCTACGCGCTGGCACACAGTACTCCTGATACCGATGCGGTCGCGGCCATTATCCCTTCTACAGAGGCTCAACATGAAATGCCCGGGATGATCTCAGGTCTGATTGAAATGCGGCTTTTGCAAATTATTATTGTTTCGATTCAGGCCAAGCGGGTCTTAGAATTAGGCTGTTTTACAGGGTATTCCGCCTTAAGCATGGCTGAGGTTTTGCCTGAAGACGGTGAGGTAGTCAGCCTCGAAGTCGATCCTCGAATCGCCGAAATGGCCAAAGCCCACCTTGAAAAATCCCCTCACGGCCCCAAGGTAAGGGTCATCTTGGGAAAAGCTTCAGAGACCTTGCCCACGCTGAGCCCGGGTTTTGACCTGGTCTTCATTGATGCTGACAAGGCCAATTATCCTCAGTACCTCGAGGGGGTTTACCCCCTGGTGAGACAAGGGGGGGTGATTGCGATAGACAATACCTGGCTTTCAGGTTCTGTCTTAACGCTCAATGGCCCCGCACAAGTGGCGGTGGCGAGTTTGAATGAAGCACTTGTCCAAGATAAAAGGTTTCGTTGCGTGATGTTGCCCATTCGAGATGGGCTCACACTTTTGTATAAATATTGAGGTAATCGCCATGCACACTGCCGAAAAACAAACTTATTCGTTTCAAACTGAGGTCAAACAACTTTTACAATTGATGATCCATTCTTTGTATTCTGACAAAGAAATCTTTTTGCGCGAATTGATTTCAAATTCCTCCGATGCGCTCGATAAACTTCGTTTCAAGGCCCTGCAGGATGATTTATTCAAAGGGAAAGATCAAGATCTCAAAATCAAAGTTTCATTTGATGAAGACAAGGGAACGATCACCGTCTCAGACAATGGGATTGGGATGAGCGAAGAAGAGGTGATTGAAAATCTAGGAACAATCGCAAAATCAGGCACCCGATCATTTGTCGAAAAATTAACCGGTGATCAATCCAAAGATTCTGAATTGATCGGCCAATTTGGCGTGGGCTTTTATTCCAGCTTTATGGTTGCTGATGAAGTCACTGTCATCACTCGTCGTGCTGATCAAAGCGCTGATTCAGCTGTGATTTGGTCATCCAAAGGCGATGGGGAATACACGATTGAATCGACTGAAAAATCCACTCAAGGCACGGATATTATTCTTCATCTGAAAAAAGAAGAAAATGAATTGTTGTCAGACTGGCGTTTGCGTCAAATCATTATTAAATATTCTGATCATATTGCTTTCCCTGTTGAACTGCCTTCAGAAACCGAAGAAAAAGATCCGGTCAATAAAGCGTCTGCGCTGTGGTTGCGTAATAAATCAGAAATCACCGATGAAGATTATAAAGAATTTTATAAGCTTGTCAGCCATGATTTTCAAGAGCCTTTAGCCTGGTCGCATAACCGTGTCGAAGGCAATGTTGAATACACGAGCCTTTTGTATATTCCCAAGCAAGCACCTTTTGATCTTTATCAATTGCAGATGAAAAACCGCGGAGTTAAATTGTATGTGAAGCGTGTTTTCATCATGGACGATGCGGAACAATTTATTCCGCATTATTTGCGTTTTGTTCGTGGGGTGATTGATGCCAAAGAATTGCCTTTAAACGTTTCACGTGAAATCCTGCAAAACAATAAAATCGTCTCGACAATTAAATCAGGCGTGACGAAGAAAGTCTTGAGCCTTTTGCAATCGATGGCAGACAATGAGCCGCAAGATTATTTGCAAGCTTGGAAAGAATTTGGTCCTGCGATCAAAGAAGGGATTGTCGAAGACGTAGGGAATCGAGAAGCCATTGCTCGATTGCTTCGTTTTGCGACAAGTTTTAAAAATGAACCGGGGCAGACTGAATCTTTTGATGATTATGTCTCACGCATGAAGCCTGATCAAGAAGCTATTTATTATGTGACCGCTGAAACTTTCCAAGGGGCGAAGAGTTCGCCGCATCTTGAAATTTTCCGCAAAAAAGGGATTGAAGTCTTGTTGCTCAGCGATAGAATCGATGAGTGGTTGACTGGGCATTTGACGGAATATCAAGATAAAAAATTGGTCTCAGTGGCCAAAGGTGAATTGGGTAAAATTGATGAAGAGGAACCCAAGCTTGAGGCTCAAGCTGAAGATCTGAAAGATTTATTGTCTGCGTTTAAACTTGCCTTGGGTGATAAAGTTCAAGAAGTTCGCGCAACCCATCGTTTAACCGATTCACCTGCTTGTCTTGTCGCTGATGAAAATGCGATGGGCCTTCAAATGCAGCGCATGTTTCAAGCTGCTGGACAGCCTTTCCCTGTTTCTAAACCCATATTGGAAATCAATCCGGATCATCCTTTGATTTTACGATTGAAAGACAAAGCATCTGATCCCGTTATTGCAGATTGGGCATTGTTGTTGCTCGATCAAGCCACGCTTGCAGAGGGCGGACAATTGGAAGATCCAGCAGGGTTTGTGAAGCGGATGAATAGCTTTTTGTAAAGGAGGTTTGTGAAAGGAAGGTCCTGGTTGTCTCGTTCCTCCTCCGCTGCGCTACGTTCGGCCCGGGCTCGCCAAAAAGGAGGTTCGGCTTGCAGCCTCACGCTATATATTTGGTGCCTTCGTTCAGCCCCCCATGAGAATATCGAACGAAGAGATCCCCCTTATCAAGGGGGTGCCGTGTACTCACGGCGGGGGTTTTTCATCTGAGCTTTATTAAAGGAAGATGCTGGTTGTCTCGTTCCTCCTCCGCTGCGCTGCGTTCGGCCCGGGGCAGTAGCCCGTTCGCCGTATACGGCTCACCCTCGCCATGTACCGGGGTTAGTGTTTGCTACAGTATTTGATATTGTATGGATGGATTCTGTTGTCATTATTTCTCGCGCCTTATTCGGGCTACGTTTTGCCCGGCACGCCGTAAACCCATCCCTGGGGGCTCGTGTTCGACCGTCCAGGTCTCACACGGCCGGGCAAAACGCATCCCGAAACGGCGCACGAAATCATGCCAACTTGAATCCATGCCACATCGTCGTTCCGTGCCAATCATTTACATTTGGATGCAGCATGCTGCATCCCTACACCCCTACAACCCTACGACAATATCGAACAGGGCGGTCCCCCTTATTAAGGGGGAAGAGGCGCAGCGGTACTCCGATGCGACGAAGGGGGTTTTGCATCTGAGCGTTTGCCCCGCGCACAATTCGAATTCAAATGAAAAACCCCCGCCGTGAGTACACGGCACCCCCTTGATAAGGGGGATCTCTTCGTTCGATATTATGCGATGAGTACTCCGGGGGCACCCCTACGAACCCAACACCCTCGCCAAACACCTTTTCAACAGGGCGAATGCCTGGAGTATCCCGGCTGCAAGCCGAACCTCCTTTACGAATGCGGATGAAACCGATCCACCATCGTCAATATCGCCCCATCCCCAGTGACATTCGCCGCGGTACCGAAGCTGTCTTGGGCGATATAGAGGGCGATCATCAGTCCGAGGGCGGTTTCATCAAAGCCGAGCATGGAGGCGAGAATACCTAAAGCAGCCATAACACCACCGCCTGGGATCCCCGGGGCCGCGATCATGATCAAACCCAGCATCAGCAAAAACTGCAGCATTTGAGGAAAATCAGGCAGGCTTAAATTGGGTGAGAGTAGCATCACAGCAATCGAACAAGTGGTGATCGTGATCACAGAACCAGAAATATGAATCGTTGCACACAAGGGCACGCCGAAATCCGCCACTGCATTACTGACTTTATTTGCTTTGACTGAACGCAGGGTCACTGGAATCGTCGCTGTGCTGCTCATGGTTCCAATGGCAGTGAGATAAGCGGGGAGCATGTTCTTCATCAAGGTGAAAGGATTGCGGTGTGCAATCAGCCCTGCGATGAGGTACAGAACAATCAACCAGACCCAGTGCAAGCAAACCGCCAAGCCCAAAACAAAGACAAAAGTTTTTAAAGTTTCAAAGACGGTTCCATTGGCTGCCATGGCTGCAAAAATACAAGCGATATAAATCGGGAGCAGGGGGATGATGATCTTACCCAGGAGCATGTCCATGATAAGTTTGCCTTCATAAGTCAGCTTATCCAAGGTATTCGCATGAGATTTCCCAATTCCAATCCCAAAGATAAAAGCCATGGCCAGGGCAGTGACCACGCTCATCAAGGGGGGAATGCTGAGGGTGAAATAGGGGGATAATTCAGTGGCTTGTGAGAGAATCATCGCTTTCTGGGTGAAGAGTGGAACGACCTCAATCCCGACAAAATAGGCCAAGAGACCCGCGCCCAGGGTTGAAAGATAAGTCATCCCGACAGTGACCCCAAGAATCCGTCCTGATTTATGGCCCAGCCCAGCGATTCCATGGGTGATATACAAAAGGATAATAAAAGGAATGGCAAACCCAATGAAAGTAGCAAAAAAGGCTTGGATCGTGAGCAGGGCACGAATCATATTCGTCGGCAAATAGAGCCCCATCAGGGTTCCAAAAATAATACCAAGCAATAGCCTTAAAACCAGTTTCATAGTTAACTCACAATAGATTAAAGTACGTTAATTATTTAGAATACCAGAAAAATACCACCCCGTCATTGCGAGGAGGTACTCCGACGAAGCAATCCAGTTCGATCCTGGATTGCTTCGTCGGAGTACCTCCTCGCAATGACGACCCAGCTAGACAAATCTCCTCACATCCTTCACAATACTCCATCAGCATCGAAGCAAGGATTGCGATATGGATAAAATATGGTTGAAGAGTTACCCACAAGGAATTCCCGCAGAAGTTCCCGTTCCTGCGCACAAAAGTCTCGGTGAGTTTTTTTTGGACTGTGCTCAGAAATATGCTGAGTTACCCTGCTTCGAAAACATGGGCAAGGTTTTGACTTATGCTGATTGCGAACGACTCAGCGGACAAGTTGCCGCCTATCTCATGAATGATCTGGGCATGAAGAAGGGTGATCGCATCGCCCTGATGATGCCGAATTGTCTTCAATACCCCGTGATGATGTATGCCGCTTTTCGAGCCGGTTTAACTGTCGTGAATGTGAATCCGCTGTATACAACGCCGGAATTTGTTCACCAGGTCAATGATGCAGAGGCATCGACAGTCGTTGTGTTTGCCAACATGGCTACCACTGTTCAAAAAGGACTCTCAGAATGTCCGGCCCTCAAACATGTGATTATCACAGAGCTGGGTGATTTATTTGATACGCCCAAAAAACAAATTGTGAATTTCGCCGCGCATTATATTGTGAATCCCTATCACAAAGCCCATATTCCTCACGCCATTTCATTCAATGAGATGTTGAAAAAAGGGGCTCAAGAAAATTTTAAAGACGTCCCCTGTGCGATGGAAGACATTGCTTTTCTGCAATACACAGGTGGAACAACAGGCGTGGCTAAGGCCGCGATGCTGACACATGGCAACATGCTGTGGAACATCGATCAAGGCACTGCTTGGATCGGTCAAGAACTCGTCAAAGGCAAAGAATTGATTGTCACGGCTTTGCCGCTCTATCATATTTTTTCATTGACAGCGAATTGTCTCTGTTTCAACAAAATGGGCGCAAAGAATTTATTGATCACCAATCCGCGTGATATAAAAGGTTTTGTGAAAGAGCTCAGCAAGCATCCCTTCACCGTGATGACAGGGGTGAACACGCTGTTCAATGCCTTGTTGAACAATTCTGATTTTTGCAAACTTGATTTTTCACGCCTTAAAATCACCATGGGTGGGGGAATGGCAGTTCAACATGCAGTGGCTAAACGTTGGAAAGATGTCACGGGTGTTCCACTCATTGAAGCCTATGGTCTAACGGAAACTTCGCCTGCCGCGGTGATCAATCCTTTTACCTCGAAAGACTATACTGGCGCCATTGGTTTACCGATTTCTTCGACTGAAGCAAAAATCATTGACGATGATGGGAACGAGCTGGATCTTTCTCAAACAGGTGAGTTATGTATCCGCGGTCCCCAGGTCATGAAAGGGTATTGGAAACGTCCCGATGAAACTGAAAAAGTCTTGACCCCTGATGGTTGGTTGAAGACAGGGGATATCGGTCGAATGGACGCAAAAGGCTTTATCTTTTTGGTGGATCGTAAAAAAGACATGATCTTAGTCTCTGGTTTCAATGTGTATCCGAATGAAATTGAAGATGTGGTCATGCAAATGCCCGGTGTGCTTGAATGCGCAGCCGTGGGGATGCCAAGTGGCACCAGCGGGCAACAGGTTAAATTATTTGTCGTGAAAAAAGATCCGAATCTGACTGAAAAACAAATCCATGATCATTGTCATGAAAACCTGACGGGTTATAAAATGCCCAAGGTGATTGTTTTCAAAGACAGTTTGCCCAAGACAAATGTGGGGAAGATATTGAGAAGGGAATTGAGGGATGCATAAATAACTGTCATCCCCCATTATCTCATTCACGCATCCGGCAATGTAATATTCAATTCCAACACTGAACGCTCATCATTGCGTTCCAAGGCTACACGGACCTGATCCTTGTCAATTTTGACATACCTGCTGATCACTTCAATCAATTCTAATTGAAGTTTGCCCATGAAATCGAGGGGTTCATTTTTGCCACGCGAGTGTGCCACAATGATTTGCAGACGTTCTTTAGCGATCGCTGCAGTATTCGGCGCTTGCTTTTGCTGTTTTCGAAATAAATCAAAGATACTCATTCTGTTGCTGCTCCAAATAGACGTTGGAAGAAGCCCACCTTTTCAGTAAAGCGCATAGGAATCTCTTTGCCAAGGAAGCGTTTAACACAATCTTCATAAGCTTGGCCTGCATCAGAGTCTTTGTTAAGAATAACTGGAACCCCTTCGTTAGAGGCTTTGAGCACAGCTTTAGATTCAGGAATCACGCCCAACAAAGGAACAGACAAGATTTCTTGAACGTCTTTGACGCTGAGCATTTCGCCTTTGGCTACTCGACTTGGAGAGTAACGTGTAATCAAGAGGAATTCTTTGATGCGGTCGCGTCCTTCTTCAGCACGTTTTGAACGGCTGGACAGAATTCCCAAGATACGATCAGAGTCACGAACTGATGAAACTTCTGGGTTGGTCACGACGATGGCATGGTCGGCGTAATAAAGAGCCATCAAAGCGCCACTTTCGATCCCAGCAGGGGAGTCGCAGACGATGTAATCAAAATCTTTTTTAAGTTCATCGATGATTCGACCGACAGCATCTTTGTCGAGTGCTTCTTTGTCGCGTGTTTGTGAAGCAGGCAGAATATAAAGATTGTCGAAGCGTTTGTCTTTGATCAAAGCTTGATTCAAAGTTGCTTCGCCTTGGATCACGTTGATAAAGTCGTATACAACACGACGTTCGCAGCCCATAATCAAATCGAGGTTACGAAGACCTACGTCGAAATCGATGACGACGGTGCGGTAACCTTGTTCAGCTAATCCACTTGAAAATGCTGCGCTGGTGGTAGTTTTACCGACCCCGCCTTTGCCTGAAGTGACGACGATGACTTCGGCATTTTTTTTGGTTTCGTTACTCAACTTTTTATCCTCTATATTTACAGGGCGAATCGGCCCGGGTACGGGCCTGATATTCGCCCCTACAATCTCATGATTATTAGCTACAGCGCCTGAATTTGCAAGTGATCGCCATTTAAAGTGATGCTCACTGACTTGCCCCAATGCGATTTTCTTAAGTCATCGTTGACACAATACTGACCTGCAACAGACACTAATTCAGCTTCAAGGGATTGACAGAAGATCCGTGCTTCGTCAAAACCATTCACGCCGGCAAGTGCGCGACCACGCAAAGCACCGTAGACATGAATATGTCCATCAGCAATGATCTCAGCACCGGCGCCGACAGACGCAAGAATAACCAAGTCACTGCCCCGCGCATAAATTTGTTGACCAGAACGTACCGGTTCCATGATCAATTTTGTATTTGAACTTAATTCGTTTTTCGCTTTAGGTTCAGGTTGTTTGCCAGCGGGAAGGGGGGCGGTTTGTTCGGTTTCTTTGTTCACCCTTTCAGGTAAAACAGCCAATCCAAGGGCCAAAGCACGTGAAGTTTGATCAGGGTTGGCGCCTCTTAATCCGACAGGAATTAAACCATGTTGACGAATGATATTCAGCAGTTTGACAAAATCAATTTCAACGGGGACGGTTGAGACTTTTTGAATGTCTAACACCACAGGGGTATTGTTGAAAAAGGCGGGTGCCTGACCGACTTTATATCCCAGTTGAGCATACAGTGAATCGTAGTCGAGTGTTAACAATTGAAGTGTTGTTAGGGTGAAACTGCTTCCCTTTAATAAAAATGATGCAGTGTCTGTCAGAGGTCTTGCTTGTGACATGATGAATCCTTCACGTTAAGCGATATTTATATCACAAATTATCTTCGTCTGATAGAAGCACCGACGATCATCAGGACAAAAAGGGTGATCAATATCGTTTTGTGTCCGTAGATCATCAAGGGGGTTTGACCTTTCACGCTGGGGATTTCATGCGTCAAGGTAGTGGCGGTGAACTGCGGGGCTTTATCGATCACTTGTCCTTGTGGACCGATAAACCCAGTGATGCCATTATTGGTTGCGCGCAATAAATATCGACCGGTTTCAGCAGCGCGTGTCCGTGCAATTTGAAAATGTTGTTGAGGGCCAAATGAATGGCCGAACCAAGTGTCATTGCTGATCGTGATCAAGACATCGCTGTTTTGTGCAGATTCTAAAGTCAGCATAGGATAAGCAATTTCATAACAAATCAGGATCGGCTTTCCATTGTTTCAGCATGACTTGAATTTGCGAGTCAGGACCTGGGCGAGTGGTTGGCGTGGGCAAACGGAATTTATCTAAAATGGGCCCGAGCTGTTGATAAAAAGGCAAATATTCGCCGAAGGGAACGAGATGTCGTTTATCATATCGATGTGTTCCATCTCCCACAGCCTGCGCGCTGTTGTAATACCCATCATCTCCTGCACTGTACAATTCACCGACGAGCAAGGCATTGTTGTGCGGCGTGATCATTGTTTTCAAAGCATTCATGTAGGCGGTTGCATAAGGCATGGGAACAGGCAAAGAGGCTTCAGGCCAGATGATGATGTCACTCGACAAATGTTTTTGGGTTAAATCATGGTACCGTTCAAAATGTGCTTGCGCTTGTTTGGGATCCCATTTGGTAAGCTGGGGAATATTGCCTTGAATCAAACTGACTTTATATTGGTAATCGCCAGGTTCTGTCCAGGTCATTTTGTTGAGTAAAAAACCCAGTCCAACAATGAGAATTAAAGGCAAGGCCTTGGGCCAATAGGGGCGATGTCTGAATTGAAAAATCAAGACGCTCATCAAAGCCAATAACCAAGAAACCCCATACACGCCCAATACGGGCAAAAAACTGCGCAGCGGTGTGTCTAACACTGTGTCGCCCAAATATAGCCAAGGAAACCCAGTCAAGGCCCAACCACGAAAGGCTTCAGTCAAAGCCCAAAGTGCTGGGAAAACCAGTGCACGTTGAAGCTGGTTCTGCGGATTCAGACGTTTATAAACCCAAGCCCCTAAGGCAAGCATGCCCGATAAAATCAGAATGAATCCGCCGGTGATGATCAGCGCGACATAAAGGGGCGCATCGCTGAATTCATGAATGCTGACGAAGATCCAAGAAGCCCCGACACCGAATAAACCTAAGCCAAATAAGAATCCGCTGAGAATAGGACGTTGGGTTCTGTGTAAACAAATTTCATAAAGGCCTGGAATGATCAGGGCTAAAATAGCCCAAGACCAGGGAGCGAAAGCGAAGGGGAGGAGGGCGCCGAGTAGGAGGGTCATCATTCAATCCTTTTGACTCTCAATCGTTTCAATCGTCTGTCGTCTGCAGTCAAGACCTCAAACTCAAAAGAGCCGATCTGAATCGATTCGCCTTTTTGGGGTAAATGTCCAAAATGTTGCATGACCAAACCACCGACGGTGTCATTTTGTTCGTCATGAAAATGGGCATTGAAATAATCATTGAAAAGTTCAATGGGAGTGATCGCGTCGACTGCATAATGATCAGCATCTTGATGACGAATCGGTGCATCTTGTGCTTCAGAATCATGTTCA
>Ga0206871_10274_pt1:2500-11932 | contig 11932 bp, 9 predicted proteins | sample Alteio_BWOrgCont_33_FD_152627 | JGI IMG/M metagenome (GOLD analysis project Ga0206871, IMG submission 152627) | Enriched cells from forest soil in Barre Woods Harvard Forest LTER site, Petersham, Massachusetts, United States -... | ecosystem: Environmental > Terrestrial > Soil >...
AGGACATCAACAGAGACTCCGTTAGTAGTGGCGAGCGAAAGCGGATCAGGCCAGTGGCCTTCGATTAATAACCGGAACACTCTGGAAAGAGTGGCCATAGCGGGTGATAGCCCCGTACGGGTAAAAATTTCGAAGGTCCTCGAGTAGGACGGGACACGTGAAATCCTGTCTGAACATGGGACGACCACGTTCCAAGCCTAAGTACTCGTGTGTGACCGATAGCGAACTAGTACCGTGAGGGAAAGGTGAAAAGCACCCCGGCGAGGGGAGTGAAAGAGACCTGAAACCGGATGCCTACAAACAGAAGGAGCAGGCTCACCAAAGGTGAGCAGCTTCGTCTACCTTGCTTTAAACGCAGAGTGTCGAACGTAACGTGCGATGGCGCAGGAATGTGCTGCCGCGCGTGAAAAGACGTTCTTCGTTGAAGAGTAAAGGTGATGAAGATGGTTCGCTTTTGGCGAGCCTGTGACTTCGTACCTTTTGTATAATGGGTCAGCGAGTTCGTCTGTCTAGCAAGCTTAAGCCATTCGGCGGAGGCGTAGCGAAAGCGAGTCTGAATAGGGCGACTGAGTTAGACGGATGAGACCCGAAAGCAAGTGATCTAGCCATGACCAGGTTGAAGGTGCGGTAACACGCACTGGAGGACCGAACCCACGCCTGTTGAAAAAGTCGGGGATGAGTTGTGGCTAGGGGTGAAAGGCCAATCAAACTTGCAGATAGCTGGTTCTCTGCGAAAGCTATTTAGGTAGCGCGTCATGTATCACCATCGGGGGTAGAGCACTGGATGGGCTAGGGGGCTTCACCGCTTACCAAACCTAACCAAACTCCGAATACCGATGAGTGCTGAGCATGGCAGACACACGGCGGGTGCTAACGTCCGTCGTGAAGAGGGAAAAAACCCTGACCTACAGCTAAGGCCCCCAAATCGTGACTAAGTGTGAAAGGATGTGAGGTTCCCAAAACAACCAGGATGTTGGCTTAGAAGCAGCCATCATTTAAAGAAAGCGTAACAGCTCACTGGTCTAAACAAGGAACTTTGCGCCGAAAATGTAACGGGGCTCAAGTCACGTGCCGAAGCTTAGGATTTCAACATGCTTGCATGTTGGAATGGTAGCAGAGTGTTCCGTAAGCCTGCGAAGGGGAAGCGTAAGCGACCCTGGAGGTATCGGAAGTAAGAATGCTGACATGAGTAGCGATAAAGAGGGTGAGAGACCCTCTCGCCGTAAGTCCAAGGGTTCCTGCGTCAAGTTAATCTGCGCAGGGTTAGCCGGCCCCTAAGGCAAGGCCGAAAGGCGTAGTCGATGGGAACCACGTAAATATTCGTGGGCCTGTGGGAAGTGACGGATCTCGTATGTTGTTCTCCCTTACTGGATTGGGAGGGCCGCGAAGAGGTCCCAGGAAATAGCTCCCACGTTCAGTCCGTACCCCAAACCGACACAGGTGGACTGGCAGAGTATGCTAAGGCGCTTGAGAGAACGGTGTTGAAGGAACTAGGCAAATTGCCCTCGTAACTTCGGAAGAAGAGGGCCCGGTCTCGACGCAAGTCTTGGCCGGGGGCACATAGCAGGGGGTGGCGACTGTTTACTAAAAACACAGGGCGCTGCGAAATCCAAAGATGACGTATAGCGTCTGACGCCTGCCCGGTGCCGGAAGGTTAAGAGGAGATGTGAAAGCGTCGAATCGAAGCCCCGGTAAACGGCGGCCGTAACTATAACGGTCCTAAGGTAGCGAAATTCCTTGTCGGGTAAGTTCCGACCTGCACGAAAGGCGTAACGACTTCCCCACTGTCTCCAACACCGGCTCAGCGAAATTGAATTCCCCGTGAAGATGCGGGGTACCCGCGGTCAGACGGAAAGACCCCGTGCACCTTTACTGCAACTTTGCACTGGCATTAGGACTGTGATGCGTAGGATAGGTGGTAGACTTTGAAGCTTGGGCTCTGGCCTGAGTGGAGTCACCCTTGAAATACCACCCTTTATGATCCTGATGTCTAACCGCGGCCTCGAAACGAGGTTCGGGACCATGCATGGTGGGCAGTTTGACTGGGGCGGTCGCCTCCCAAAGAGTAACGGAGGCGCGCGATGGTAGGCTCAGACCGGTCGGAAATCGGTTGTTGAGTGCAATGGCAAAAGCCTGCCTGACTGCAAGGTTGACGGACCAAGCAGAGTCGAAAGACGGTCATAGTGATCTGCCGATCCCGCGTGGAAGGGTCGGCACTCAACGGATAAAAGGTACGCCGGGGATAACAGGCTGATCGCGCCCAAGAGTCCATATCGACGGCGCGGTTTGGCACCTCGATGTCGGCTCATCACATCCTGGGGCTGGAGCAGGTCCCAAGGGTATGGCTGTTCGCCATTTAAAGTGGTACGTGAGCTGGGTTTAGAACGTCGTGAGACAGTTCGGTCCCTATCTGCCGTGGGTGTTCGAAACTTGAGAGGACTTTTTCCTAGTACGAGAGGACCGGAAAGAACGTATCTCTGGTGGATCGGTTGTCACGCCAGTGGCACAGCCGAGTAGCTAAATACGGAATAGATAACCGCTGAAAGCATCTAAGCGGGAAACTAACCTCAAAACCAGGTTTCGCTTGAGAGCCGTGGAAGACTACCACGTCGATAGGCCAGGTGTGTAAGTGCAGCAATGTACTGAGCTTACTGGTCCTAATCGCTCGATTGGCTTGATCGCCAAGCACTCGTTTCATGTCTGGAAGTAAGGCCAGACGTGTATTTCATCGCGAAGCGTGCTGACCGCGCGCTTCGTTGATCAGCACAACAAAATCTTATTTGGTGTTTTTCGCTTCACGGGTTCGCCCGTGTTGCCGCATCTGTTCTTTGCCGGACTGGTGGTACTAGCGGGGGAATCCTACCCGATCCCATTCCGAACTCGGCCGTCAAAGCCCCCAGCGCCTATGGTACTGCGACTCAAGTCGCGGGAGAGTCGGTCGCTGCCAGTCCTGCCAAGAACAGATGTGACGCCTTCACAAAAACCGAAAGCCCCGTGATCTTAGGATCGCGGGGCTTTTTGTTTGGAGAAACCGATGCGCGTGTTCGACTTCACCAACGCGATCGTGCGCGCGCCGGCGCCCAGCGTGGTGCACGGCCTGCGCAGCGACGCTTCCCCGGATCCGGACTTCGAAAAGCTTCGCGCCGAACATCAGGCTTATGTTTCCGCACTTCAAAACGCGGGGCTTCAGGTCGATCTGCTGCCGCCGCTCGACGCCTTTCCCGATTCCATCTTCGTCGAAGACCCCGCTTTTGTCGTTCCGCAAGGCGCGATTCTCGTACGGCCCGGCGCGCCGTCGCGTCTTGGAGAGCGCGACCACATGCGCGATGCTTTGAAGCGCCATTTCGGCCGGGTGCAAGAAGAGCTGGCCGATGGCGAAAACGCGGATGGCGGAGATGTGCTCATCACGCCCAAAACAATTTTCATCGGTCTCTCGATGCGCACCAACCGCGCTGGCGCTGACGCGTTGCAGGCTGCGCTTAAATCGCTCGGCCGCGATGCCCGTGTCGTTCAAACACCGCCCGCCATTTTGCATTTCAAAACCGCATCCTCGTTGCTGGACGACGAGACGATCCTGGTCACGCGCGCGATGGCCGATAGCGGCGTGTTCAAAGGCTTTCGGCTGATCGTCACGCCGGATGGTGAGGAGGGTGCTGCCAACGCGTTGCGGGTAAACGATACCGTTTTCGTTGGCGACAGATTTCCGCAAACGCAAGCGTTGATCCGCAATCATGGACTCTCCGTACAAAGTCTCGCCGTCACGGAGATCGCCAAGCTCGACGCCGGACTTTCCTGCATGTCGCTGCGCTGGTGAAAACGAAGCGATGAAGCCGAAGACTGTCGTGGTCCATGACAAGATGCAGCGGAATTATCGCTACCTGCTCACGGAGCCTGCCGGCCGCCATTTCGATCCCGACTTCAAGCCGCAACTGACTCCGAAGGAGATGCTCGAACTGGGCATCTTTGGCGGGAAGTACATGACCGATTGCGCGAAGGAATTTCCGAAAAGCTGGTTCGCGCACGCCAAGCTCTCACCGGAAGGCAAGAACCCGGATCTCAATTTCTTCCGCATCGACGCCTCCAAGCCGCTGTCCTACTGGAAGCGAAAAGGCTGGATTCATGAGGACGATCCGCGCGGCTGGTTTCAATGGTATTGCCGCTACTACGCTGGCCGGCGCACGGAAGATGACGCGCGCCAGATCAGCCGCTGGAAGGCCATGACGCGCCATCTGGCTCAACTAAAAAAGCATTGTGAAGCGGATGATTGGTCCTGCCGTCCGCGCCAGCGTCAGGCGCTGCTGCACTGGGCTTACGATACGCGCAACATCCGCTGAGATCACTCCGCGGCGCGGAGATCGGCAAAGCCAGGCGGGCCATCAACCGTGCTGTGGCCAATGGCCTGTCTGTGCAGTCCGGCCCAGCTCACATCCGGCGCCACGAAGTTGTCTTCAAACCAGGGCATCGTCTTGGCATCGAACACATAATCGCGCAGGTAATTCAGTGTCGTGCGTACGATAGTTTTCTGCGCCTGTTCCCGGCGGTAGCTCGCATAGAGCTTTAGCGGCAATCGCATTCCGATATCCAATGGAACATAGCTGTCGTCAGCGATCACCATATAGGTTGGCATCAGCGCTATTCCGACACCGGCCCGGACGGCACGCGCCAGGAACGAGCTCTGATTGGTGAACAGAGCAGTATATCTAAGCGGCGCCTCGCTGAACCAGGACGCCCATGTTCCTTTTGAGATGAGATACTGCGCCTGGTCGATGAGGCGATGGTGTCCGAGATCGCCGATCGATTTCGGCGCGCCGTAGTCCTCCAGATATTGTCTCGATGCGAACGGTATGAAGTGCACCGTGCCCAATACCTTCGCGATCTGCTCGGTATCTGCGGGTGGCATGTAATGCAGCTTTATGTCGTACAACTCTTTCTCATCACCTGTTTCTCCGACATCGAGCATCATTTTCAACTCGATCTCCGGATAGCGCGTAAAAAAGCCCGGGAGGAAGTCAGCGATCCAGTAATTCGCGACACCGTCGCTGAGCTTTAGGCTGCAATCGCCCCTGACGCGCGCATCGGCATCACGCGCATTTTCCTGCGCACGCGACAGCGCAGCTTCGGCTGATAGGGTGTGGCTCAAAACACGCTGGCCTTGAAAGGTAAGCTTTGCGCCGGTAGGGCCGCGTTCCAGCAATTGTACTTTTAATGCACTCTCGAGCCGATCAAGTCTCTTGCTGACTGCCGATTGTGTGGTTTGCAACTCCGCCGCCGCTTTGCTGATGCTCGATGTCTTGGCGACCGCAAGAAAATAGCGAAAGTCATCCCAGCGTTCAGCGTCCATCGCAGAGCCTCATCTGTTTTGGAATAGCCCCATTCCAAAACCAACCTTCCTGCATTCGCTTGATCGCTGCCACACTATTCATCCGGCAATCACTGTTCGTAAGATAACAACCGAGAGTTGTACTCTTCGCGAGTGATTGGAATGACGAAGCCATTGGAATCTCACGACTTACGGGAGCGCGTATGGGGGCAATCCGAGTCGGTCGATCATCCCGATGGAGGCAAGGTGTGGTTGCGGCCGCCGGAATTTTCCGAAATTCCTGCACTGCACCGGCTCCTTCATGCGGAGATATCCCAAGACGCCGGCAGCGCCGAAACCATGGCGGCGGTCTTTGCACACAATCGCGACAGCTTCTGGGTCGTGGAGCATCTGCTGCCGGACAGCGCGCATCCTGTCGTCGTCGGGTTCTATTCTTTCCTGCCGCTGAACGCGGCGGGACTCGCTGCGCTCAAGGCGCAAACGCTGGATCGCGCGGCGCCGCCACTTTCTCTTCTCGCGCCGTTCGGCGAAGCACCGGCGGCGCTCTACATCTGGGCAATTGTCGCGCGCAAACTTGTGCGGCGGCTTATGCCGTCGATCGCACGCGCGATGGGGCTGCTTTACGCGGATGCACCCATCTTCGCCTTCGTGGCGACAGAGGATGGCCGCAAGGCCGGCGTTGGCGCAGGCTTTGCCGCTTCAGGCGAGCAACCGCAAATCCAATTGGGAAGCTTCATTCAGCTCCCACCCTGGAGTCAGGGCGGCGCACTCGCATGAGCGCGCCACATCTGGATGTGAAAACCATCATCGCTTGCAACGCCGAGCACATCCAGCAGGTGTTCGCCGTACGCGCGGCCGTTTTCATGTCGGAGCAGGACTGCCCATACGAAGAAGAGTTTGACGGCAATGATTACTGCGCCACGCATATCATCGGCTTTGTCGAAGGCCGGCCGGGCGCGGTCATCCGTATTCGCTATTTCGCAGGCTTCGCGAAGCTGGAACGGCTCGCTGTTCTGAAAAACTATCGCGGTACTGCGCTGACGCGCGCTGTCGTCGAGGCGGCTTTGGAGATTTGCCGCCGCAAGGGCTACGAGCGTGTTTACGGCCATTCGCAGGCGCGTCTCGTCGGCTTCTGGCAGAAATTCGGTTTCAAGCCGATGGAACGCCAATCCCGGCTCGTATTTTCCGATCATGCTTACGTGGAAATCTGTCGGGAGCTCGCGCGTCACGACGATGCGATCACGATGCAGAGCGACCCCTATCTCATCATTCGTCCCGAAGGCGCGTGGGACACGCCCGGAATTCTCGAGCAGTCCAGCACACGTCCCGTAACCAGCCCGCATTGAGGCCCCCATGACAAAGCCTATCGACATCAAGCGCTTTGCAAGCCTTCTGACCGCCGACAATGAACTCGATGGTGTCGAGCGAAAGCTGCGGCTGATGGGTGACCGGCGGGAGGCTCGCAGGATCGCGAATGTGCGCGATATCCTGGCGCGGGTGCTGGATGACGAGCAGGCCAGTCTTTACGAAGCGCTCATGGATCCGGGCTGACCCTCTTTTTTCCAGCCGCCGGGCGATTTAGGCTTCGCCCGCTTTGAAGTGAGTCTGGAGAATCCCATGGCCAATCGCGAACAGCGCGGAAACAAGGAAAAGAAGAAACCCAAGGCCAACGACAAGGCGAAGGACAAGTCGTCCGCGCCGGCGCCGTTCGTTCAGCCCGAACTGGTGCGCAAGCCGCACAAAGGGAAAGACTGGACGTGACGGTTTGCGGCGGCTTTAGCTGCCGCGAACAACCGGAGCGGTGCGCTCGATAAAGCCGCTGATGGCATAGACGCGCGCGCCGTACTGGCTCGTCTTCGGATCCCAGACGCGCACCTGCGACCAGTCATTGCCCTTGCTGACGTCCAGTACCGGCATGTTCAGGTCGATCTCGCCGTGGTTCTGCCAGTTGGCGTGGTCCACCTTGATCTCTCGCGGGCCAAGCACGGCGGTTACGACCGCGACATGGCCATGGCGGATGCGCTTGGAGCCGGAGAACACCATCACCGCATCGGCGACAGGCTGTGCCGCGCGGGCATACATATCGGCGGCCTTGCCCCACCAATATTTCGCATCGCCAAAGATCTGCAGGCCCGAACGGATGCGCGCATATTCCACGCAGTAAAGATGTTTGGCGGCCCATTCGACCGTCGGCGACGCGGCGTCGGAAGTATCCGCGGCAACCGGCTTGGGCGCGGGCATCGGAATTTCACCCAGAGACGCGTCGTCCGGATCGGTCGCGGCATCCTGCTGCTGAGCAGGCGCGGACGCCGTGGTGCCATCATCGGAATGACCCGAAGCGGATTTCAGAAAATCGAAAATGCCTGCGTCCGCCGGCGAAGCCGCGATCGGGCTCAGGGCGACAAGTGTGAAAAGCAGGCATGCGAAGGGGAGTTGAATGGCTCGATGCGATCGGGTCACTACAGCTTCCTTGAAAGGCGGATTACGAAAGAGGCGCCCAGCCGCGGGCCCCGTCGGAGCGGATTTTTACCAAAATCATCCTTGCCATACAAACACTTAAGTCAAAATGATTTTGGTTCCTTGTTCTCCGAAAGTTCGTTAACGGGCTAGGGTTTCTGCGGGTTTTAGCCAAATTGCCGCGCGGCGGCGGCGAGACTTTTTCCACAGCCTCGGGCGCACCATCTTCAGGCCATGACATTCGCTTCGAATAACCCCACCAAACAGGCGATGATTCGCGGCTTCCTCCAGCGGTGCCCGAATTGCGGGAAGGGCCACCTTTTCGGCGCCTATCTCAAACAGGTCGATGCCTGTGCGGATTGCGGCGAAGCCTTCGGCCATATCCGCGCCGATGACGGTCCGGCCTGGCTTACTGTCATGGTTACAGGCCATGTCATTGTCGCGCTGATGATGTCCGTGGAGTCGCTCCTCACCATGCCGCTTTGGGCCAGCATCACGGCATTCAGCGCGCTTTCGGGCGCGATGGTGCTGGGCTTGTTGCAGCGCGCGAAGGGCATTTTCATCGGCTTGATCTGGCAGACCAAGGCCAGCGAAGCGATCAGCGTGCCGTCAAACTAGACTTCCGTGTCTTCGCTTTCACGCCCGGGCCGCCACACGCCGCCGCGCATGAATGCGACCGCGATCAAAGACAGCAAGAACAGCGCGCCCAACACGATCCACGCTTCGTTGAAGGATGCCGTCAGCGACGCCCGCTGGATGAACGGCTCGACATAGGCGCGCGTTGCCGGATCGATCGGTCCCATCGCCGCGCCGTGGAAATATTCCGTCGGCAATCCCACCTTCGCCGCCATCTGCGCGTCACCTGCCTGCAGCCGGTCGATGATGTGCTTGGCATGTTCCGGTCCGCGTTGCGCCAGAATGGTATCGACCAGCGCGATGCCGATGGCGCCGCCCAGATTGCGCATCAGATTGAATTGCCCGCTGGCATCAGGCGCGTCTTCGGTCTTCCAGCCTTCCATCGCCAGCCGCGTCGTCGGCAGGATGCAGAACATCACCGCCGCGCCACGCAAAACCTGCGGCCAGAACAATCCGTCGAAATCGGTCTGATAGGTCATCTGACCGTTGAGAAGCAGGCCGATACCGAACACCGCATAGCCGAATGCCACCAGCAGACGTCCATCGATGCGGCTTTCCGCGAAGGCCGCCACAGGGGCGGCCAGCATCTGCACAGCGCCGGAGACCATGATGATCTCGCCGATCTCGATGGGCGTATGTTCGCGCACTCCGCCGAGGAAAATCGCGAGGATGTAAGTTGAGCCATAAAGGCCCATGCCGGCGACGAAGCTGAGAGAGCAACCCACCGCGAAGGCGACGCGCGAAAACCGCCGCAGATCTACGAAGGGGTTGGGTTTGCTGAAACAGAAATAGAGCGCCAGTGCACCGGACACCGCGCAGATCGTGAACAGCGCATAGATGTAAAGCCCGCTCCAATGATGCGGCGGTGCTTCCTTCAGCAGCAATTCCAGCGTGCCGAGAAAAATCGCAGCGAGGAACACCGTGGCGTAATCGATCTTGCGCAGATAGCCGATATTTGGCTCGCCCGCCGGCACGAAGAAGCCGACAGCCGAACACACCAGAATGCCCGGCACGACATT
>Ga0206871_10236_pt1 | contig 11915 bp, 8 predicted proteins | sample Alteio_BWOrgCont_33_FD_152627 | JGI IMG/M metagenome (GOLD analysis project Ga0206871, IMG submission 152627) | Enriched cells from forest soil in Barre Woods Harvard Forest LTER site, Petersham, Massachusetts, United States -... | ecosystem: Environmental > Terrestrial > Soil > Temperate forest >...
CAGTGGCGCTATCGGGAGCGATCCCGGGCACCGGCATACCCTGCGGCACGATGTCGCTTGCGCCATTGCCATTCAATTCACGGCCTTCGGCGCTCTGTTCCAACGTAAGGTTCTGGAATCCACGCCCTGCACCGGTTGCCGCAGCCTGCTCCGGCGCGGTGGGGTTCGCTGGCTCTGTCTTGGGTACGCGGGAGAGCAGAATCAGTTCGAGATTTGCTTCAAGGTTACGGTTGGCGTCGTTGACTCGCACTTCCTGCGTAACCGGGGCAAACGCCGCCATCTGGGCACGAACAACATAACGACCGTCGGACGGGACTTGCACAGAATAACTACCGTCCACATCTGTCGAAGTCGTTACCTTTTGACCCGTAAGCGTATTCGCAGCGGTAACAGTCGCGCCCGGAAGCGGCATGTTTCCCGATTTCACAACGCCATGAATGATCCCTCCCTGAGCTTGCGGACTTTGAGCTGCAAGACAGGGGCAATAGACCACCGTCGCCAGACAAAGAAAGAGCGCGCGCTCTCTCGCCAGCCGATGCCGCTTAACCCTTGACTGAGTTCCAATCTGCACGTAGGCCTTAAGGGCACCGCCGACTGTCTTGACCATCGTCAATGAGGCGCGGGCGCTTCATTCTGCCCTTGCATTCCGAATTTCGGCTGCCCGACATTCAGGACAGCGGGCACGAACACATCATTCTTGAGTTCGCCACGGCCAGACACGTGGTCCCCAGGTTTTAAGTCGGCGAGCGTGATGCTCTCTCCATTCTTACGAAAGGAAGTATCCTCGTCGACGGAAATCTTCTGTGTAACGCCGTCCGGTCTCTGGATGGTCAACTGGGTTCCGTCGATGGACTTGATTTCGCCAGCGATAAAGCGCTTGCCCATGCCTTCCGCAAAGTTGCCTCCAGATCCGTCGTTCTGGCCTCGACTGCCGACAACCGCCGCTTGCCAGGCGTTCTCGCTGGTTTTCTCTCCGCGAACAAAAACCATATCGCCCACCTTGAAATCACCGAGGGCCGCAGCTTCACGGCCCTTGCGGTATTGCGTCTTGTCGTCAAGTGCCACTTGCGCAGTCTGACCGTCGCGAGTCTTGAGGGTGATCGAGTGTGCATCGATCGCGGTAATAGTTCCCGCAATGCCGTGAGGCCGTTGGCCATTTCGGTGTCCGTCTTGTGCCGATGGAGGACTCTGATCTTCGGAGGACGGACTCGCCGGCGTAGTCTGCGCAATGCACAATGCTGAAACGAGCAGCCAAAACAAAATGAGAGTCCACTTCATCGGAATTCCTCCAAGTCAGTTGAGCTTCGCCGGTCTGGCTCTATTGGAGCATTGTTGCGCCCCCGCCCAGCGTAAAAGACAGTCAACGAAAGTAAAAGTTTGTAGAGCGAACCGGGTTACCCACAGCCCGAGACTGCGTGCTACCCTACTGGTTTCGCTGTGCATCTTGCTCCGGACAAAACTATGAACTCATGCTATCGCGTCTGGCCCGTGTTGGCTGCCTGTCTTCTTTTCTGTCTTTCACCAGTAAATAGTCTCGCGCAACAGAATGCTCCGACGACTACACGACGCTCGGGTGAAGCTCATCCAGCCGCGAAGCAAGCGACCAGCAAGCACGAACCGGCCAAGGACGCAGCGGGAACTCCGTCAGAATCATTTCTCGCCGACCAAGCCGGTCCGCAGAGAGCCGACGACGAAGGCCGAACCCGATTGCCCATGGAAGTGCGCAAGAGCGTCAGTTTTCGCGAGATCGGTCCGGCGATCTCCGGAGGACGGGTCAGCGCCGTAGCCGGCGTACCCGGCGACAACGACACTTATTACGTAGGCGCGGCCGATGGCGGCGTGTTCCGCACCAATGACGGAGGCATCAGTTGGAAAGCGTTGTTTCAACACGAGAGCGTAGCCTCAATTGGCGCACTCGCGCTCGATCCCACGAATCCAGAGATTGTTTGGGCAGGAACGGGCGAGGCCAACGTTCGCAACAATGTTTCTTTCGGCGACGGCATTTACAAATCGACCGATGGCGGCGCGCATTGGAAGCGTGTGGGATTGGAAGCCAGCTTCCAGATCTCGCGCATCGTGATTGATCCGCATCATCCCAACACCGTGATCGTGGCCGCGATGGGCAGCCCCTGGGCAGACAACGAAGAGCGCGGTGTGTTCCGCACGATTGATGGAGGCGTTACTTGGAAAAAAGTGCTCTACGTTGGGCCCAGCGTTGGTGTTGCGGACTTGGCTATGAATCCGCAAAACCCACAGGTGCTGTTCGCTGCGGCCTACCGCTTCCGTCGCACGCCCTGGAATTACTCCGATGGCGGACCCGAGGACGCGATCTATAAGTCTGTCGATCAGGGCGAGACTTGGAAGCGCCTCGCCGCCCACGGCCTTCCCAAAGGAACCGTAGGCCGCATCGGCCTGGCTATCGCTGCAAGTTCGCCGAACGTCGTCTACGCAGTCATGGGCTCGACCGAGGGCGTGTTATGGCGTTCGGACGATTCCGGCGATCACTGGAGCGTGGTCAGCAAAGACGAAGAAGTTGACGTTCGTCCCTTTTATTTCTCGCACATCGCGATAGATCCACGAAATGCGGATCACATTCTGGCCTTGTCCAACAACATGATGGAATCGAAGGATGGCGGACAAAATTTCAGTATCACCGCCAAACAGGTACACGTGGACCACCACGCCATCTGGATCGATCCGACCGGCAGTGGTCGCATCATTGAGGGCAACGACGGCGGAGTAATCCTATCGCGCGATAATGGCGCACATTGGGCTTTCCTCCACAACATTGCGATTGGGCAGTTCTATCACGTGGGCACGGGCGATGAGCGGCCTTACCTGGTTTGCGGCGGACTGCAGGACAACAGCAGTTGGTGCGGTCCAAGTCGCACCAAGGACAACTCCGGAATTCTCGACCGGGACTGGTTCGACCTCAACGGCGGTGATGGCATATACGCCATTCCAGCCCCCGATAATTCAAACTTGATTTACAACAGCACGCAGAACGCCGTGTTCATGATCTTCGATCGCGCGGCGGAGCAGGTTCACGATATCGAGCCTTATCCGCGGGATTTCGTCGGCGGCGGCGTTGCCGATTTTCCTTACCGCTTCGCGTGGAACGCGGGATTTGCGGTTTCCCCGCAGAATCCCACGGTTCTTTATGCCGGTGGGAACGTGGTTTTCAAGAGCGAAGATCGCGGACGCACTTGGAAGCCCATCAGCCGGGACCTCACTCTGAACGACAAGGCCAAGCAGCAATCCTCAGGCGGACCTGTGCTGAAAGATAACTCGGGCGCGGAGGTTTACGACGCAATTATTCGAATCACGCCGTCGGAAAAAGATCCCAACGTGATTTGGATCGGCACCGACGATGGTCAAGTGCAGTTTACGCGCGATGGTGGGGCCACCTGGACGAACATTACCCCACACATTCCCGGATTGCCTTCGTGGGGGCGGGTGGAGTCCATCGATCTGTCGGGTGAAAATCCGGGCGAGGCGCTGATCACCGTGGATCGCCACTTCAGCGGTGATTTCAAACCGTATCTATATCGCACGTCCGACTACGGTGCGACTTGGCAATCCCTCAGCGGCGATCTGCCGCAAGTCTATGCGCACGTCGCGAAACGCGACCGGCAGAATCCGCGGATGTACTACGCGGGCCTGGAAAACGGGCTCTATGTTTCGTGGGACGAAGGCGTGCATTGGTACCTGTTCGGGCTCGGTTTACCGAACGCATCGGTTTACGATCTGGAGTTGCACCAGCGCGACAACGATCTGGTCGCCGGGACGCACGGCCGTTCAATTTGGATTCTCGATGATCTAACGCCATTCCAACAATTCACTCCTCAAGTCGGGCAGGCGCCTGTGCATCTCTTCCCGCCGCCTTCAGCTTTGCGTTTCTGGCCCTGGTCGCAGGTGGAGGCTTTGGGAGACGGCGCGTTCTACGGAAAGAATCCGACATACGGAGCGCAGCTCAGTTACTTCCTTACTCGCGAAGTCAAAGATCCCGGCCAACTCGTGATTACTGACTCGCAAGGCCGCGCCGTGAGGACCATGAAGGGAACGCGGGAACTGGATCAAGACGAAACACCGCCTGCGGATGAAGACATCCCTCTGCCAGAGGAAACCCAGAAGGCCCAACGGCCAGAGCAGCAGGAAGTGAAACCGGCGACGCCCGCCACGCCATCGCAAACTCAACAGCAGGTCGCTCCCGCAAAGACTGCCGAGGAGGAAGAAGCTGAACCCGGACAGCCAAAAAAATTCCCCTGGGTCCCAACCAAGCCTGGTTTGCAGCGCCGCTACTGGGATCTGCGTGCCGACGGGCCCGTGCGTTGGGAGAGCGCCAAGGACTTTAATAAAGGGCCGAAATCGGGCGCTCTCGTTCCTCCCGGCGAGTACACAGCGACCATGACGGTTGCCGGTCAGACCACATCGCAGAAAATCGTGGTGGTTAACGACCCGCGTTCGCACGGCGACCCAGCCGCCATGGAAACGCTTTATCAAACTACGCAAGCGGTGTTGCATGAATTGTCGCAGCTCGACGTAGCGCTGAACCGCATGGACGCAATGGAGGCACAATTGAAAGCATTGCAAGTGGTCGTGAAAGGCGCCGTTGACGAAAAGGAAGTCACAACTGCCATTGATGTTCTCGAGAAGCAGATAAAGGCTGTGCAAGCGCTGATCACGAGCAACGCCGGAGCTGCCGAGTCGGTCTTGCGGGCGCCTAACAAAATTCGCGAGCATCTGGCAGCGATGGACGGGCTCTTGGAAGGATCGGATGAAGCTCCGAGCGCCGCCGCAATGGACCAGAGGCAACTCCTCGAACCCCAGTACCAGTCAGCGATCCAGAAATTCAATCTGTTCCTTGAGACCGACGTCGCGACATTCAACCGGGCCATGCCCGAGCACAAGCTGTCCGGGGTGGTGGCAGGCGAGCCCCTGCAGCCTTAGACCGTGAACAAGAGCTGATTCTGTGTTTCTAGAGTCAGTCTGGCGCATCCAATGAGTGGATACATGAGTTTCAATCTACTTTCGAAGTAGTCCGAAAGAAATGCGTTGTCTCTCGTTCATTGCGGTCATCGTATCGTGCGCTCTTGCGGTCCTTGCGTGGTCTTCGTCGCCGCAGTCCAAGGACGCGGTGAGCCAATCCGGAACGACCGACCTCAATCAACTTTTACGTGATCGACGTTATCTAGAATTGAACGCCGCCCTGTCATCGAAATCGAATCTGTCGGTTTCGGATCGCACGTTCTTTGAAGGCGTCATGGCAAACCGTCGTAATCGGGTTGCCGATTCCATCAAGATGCTGGAACCGCTTGCACAGTCCTTGTCCGCCGTTGACAAGGAGCGCGGAGTCATCACCCTGAGCACATTGGCGGATGATTACGAAAAGTCCTTCCGTTACTCGGACGCGGCGAACGCCTACTCGGAACTGGAAAGACGTTTTGGGTTGTTGATGGACGAGAACGAGCGACGCAGAGTGAGCAGAGAAGCTGCGCGGTGGAGTTTGTTGCGAGGATCGCCACCGCAGTCCGTTGAGGTGAATCAACCGTTCACTATCCCGACTCGCAGGGACAAAGTCGGACTTCCAGAAGTATGGGTGGACTTCGGCAGGATCCACGAATCTCTGATCCTCGATACCGGAGCGAATCTCTCGGCGATAAGCTTCAGTCTCGCGCAGCGGCTGGGTCTCAAGCTCTCCAATGCATCGGCAACGTCCAACGGGATTGCGGGACGGAGGATGGCAATCCGCACCGCGGTGATTCCCGAACTTCGGCTCGGCGAGGCGAGATTGCGAAATGTTGCCGTCATCGTGATCAACGACAAAGACATGATCGTTCCTTCTCTGCACTATCGCATTCCCGGCAGTATAGGCTTCCCCGTTTTGTCGGCGCTGGGGCGAATCACGTTCTTTGCGGATGGCCAATTCGGTGTGGGATCGAACCCTGCTGTTGGAACCTCCGGCGACGAGGAGAATCTTTTCCTGCAGAGATTGACACCGGTTGTGGCCGCCGAGATCGCAGGCGCGGAAAGGTTATTCACCATCGACACCGGCTCTGGCGGAGCATTTCTTACAGTGCCATACTACCTTGAGCACAAGGATGATTTCACATCGCAAACCATTGGTAGTTTCGATTTAGCCGGTGCGGGCGGCGTGCGAACCTATCCTGCCTACTTGACTGGCAAAGTGAATATAAAGGTGGGCGGAGCTTGCGTCTCGCTGAGCCAGCTTCCAGTGATCGCCCAACCCAGAGGTCAATCGGATGACAAGTTTTACGGCAACATAGGACAGCTGGTCCTCGGTCAATTAAAGAGTTACTCCTTCGACTTCCAGAAGATGAGGTTCAGCGCCGAGGGCAATACGTGTAAACCGGGTGACCAGAAATAACCGCGGGTCGCTTCGCCCGTCGCGAAAACGTCTACGCCTCGTTCGCCGCACGCGAACTTCTCGGCCGTTTGGGCTCGTGCCGCACACTGCGGCCTTCCACCAGATGAACCAACTCCTCGCCCAGATTCTTGGTGTGATCTCCGGCACGCTCGAAGGCTTGGGCCATCAGCAGCAAATTTGTGCTGTAGTCACGGGGACGGTCTTTGGCTTTACTTTCCAGGTGCCGCTGAAAGACCGCCCGACAGACTTGGTCGATCTGCGAGTCGGTCTTCAATATCCAGTTCGCAGCTTCCAGATCGCGATTCACAAAACCGTTGTGGACGACTTCCAGCATTCTTTCCAGGATGTCTGCCATCGCGATTAAATCCCGGCGGTCGTCGCGCAGGATTTTTGGGGTCAGGCGCTGCAGGCGTTGAGTAACCGACCAGGTCAGGTCTCCAATGCGCTCCAGATCAATAATGAATTTCAGGCAGGCCAGCAGTTCGCGTGCCTCCGACTCGCTGACCTGGGTGATGGCGTGAGTGATTCCGTCATCGATTTTGCGTTCGGCGCGATCCAGTTCCTTCTCGCAGTCCTTCACCGCAATAAACGCCATATTAGAGGAATTCTCGAGGTAATCTCGCAGATTGAACGCGGCATCTTTCGCGACCAGGCAGGCCTGCTGGACCAGTCCTGTCATTTCCTTAGTGGACTCCATATCTTGGGCGGCTTTGCGTTTGCTGGCGATCATGCGAGTTCTTCCGGCGGACGAAGCCCATGATAACTCACGAAGGCCTCAATTCCAGCGTCGCAAGGTAACCTCGCAACTTCAGGGCTTTGCTCCGGAGACGCGGGCTGCGCAGGCGTGAGCAAGCCGATTTCTGGCATACTCTTTGACTAACGCAAACTGTTTGCAGCCAGATGACACGAATATTAAAAGCCTGTGACAGAATTGCTCGAAAGGGTTTATGCCCAGGATGTACGTGCGGGCGCTCCGCTTTGCACCATCGCCTGTGCAAGTTGCCTTTTCAGGTTCCGTTAGAGTCTTATTTCCACTTGCCAAGACCAGTCCAACTTCGGATAATGGATTCTGAAAGTTCCCTATAACCGTGTACCGCTATAGTCGAGCAGACTTGCTCCGGATTCTTCGGCTCACGGCGCGTCAGTTGGCAGGTTGGGAAAAAGCCGGACTGGTTGCCGCCGCCGAAAGCTATTCCTTTTTTGACCTGCTGCAAATCAAAAAGGTTCGAGACCTGTGCGCCGCCAAAGTGCGCCCCGCGGTGATCCGCCAATCTCTCGAGGCCATGCAGAAACAGGCTGCGGGAATGGAGAATCCATTGCTCGAGGCCGGCACCTTCAGCGCCGGAAACCGCGTTGCATTCCGTCACGAAGGCAAATTGGTCGAGCCCATTGCCGGCCAGTTCATGTTCGACTTCTCCGCTCGAGACAAAGTAGTCACCAGCACCGCAAGTCCTAAAGGCCCAACTCCGCTGGTCAAGCCGGGACCGATCCCAGCCGATGTTGCTGGGCTTTTCGCGCAGGGCATTGCCCTCGAGGAAGATCCCAACACCCAGGTCCAGGCGATCACGGCTTATCAACGAGTGCTCGAACTCGATCCCGACCACGCCGCCGCACACATCAATCTGGGCACACTGCATTACAACCGGCAGGATTACACATTGTCGGAGAAGCATTACCGCGCCGCCATCTCAATCGATCCGCGCTATGCGTTGGCCTATTTCGATCTCGGCAATGTGCTCGATGAAACCGGACGTGTTACCGAAGCCATCCAGGCTTACAACACCGCGCTGCAACTCGCGCCCACCTACGGCGACGCGCATTACAACGTGGCGCTGGCCTACGAGAAGGTCCGCGAACCGCGCAAGGCTCTGAAACACTGGCGCGCCTACGTGAAGTTGGATACCTCAGGCCCCTGGGCAGTCCACGCCCGCAATCAAATCCAGCGCATCCTGCAAGCCGACGGGCTTAGGTTGGTATTCGGCGGCCACAAGACCTAATTCTCTTCGCCTCGATTCCTGTACCCCATCTCCAGATGCTAGAATTCTGGGTTCGCCATACTCATGTGAAGGTGCTTGTATGCCCGATGTTCTCCAGCTTCCCTCGCCCACGCCTCTGACCAGCTTCACCGAAGACGAAATTCTTTTTCGCGACAACATCCGCCAATTTGCCGAAGAAAAAGTTCGCCCGCTAGTGAAAGAAATGGACGAAAAAGGCGTTTTCGACAAAGAACTCATTCACCAGTTTTTTCAACTCGGATTGATGGGCATCGAAGTGCCCGAGCAATACGGCGGCGCGGGCGGCAAATTCTTCGAAGCGATTCTCGCAGTCGAAGAACTTTCGCGTGTGGATGCTTCCGCGGGCGTCATCGTCGACGTGCAAAACACCCTGGTCAACAACGCGCTGCTGCGCTGGACAACCGAAGAACAAAAGAAGCCTTACCTGCCGCGAATGGTTGCGGAGCTGTGCGGGGCCTACGCCCTGAGCGAAGCCGGATCGGGCTCCGACGCATTCGCTCTTCAGACCAAAGCCGAACTCAAAGGCAGCGACTACGTTCTCAACGGGCGCAAGCTTTGGATCACAAATGGCAAAGAGGCCGGCGTCTTTATTCTGTTCGCCACCGTCGATCCCGCTGCGGGATACAAAGGCATCACCGCTTTCATCATTGAGAAAGAATTCGCCGGGTTCACCGTCGGCAAAAAAGAAGACAAGCTCGGCATCCGCGCCTCCTCGACTTGCGAATTGATCCTCGAAGATTGTCGAGTCCCCAAGTCGAATGTCCTCGGAGAAGTCGGCAAGGGATACAAAATCGCCATCGAAACTCTAAACGAAGGCCGCATCGGGATCGGTGCGCAGATGGCAGGCGTGGCTCGCGGCGCCTGGGAATACGCCGCAAAATACGCGCAGGAACGCAAGCAGTTCGGCAAATCCATCGCCGACTTCCAGGGCATCCAATTTCAGATCGCCCAAATGGCCACCGAGATCGAAGCCGCCCGTCTAATGGTCTACAACGCCGCGCGCATGAAAGACGCCGGCATACCCTTCGTCAAAGAAGCCGCCATGTGCAAGCTGTTCTGTTCCCAGGTGGCCGAGCGGGTAACGTCGCTGGCCATCGAAATCTACGGTGGCTACGGATTCACTAAAGATTACCCAGTCGAAAAATACTGGCGCGACTCCAAGATCGGCAAAATCTACGAAGGCACCTCAAACATGCAGCTAGCTACGATCGCAAAACTACTAATGCCCACCAAATAAGATGCCCACGTAGCCCGGACGAGAGCACCTCTAAATTACAAATAAATGAGGGTGCCCCATTCTTCCGCATTCTGTGCGGAAGGGTGGGAGGCGAAGCCCTCGCTAAATCAATTTCTCACTTCCAACCCCACAGCAAACGAATCCAACGACAATGACCGCAATAAATTCCGCCGCATCCCCCGCTCGACCTCAGCCAACCGCTCGGACGCCGAAGCAATCCACGCGAAGTCCGCAAATTCAGCGAGCGCTTTCAGTTCGGCCTGAATATCGGTGTTGCGAACAAGTTCCAGCGTCCCGGAATTAAGAAACGTCAAATCTTCCAGCAGAGAGTAAATTGCGCGCAGCAACTTCTCTGTTTTGTCGCGACCCTCAGCCCCAGCTCGATAGGTCTCCGTGACTTTGAAAAGCTCACTGTGATCGCTACCCCGTAAGGCTGACCCGAGGATAGCAAGAGCGTGCGCCCGCGCCGCCGTATACGCTGCAAGATCAAAACTGCGGGAACGCCCGACGGCGCCCTCCGACAGTCGAGCCACCAGCGCCCGCTGTTTCGGGTTCCAGTCGGGGCGATTCGCTGCCAAGTATTTTTCAATCTCCTCGGCAGGCAGCGCACTGAGCGTAACCACCATTGAACGCGACCGGATCGTCGGCAACAACTCCCCCGCATTCTCTGTCAGCAGAAAAATCGTTGCGAACTCGGGCGGCTCTTCCAAAACCTTCAGCAAAGAGTTGGCCGCCTCTTTCATAAAAGCCGAATCGGTAAAAATGTAAACTCGCTCCTTGGCTTCGCCCGGCCGATAGTAGATAGTTTCAATCACCCGCCGCACCTGATCGACTTTGATCATCATCTGCGGCGGATCGGGCGGAATCACCAGCACATCGGGATGAGTCTGGATAAAAAGCCGCGTATCTTTCTTGTCCGTCTCGCGCAGACCTTCGCGCGCTTCGACGGCCTCAGCAAAGCGGGCGTCGAGATCTTCTGCCTGCGCAATACGAACGCAATTCGAACAGTTCCCACAAAAATCGGGCAAGCTATCCGTGACAATCGGCGCCAGACAATTCATGGTTTTGGCCAACATCAGAGCCAGCGTGTATTTGCCGGAACCAGCCGGGCCCGCCAGGATGACGGCCTGAGGGAATCGGCCCCGCGACAACATGTCTCGCAGCTGGCGAACAGTTTCAGAGTTTCCGTAGAAATCAGAAAAGCCCATAGGATTTGTTCACGACACAGCCACAGAGAAGGTCCAACTCTTCGAGGATACTACGGACTGCAGCGGGAGGGTTCAGGCTTCGTGCTCATGCGGTTTCTCTGAGCGCTGTGACTCTACGGTGAAATCAAGCTGTCTTTGCTGATAATTTCAACTTCCGCCGCGCTACGTCGGCTATTTGCTTGTGCGTCTGTTCCGGAGTTCCGCGCGCATCCACGACCACCACGCGCTGCGGTTCGCGCTTTGCGATCGCCAGATATGCACTTCGCACTCGTGCAAAGAAGGCGCGGCTCTCCTGTTCGAACCGGTTCTCGTCGCTCGTTCCCCGGCCATTCTTGGCTGAATGAGATCGGTTGCGCCGGCGAGCCCTATCCACACTCGCGGCTACGTCGGAATCCATCAAAATGGTGAGTTCAGGCTGCAAACCGCCACACAAAATTCGATGCAGCGCCAACACCGCATCGCTGCCCAGCTTGCGTCCGCCACCTTGATACGCCTCAGTCGAATCCGTAAAGCGGTCGCATAGCACGACTTTACCTTCAGCAAGCGCAGGCTGAATGACTTCGGCGATGTGCTGCGCCCGCGCAGCAAACATCAAGGCCAACTCGGCGAGCGGAGCAAGCGAGGATGTCTTCGTATCCAGCAAAAGCTGGCGAATTTGTTCTCCCGCGGGCGTGCCGCCCGGTTCGCGGGTCACCACCACCGGCAGGCCCTGCGCCCGCAAGACCGCAGCCAGCTTCGCCAATTGAGTGCTCTTACCGCATCCGTCGAGCCCTTCGAACGTAATAAATCTGCCGCGCTGGGAATGGGAGGGCACGGAAAGCATCATAGCAAAGCAGCCGGCTCCCGCTCCAACCGGGATTACGGCCCGCTCTTCGCTATAGCGCCCTTCATGACTGGACGGGAACGTGGCTTCCCCTTCCTTCGCCTGCCTCATCGATGCAGGATGGCGCGCCCACTCGATCTGTTTCTAATATAACGGCCAAAATCGGCTTCGCAGCTGCCGGGTAAGTCGGGAGCTCCGAACGCATTGCTGTCCGGTGTCCGAACTCGCGACTGGTCGTTCTGCC
>Ga0206871_10248_pt2 | contig 11840 bp, 15 predicted proteins | sample Alteio_BWOrgCont_33_FD_152627 | JGI IMG/M metagenome (GOLD analysis project Ga0206871, IMG submission 152627) | Enriched cells from forest soil in Barre Woods Harvard Forest LTER site, Petersham, Massachusetts, United States -... | ecosystem: Environmental > Terrestrial > Soil > Temperate forest >...
CAGATAGGATGGCCACGCTGTTGACGGTTGATCGGCTACCCGCACGACGGGCGGGGACTTCTTGCTGTTAATTGGAGCCGGCGAGGACGCTGTAATGCTGCCGGCGCTTTTTTGAACTTGTTGGATGCGTTGATTGATCGGCTCGAAGGCTTCGTGGATGCGGTCCGCATAGTCCGGCAAATCTTCGATGATTTGGTTGGCTCTATCGTAGGAAGCGTGAACCGCTGCCACTATCCCGACGAGGCCCACGATGATCAGCAATCCCGTCGAGATAACGCGAGGAATCCGAAAGCGTTCAAGGTACGTGGGAATCGGGTCGACAATCAGTGCGAGAAAACTAGCAAGCAGAAATGTGATGCAGAGAGAGCTGGCGAAATATGCAAAGGCAACAACAATCGCGATGACGACGACCCAAAGCAGGCCGACGATGCGAACCATCGGGCGCGGTTGAGGTTCGGTCTGCGGGGAGCCGGGTTGTGCGGACATCACCTATCCTTTGAACGGACTTTAAGCACGTCCGCAAACCGCGGCGCGAAACGGCGAGCGAGCAAGAGTCTCATGCGAGACTCGTGTTCGCTCGCCTTGCGCATCCAAAATCCGCTATATGCGTCCTAGAAGCAGGAGTATCACGAGCACCAGAACGATAAGCCCGAGTCCGCCGCTGGGGTAGTAGCCCCAACCCGAGCTGTAAGGCCAAGTCGGAAGAGCACCAAGAGCAACCAAGAGCAAAATCACAACGAGTATTGTAATCATATGTGTATTCGCCCCTTATCCCGTGGCGTTCAGAGGTCGGGTCTGGGGGCTTTCAACCTCCGCCCGCGCATTAGATATCCGCAGCCCCACAGCAACAATCCATGCATTCGTGTAGCGGGAAGGGTACCGGGCCGTATTTTATGAGGATGTTTTAACAACGTCCGAGAGCGTCTTCTGTCCAGAAGAGCAGTGAAAACAAGGCGAAATACATTCGGTCCCGTCACCGGCAAAATACAGGGAAAAAGGTATGTAACTGGCCTAGAGTGTGCTAAATGATAACGCAGATAAGCACCTAAAGGTCGCTGAACGGATCCCACGGGAGGATACGGAGCTTTCTCCGGCAAATTTAATGGCGCTTCGCATTGTAGTCGCTGACGATCATGACATCATTCGCCGCGGTTTGAAGCAGCTCCTCACCGCGCACTCCGGTTGGGAAGTTGTCGCCGAGGCCAAGACCGGGCGCGAAGCCGTCACCACCGCCGAGCAGCTTCGGCCGGACATCGTTGTGATGGACATCAGCATGCCCGACCTCAACGGACTCGAGGCCGCGCGGCGCATCAAGAAAACCCTTCCCCGAACCGAAATTTTGATTCTCACGCTGCACTTTTCGGATCAGCTTGTCCGAGAGATCGTTGAAGCGGGCGTTCGCGCTTACATTATGAAGTCCGACGCCGACAAAGATTTGGTGTCCGCCGTCGAAGCATTGTCGAACCATCGTTCCTTCTTCACCGCGCGCGCCGCTGACATGTTGCTGGACGGTTTCAGCCGCCCTCACGCCGCGCCCGATCCACAGGCACTGCTGCGCAGCCGGCTTACCTCGCGCGAGAGGGAAATTGTCCAGTTGCTCGCAGAAGGCAAGAGCAGCAAGGAAGTTGCCGTCGCCTTGGGTATCAGCGTGAAAACTGCTGAAACACATCGGGCGAATATCATGCGCAAGCTCGAGCTTCACTCGGTGAGTGAGTTGGTACGGTACGCAGTTCGGAATCAGATCATCGAAGCATGATCTGCGTTCCACGCGAACGGAAGTTCGGGACTCCTCGGATCTGCCAATTCCAAACCTTCCCTTGGCAGGCCCTCTGCGACATCAGGTCCCCTTTTCGCCGGATATTTGAAAGGAACATATGCCGCGGGTAATGATTGTTGACGACCATGCTGCAATTCGCCGCGGCGTTCAGGGAATCCTGCACTCCTTTCCAGAATGGGAACTTTGTGGCGAAGCGGACAATGGCCAGGAAGCCGTCCGCCTTGCCGAGTCCCTGAAACCCGAAGTCATCATCATGGATGTCTCAATGCCGATACTGAACGGACTCGAAGCCACGCGCATCATCAGCGACGTCTTGCCTGACACCAAGATTGTTTTGTTGACGCTGCACTCTTCCACCGAGCTCGTTCGCAGCGCCTTTCGCGCGGGCGCTCGGGGTTACGTCTTGAAGTCCGACGCCGAGCAGGAGTTGATCCGCGCGCTGAACGTAATTAAGGAAGACGGCACCTACGTCAGCCCGACCATCGACGCGAACGTCGCCAAGCGCGTCGTCGAGGAAATGCGCGAACGGAACTAGGCTTGCACCGGACGAACTCCGGTATTTCATGGATTCTCCCGGCTCGATTCTTCGAATAAGCTAATCAATAGTTCGGTAGGACGCATCGGAAACCGAATTGAGAACGTCTGGAGCGATCCCATGCATACAAATCGACGCCGTGACGACGATTCTGACTATGACGAGTTCAACGATGAGTCTTCGCCGTCCGGCAGCGAGACCCAGATAGCGGTCCGCAAGAAGGGCGCTATGTCGGATAAGGGCAAAGCGGTGGGCAGTTTGCTTATCGGCTTCGGGCTGGGCGTCGGCCTCGCGATTCTCTTCGCGCCGCAGTCCGGCGAAGAAACCCGCGAGTGGATCAGCGCGAACGCCGAAGACCAGTTTTATCGGATGCGCCGCCGTGGCCGCCGTTTGGTTTTTGAAACGCAGGATCTGCTCGATCGCGGCGAGCAACAGGTTGGCAAAGTTCTGCGCACTGGGCGCAACGTGCTCGACTCCGTCGCCTCGAAGCTCGAATAGCTCAGTCCGATCTCGCCGCCTGCGCTCTCCCGCTCCGCGAACCTCTGCGCGCAGTAAGACTCCTTACCCGACAATCTGAAAATTTCTACATCGAGCGCCTGATTGAGACGTTGCGCGTACCGTTGCAAATTGTTGCGCGGTTCGCGTCGTTCGCTGACGCGGCTTGTCCGAGATAGACGCCCGAACAGATGGAGGCCACTCCATCGCCGGACCAAAGGAGAGACATGAAAGTACGGAGAGTTTGTTTCGCTGTGCTCCCACTCTTGATGGCGGGAGCGATGATGGGCTGTTCCGACACCAACAAATCGCCCGACGTGAGTGACAACATCCGCAAGTCGTTGGATCAAGCGGGATACAAAGACGTAAGCGTTAGCCAGGATCGCGACAAGGGTGTCGTGACCCTGGGCGGCACAGTCGCCACCGATAGCGACAAGGCGCAAGCCGAATCCATCGCGAAGGGCGGCGCTGCCGGGCAAGTCGTCGCCGATCAGATCGCTGTTCGTCCCCCGGGTAATGAAAGCGACGCCAAGACCGTCGACTCCGACGTGGATAAGGGCATCGAGAAGAATCTCGATGCGGCGCTCGTGAAGAACAAGCTCGACAAGCACGTCAGCTACGACGTAAAAAATGGCGTCGTAACACTGAAGGGCGACGTCAACTCTCACGCCAAGCGCTCTATGGTCGAGAAGGTTGCCTCCGGCGTGCCCAACGTGAAGCAAGTCGTAAACGAAATCGAAGTGAAGAATCAGAAAGCGAGCGCCACCAGCTAACAGCGCAAGCATTACGAAAGCTGCTTTTGGGTGCCGCACCCTCCTGGTTTTAGGAGGGTGCGGGTTTAGATGCAGCCTCACCCCGTACGAACCGATATCACGATTCAAAACGACAGCGCTGCCCAGCTGCCACAGGCCGGCCCGAACTCAATTCTGGCCGGCTTTTTCCTTGGATTCGAGCTTCAGCGCCCTCTCGCAAGCACCCTCTCGCAAGCGCCCTCTCGCAAGCATTGCTCGGCTCGGCAGGCTCAGGTAGAGCCGTAGCAGCTCCGCCAAGACGTCCAGCCTTCAATCGCCGCACCTATCGTAGGGGCACGGCACGCCGTGCCCTTCTTCAATATGTTCTCGGGCGCGGTTTCAATCCAACAAACCGCGTTACTCGGCCAACAAAAAAAGCGGCCCGGATCGTCCGAGCCGCTCTTCACCTTCCAATGAGATTGAAATCTAGTTCTGGAGCGCAGCCACCGAATCAGGCTGTGTGAGACTCAGCAGTTGCTGCCGCAGCCGCACGCGTGCGCGAAACACGCGAGACTTCACGGTCGAAACCGTGATGCCCAGCGCCTGCGCGAGCTCGCGATTTGTCCACCCCTCCGCCTTCTGGAGGATAAACGTATCTTGCAGCGATGGATTCAGCCCATGAAACGCTTTGCGCGTAAGCTCCTTGCTCATATACAGCCGCTCGGGATCCTGGCGTCCATCTTCGATCTCGGGAAACGAGCGAGCCTCATCGTCCGACGCGTTCGGATCGTGATAATCCGAGATGCGCTCGGAGTTCCGCTTCCTCAGCTTCATCAGTGCTTCGTTGATCGTAATACGCACCAGCCACGTCGAAAACTGTGAGTTTCCCTCGAAGCGATCGATGTGGTGGAACGCCTTCACGAGCACGTTCTGCAGATTGTCTTCGGCATCTTCGCGATTGCGAAGCATGTTCAGCGACAATCCATAAACCTGGCCTGAGTGCCGGCGTACCAACTCCGTGAACGCTTCTTCATTTCCTGCCTGGGCTCTGGCGACTAAAACGCGTTCCGGAACGCTCGCTTGCGTGTCCATTTTTGCAAAGCTCCTTTGCCAAGGACAATCTAGGCTTGATAAAACGGTTATAGAGCTCGCCTCCGGAACCAACAATACAGTGCTCCATGTAGTTCAAAATCTGGGAGCGTGTAGCATTGTGCGGTGATTTCCGTAGTGGAAAAGTGCTCGATAAGATCGGCGAACAACTAAAAGTATTACCGAGCGTTAAACATATTTCGGCCTCGCGAGCTTGTCTTCCGAGCCGCTGTGAAATCACTGTTTTTCATCCATTAAAAAGTTTTAACGTCGGCTCGGAGTACCGTCGCGGGCTGCCCGTACATTCGACAGAAAATCGATGCGTCTGTTCCAATCCGAACCCGAATTCTTCGACAATCCTCAAGTGAAGCAATCCGCATGCGGCTCCGTGCTTTCGCCGCCGAAATCCAATTGATTTGTTTCATCTTGCGCGTCACTCCAGAAAGCAAAGTGGTCATTCATTTGCCCAGACTCTTCGGAGTCTTTGTGTCTCTTGGGTCCAACACAAGCCGGACGTGTAGCCGCCAACTGGTTGTGTCTTCGCACCGTACCCGTGCAAGGCGAAACAGAACCACCGCGGGCCTCCTCGTCTTCACGATTGCGATTACTTCGCCATTCCTTGCCGTCGCGCAGGAATATGTTCCCGCCCAAAGTCGCAGTAAGGCGGCCTTCCTCGCCACTTTTCCCAATTTCGTCGACTGGCCCGACGGTGCCTTTCCCGCGCCCAATTCACCGCTCGTCGCGTGCGTGCTCGGCGACTTCCGTTTTGGTACGACCCTCGCCGAGGTTTCTCGAGATGCGGCGCCGCACGGCCGCCGCATTTCGGTTCGATGGATCAAGAACGACGAACAGATTCACGGCTGCCACATTCTCTTTGTCAGCGGTTCCGAACTTTCGCGCTATTCGAAAGTCATCGCCTTGGTGCAAGGCACGAACACTTTTACTGTCGGCGAAACCCCGAATTTCCTTTCCGCCGGCGGCATGCTCTCCATTTCATTCGAAAACGAAGCTGTCCAGTTCGAAGTGAATCTTGGTTCGGCGCGCGATGCGCACTTTCACGTCAGCTCGCGGCTGCTCGCGTTAGCGCATCGCGTCGTCGATCCAACGGAATCAACAAGAAACTGATCGTGCAGAACGCATTCAGCGGCAGGAAGGCAAATATGACAGATACAAATCAGCGCTCAAATGAATCCGCCATCGATTTTGCGGAGCTGCTCGCGCGCGTCGATAACGACCGCGAACTTCTCCTCGATCTCATGTCCATCTTCAAAGAAGACTTTCCCCGCCACGTTCGCGAACTTTCCGATGTCGTCGCCGCGCGCGATCTGAAGAAAATGTCTGTCGTCAGCCACACGCTCAAAGGCATGCTCGCCAATCTCGCCGTCACTCGCGCAACGTCTGCCGCCGCAAAACTCGAGTTGCTTGGGCGCGAAGGCGGGGGCGAATCCGAAATCGCCGAAGCACACCGCGCCTTCCAGCGCGAAGTCCAGGGGCTTCTCCCCGAAATGGAGGCTTACATGGCCGAGGTGCAACGTTGAAAATCTTGATTGCCGACGACGAGGCGCTTTCCCGCCGCCTCCTCGAAAAAACTCTCGAGCGCGCCGGTTACGAAGTTGTCGCCGTCGAAAACGGCCGCGCTGCGGTTCGCCAGCTTTGCCAGTCCGATGGTCCGCGCCTCGCTCTTCTCGACTGGGTCATGCCCGAGCTCGATGGCCCGGGCGTTTGCCGCGAAGTCCGCCGCCAGCAGGAAGACTCCTACGTCTACATGGTCTTGTTGACATCGAAAGAGTCCAAAGAAGACATCGTCACTGGCCTCGAATCCGGCGCCGACGACTATCTCACCAAGCCGTTCAACGTCGATGAGCTCAAAGCGCGCCTGCGTACCGGCGAACGCATTCTCCATCTCGAGGGCCGTCTAGTCGAAGCCCGCGAAATGATGCGCTTCAAGGCGACGCACGACGCCCTCACTTCGATCTGGAATCGCGGCGTCATCATGGATCTTCTCGGTCGCGAACTGATGCGGTCGCAGCGCGAATCCGGCTGCACCATCGTGCTTCTCGGCGACGTCGATCACTTCAAATCCGTCAACGACACACACGGCCATCTCGTCGGCGACGAAGTCCTCCAGGAAATCGCGCGTCGCCTCTTGCTCTCAATTCGCTCCTACGATTTCGTCGGCCGCTATGGTGGCGAAGAATTCCTGCTCGTGCTCAACAATTGCAAACCGCAATTCGCCGAAGCACGCGCCGAAGATATCCGCAAGATTGTCAGTAGCCGCCCGATCCAGACGCTCGCCGGCCCGCTCAATATCACAATGAGTTTTGGTTTGCTGCTCAGCGATGTCTGGGGAGTTCGACCCGTCGAGGAACTGCTTCACGAAGTCGATGCCGCTCTTTACGCTGCGAAAGCTGCGGGCCGCAATTGCGTTCGAGTCGCCAAGCCGCCCGTCGAGCCGGAACTTCCGTATCTCTCCGTGCGCGAACCCGTTCAACGTAGCCGCTGAACGCTGACATGCGCGCGCGAGGCGCCGCATCAATTCACTTCGACTTCACTTCCTGCTGCAAAACGCTGCGCATCGCTGAAGTCGAGCCCGGCGCTCGCTTTTCGCGCCACGCCTCCAGCCGCTTGCACGTCTCTTCGATATTCAAAAACATCGTCGGATTCTTGAACGCCGCGCGCCACGCCGGCACGATCACGCGCATCCTCTCCCACACGATCCAGATCTCGCCGTTGCTCTCGAAAAACAATTCATCGTTGATCAGCCCGCGATTCACGATGCTCGCCACCATTTCCCAGTAACTGATCACCATGCGAATGAAATTGTTCTCATCGCTTCCCTGTGGATACTTCTGCATCGTCTCTTCGGGAGACATTGGTCGGAAATTGTCCACAAACCACGCGCGTGCCTGCCGCAATCGCTGTTCGCGTCGGATGTCATACAGCCGCAGCATCAAATTCACTTCGTCGTAATTGACTTGCCCCATCGTTTCCTGCTCCTGCCCTTTGCTCACTTGACCTTGCCCAATCCGGAAACTTTCGGACCGGTCGCTTCATCCCGAACGTCGAAAATAGACGCCTGATCGGTGTAGTCTGCCGTGGTGACCTCGATGCGATGCCGCTGAAACTCCATTTGAATCCGCCGGCGTAGCTCGCGCGCCACTTCGTCTTGGCGCAGCGGCGTCGTCCTCACTTGCACGCGCAACGTCGGCCCCGATCGCCCGTACTCCTGCACGCCCAGCACGCGCGGCCCATCGACGATCGCCTGTGACCACGCTGGATCGGCGCGCAATCCGCTCGACGCCGTCTCGAGCACTTGCAGCGCCCGCTCCAGTGGTTCTTCCGCCGCAACTGCAATATCCACCGTCGCTGCCGACCAGTCCCGACTCACGTTCGCCACGCTGCGAATTTCGCCGTTGCCCAGCGTCACCAGCGCGCCGCGCGCATCGCGCACGACCGTTCGCCGTAGCGTCAATTGCTCCACCTTGCCCGCCGTCTCGCCCGTCTGAATCGTTTCGCCCACCGCAAACTGATCTTCAAACACGATCGCCAGTCCACCCACGACATCCGCCACAATGCTGCGCGCGCCGATCCCGATTGCCACAATCGCCGCGCCAATCACAATCACCGCCGGGAGTACGTTTACTCCGAGTTCCGCCAAAACCGAAAGAATTGCCGCCGCCCAAATAAATCCGCTCGCCACTCGATAAATCTGGTCCGCCATCGTGCGGCTTTGCTGCTCGCGTGCCTGCGCCCCGCGCGTCTGAGAGCTTGCGGGCCGCACCAGCCGGTTGGTCAGCCGCCGCAATAGCAATACTGCGACTTCGGCCGCCACGAATGTCAACAAAATGGAGATTCCAGTAGCGATGGTGAATGTGGGCCACGAGCTGAACGGGCTGGACATCATATTCTTCGGAAAAAAAGTATAGCATTGACTAAGCCGCAATCGCCCTATTCGGGATTGTGCCGGCTTCGTCGTGACTCAGGAGTGGGTAGCCATGAAAGCTCTCATCGATACATCCAGGCGCAATGTTCTGCGTGTGGCTTCTGCCGCGGCGGGCGCGTTCTTTCTGCGCGCCAGGTCTTCCGCCGCGCAGTCTTCCGAGCCTGCCGAAGCGCCCCAGGAGTCGGGCAGCCCGCGACGTAACCGCGAAGAGTTAGATCCGCCCGTCCCCGAGGCCGCGACGAAAAAAGCCCTCCTCGAGCAGCGCCAAAAAGACATCAAGAAAGACATCGAGAAACTCTTCGACCTCGCCACCCAACTCAAAGCCGAAGTGGAAAAAACCGACGCCACCACAACGCTCTCCCTCGCCATGGTCCGCCGCGCCGAAGAAATCGAAAAACTCGCCCGCAGTATCAAAGACAACGCCAAAGGCTGATCCGGCGGTGGACTCCGACTCTGGTATCCCGCCCCAATCAACGATAGAATCCAACTGCCGGCAAGACACAGCCGGAAAAACACGCCGGGGCTGTAGCTCAACTGGATAGAGCGCTACCCTCCGAAGGTAGAGGTTGCGAGTTCGACCCTCGCCAGTCCCGCCATCTAAAAATGCGCGGACCCCACCGGCCAATCAAACAAATGACAGAGAGCCAACCCCACTCGTGACCACCGGCCGCCTCCAGGGAAAGACCGCGTTAATCACTGCTGCCGGCCAAGGCATCGGCGCCGCCACCACCGCGGCCTTCGCGCGTGAAGGCGCCCAGGTCCTCGCCACCGACATCAACGAAGACCTCCTCAAGAAACTCGCCGCCGCTCACCCCACGATCAAAACGCGCCTTCTCGACGTCCGCGACATCAACGCCGTCAACGCCCTCGCCGCCGAACTCGGCGCCATCGACATCCTCTTCAACTGCGCCGGCTTCGTCCACCAGGGCACAATCCTCGATTGCTCCGAATCCGACTGGGATTTCTCCTTCGATCTCAACGTCAAATCGATGTACCGCACCTGCCGCGCCTTCATCCCCGCAATGGCCGCGGCCAAAAAAGGCAGCATCATTAATATGTCCAGCGGGGCTTCAAGCATTAAAGGCGCGCCCAACCGCTTCGTCTACGGCACCACCAAAGCCGCCGTTATCGGCCTCACCAAAGCCCTCGCCGTCGATTTCATCAAACAGGGCGTGCGCGTCAACGCCATCTGCCCCGGCACGGTCGAGTCCCCTTCGCTCGAGCAGCGTATCGCCGCCCTCGGCGACGTCGAAAAAGCTCGCCGCGATTTCATCGCCCGCCAGCCCATCGGCCGCATCGGCAAGCCCGAAGAAGTCGCCGCCCTCGCCGTCTACCTCGCCTCCGACGAATCCGCTTACACCACCGGCGCCATCCACATCATCGACGGCGGCTGGACACTCTAGACGGATTTTAGGCGATCGATAAACTTTGTGTGATGGGCGGATTTTGGGTGCCGCACCCTTTCGTTCTTTGAAAGGGTGCGGGTTTAGATGCAGCACCGCCGAGACCAATCCGGCGAGCGACGCTCTCTCAATTTCTCGCGCAATATCTTCCTTTGCCGTAAACTCCTAACTCCAAACTCTCGGAGCCCAAATGAAACTCCTGCGATACGGTCAGCCCGGCAAAGAAAAGCCTGCCCTGCTTGACAACTCCAATCAACTCCGCGACCTCTCCACCGTGATCCTCGACGTCGGAGGCGAAGCCTTAACGAGTAACTCTCTCAAACTTGTCACCGCGCTCGATCCGTCCTCGCTCCCGCTCGTCTCCGGCCATCACCGCATCGGCCCCTGCATCGCCCGTCCCGGCAAATTCATCTGCATCGGCCTCAACTATTCCGACCACGCCGCCGAATCCGGCATGAAAGTCCCCACCGAACCCGTTGTCTTCATGAAAGCAACGTCCGCCGTCTGCGGCCCCAACGACAACGTCATCATCCCGCGCAACTCCGTGAAAACTGACTGGGAAGTCGAGCTCGGCGTCGTCATCGGCGCCGAAGCGAAATACGTCGAAGAATCCAAAGCCCTCGACTACGTCGCCGGCTACTGCGTCGTCAACGACCTCTCCGAACGCACCTTCCAGCTCGAAGGCACCGGCCAGTGGGTAAAAGGGAAAAGTGCCGACACGTTCGGCCCGATCGGCCCCTGGCTCGTCACCAAGGATGAAGTCCCCGATCCGCAAAACCTGAACATGTGGCTCAAGGTCAACGGCCATCAGTTCCAAAATGGAACCACCAAAACCATGGTCTTCGGCGTCGCCCACATCGTCAGCTATCTGACCCGCTTCATGTCGCTCCAGCCCGGCGACATCATCTCCACCGGTACACCCCCGGGCGTCGGCATGGGCCAAAAGCCGCCCAAGTACCTCCAGCCCGGCGACAAGATCCAGCTCAGCGTGCAAGGCCTCGGCGAGCAGAACCAAACCGTCGTCGCCGCTTCCTAGCCATGGATGGCCGGGCCCCATTCGAAACCACCCTGGAATCGTTCGAAGTCGGCTCTCGGCGACCGTCTAAAACGCAAAAAGCGTGGCCCGCTTTCGCTAGCCACGCTCCTCACCGATTCGTTTTTTGCCGAAATTAAGCGCGAGTCGAAGCGAACGCACCCAATCGCTTCCGTGAGGCGAATCCCGCCATCAACAGAAGTCCGCAAGCGAGCAACCCGATTGTGCCGGGTTCCGGCGCCTGCACCGACAACGTTCCCACACCGGACGGAATACCGATGAAACTTGTGTAAGTCCCATAGGCTTCGAACGCTCCGGTCTGGAATACATAAATGGCCCCATTCGTCAGGCTCCCAAACGCGACGATGTCCCCGAGAAAGCTGGCGGACAATGCCGCGGACGGCAAGAGGCTGAACGAACTGCAACCCGTGCACGAATCGAGATCATTCTTCGAGAGAATGAGTGTCTCGTTCGGAGCGATGAAGCCCGAATTCGACGTGTACTCGAAGGTGCCAACCGAGCTGCTGAATGTGTAGTTGACACTGTCTGCCTTGGACGCGGGGACAAGCACGGCCAGAGCGATCAGCGCCATACACAGGTAACGCAGGACGGAAGTTACTTTGGTAGACAATCTGGGTCCTCCGTAACAGACTTCTACAGCCTCGCCAAGTTACTCGGACGTTAAGTCTATGTCGAGGTTCAATTTAGCTAGGTCAGAGGTACTAATACTAGGGCCGAAACGTACCAACGACGCCGGCAATTTCTTTCGCCAAATCCGACTGTTGCGGCTTATTTTACGCCCCGTTTATCGATACCCGATGCCGATGATAAAGC
>Ga0206871_10276_pt1 | contig 11833 bp, 8 predicted proteins | sample Alteio_BWOrgCont_33_FD_152627 | JGI IMG/M metagenome (GOLD analysis project Ga0206871, IMG submission 152627) | Enriched cells from forest soil in Barre Woods Harvard Forest LTER site, Petersham, Massachusetts, United States -... | ecosystem: Environmental > Terrestrial > Soil > Temperate forest >...
AAGCTGCTTCACTGAAAATCTTGCCGCCCGGATATTGCGACCCATAAAGCACAAGAGGCACTCCTGGGTTTACGTTCGGGCGCGGATAGAGGGCAGTGCCGGCAGCAAAATAAATTGCACCAACAACATCAACTGGCGGAGCCGATCTGGCGATCACGAAACTGTCCAGCGACCATCCGCCTACCAGGGCATGGACAACCTTCTGCGATCCCGGGGCCGGCAGATTGTAGGTCACGCCGGCGGTGAAGGAATGCCGGATGTCAAAGTCGGAATCCCCCCGGTCTACGCTCTGATAAGCACTGCCGCCCGGCGAGTTGAGGTAGTTAGCGAATGCATCGGTCGAGGCAATATCAATCGAATGGGAGAAGGTATACGATGCCACTGCTTGCAATCCTTGCGACAAACGCCGCTGGAATTTGACTTGAAGGGCGTGGTAGTCGGATGTCGCCGTATTGTTAGTCAGACTGACTTGCGCAAAGTTCGGGTTCGGATTGAATATGTTGGTCACGCGAAGAAGGTCGCGCCCAATCGCGCCGACGTACGTAACAGATAGGCTCTGGCTGCTCCCAAGAGACTGCTCCAGTGCGGCATTCCACTGATACGTTCGCGGAAGCTTTAAATGCGGGTCGGATACCAGAATAATAGAAACGGGTGGACTCAGGCTAAGGGCCGGAGGGGTAGCGTTCTGAGGGCTTAGCGGAAACGGTGTATTTGAAAAGTCCTTTTCGGCAAAGTAAGGAAAGCCAGTCGATACTCCTCCGAGCGAACCGGACCCAAGATCGTAAAACACCCCGAAGCCACCGCGGAGTACGGTGCCCCAATTCTGTATCCCGTTGAATTGATAAGCGAGTCCCACTCTAGGCGCCACGTTTCCATAGGTTGTCTGATAGAGCGGAGTACCGCGAGGCGCCAAGGTCATCGTGGCCGGGTTATTGAGGCCCTCGACGGTGAATGGATCGTTTGCAAGGTTCTTGCCCTTCAGCGGCGGATTCATGTCCCATCTCAGACCATAAGTGACTGTAAGTCTGGGTGTGATTTTCCAAGTGTCCTGGCCATAGAACGACAGGTTTTGTGAAAGGAGCGCATCACCGCGGTAGGTTTCTGCATCGGCGAACGGAGCGGTTCCTGAAAGGGCTCCGCCTGGGCCGATGATCCCCAAGAATTCCGCAAATTGACCGTAGTTGAACGGACTGGTGAAGGGTGAGAGCCAGCGATAGTCCACGCCAAGCTTCCATTGATGCCCGCCCGTGGTCACCGATAGATTGTCGACAAAATTGACCTGGCGTTGTTCGTCCGTCGCCCCGTTGCCCTCTTCGAACTGTCCGATACCCTCGATAGAGAGCCCAAAAAGACCGTTCGCGGAGGAAAATCCGGAGGGAAACAACAGTGAATCGGCAAGCGGCACAGCTCCGCCGAAATTATCCAGACCGTATTTGGTAGCAACTCTGTCGTTACTGTAATTTGTCCGCACTTCGTTGCCAATTCTAGAATTAATAATCTCTGTGAGGCCCACTGTAAAAGTTTGCACGGAGGATGAAGCAGACTACGTGGCACTCAGGACTACGCCACCGAAGGCTAAGGGACCTCGTTGTTCCGTGCTCGATGGGGAATAGTCATAACGGCCAAATAAGATTAGCTTCGGGTTAGTCACTTGATCTATCCGAATGCTGTAGGCATCCAGCGAAGCAGGATTCGAATAACTCCCGTTGAATTGTGCCAACCCGGTCGGCTGTTGGCCGGATGCGGGGCAGCCGTTTACATTTGGTGTACACGAATTGAAAACCTCCGGGCCGTTTGGAACCGGGTAAGCGTTCAGGTAAGGCTGTATCGCAGTCGTTGCCGTAGTGCGTGCATTTCCGAAGGTCTGGCAGGTGCTATCGCAGGGAACGACGCTTTCTTGGGCCAATGGCTGACGCAGCCGCAGGCCTTCGTAGGAGAAGAAGAAAAAGGTCTTGTCTTTGAATACCGGGCCGCCGACTACGCCGCCAAAGTCATTCTGCCGATCCCCAGGTTTCGGTAAATGTTGGAAGTTCGAAAACCAGTCATTGGCGTCCAGTACGCTATTCCTAAAATAATCGAATAGCGTGCCATGAAAGCTATTCGTTCCGGAACGCGTGACGATCGAAATCTGTCCCCCGGGGGTGCGGCCGAACTCCGGAGCAAACGAAGAGGTCTGGATGCGAAACTCCTGCATGGCATCTACTGACACAAGGCTGTTTGTACCACCCGAAGCGCTAAGCGCAGGCAGCGCCCCCCCAGCGGCCTGCACGAGCGGAGTGTAGCCACTGACCCCGAAATTGGCGCCCACGCCATCCACGGTGAAATAGTTGGCATCGGCGCGTTGTCCATTCACGCTAAATTGCCCCTGGTCGTCGAAGGCAGTGGCGGTCACGACCACGCCGGGTGTGAGCATGATCAACGTCTGGAAACTTCTCCCATTGAGGGGAATATTGTCGACGAAGGTTTGGTCGATCACGGTGCTGACGGTGCCCGATGCCGTTTCTACGGGGAGAAGACCCGCTTCGACGGTGAGGGTCTCTGACACGTCGCCTAGGGTCAACTCGAAGTCGATTGCGAGAGCGTCCTGGACGTGAAGGGTGACGTCTGGTTTGATTAATTTTTTGAAGCCGGGTTTTTCGATTTCGACGCGGTAGAGGCCGGGAGGGAGATTGGTCAGGTAGTATTCTCCGGAGGCGTTGGTGGTGGTGTCGTAGTGGAAATTTGTGGCGGTGTTGATGACGGCGACTTTGGCGTGGGAGATGAGGGCCTTGGCGGGGTCGGTGACGCGGCCGGAGAGGGAGGCGTTTGTGGATTGGCCGCGAAGAATAGGGGAATAGGAAATGAGGAAGAAGAGCACGAGGGCGGGGGCTCGGTGCATGTTGTTCATCCTAACGGGGTGAACGCTTCTGAGGCTACTCCGCAGTCGCGGCTTTGGCAAGCAGTAGCACAGCCACTCTTGGCGGTGTACGGTGTCAAAATCATGCAAGATCAAAACCGCACAGGCGGGAGCGCCAGTGCTACTGGTAAGATGTGGGCGTCATGGCGACGCGAGCCATTATTGCGCTGGGCATCCTTCTGGCGGTGGCGGCTGGGGCTTACGCATTGGACCCGGCGCTGGATGTGAGTCAGTACGCGCACACGGCGTGGAAGGTGAGCGAGGGCTTTTCCAAAGGCACCATCTACTCAATTGCCCAGACGCCAGACGGGTATCTCTGGCTAGGTACGGACTTCGGCCTGCTCCGATTCGATGGGGTTAGAGCCACGCCTTGGCAGCCGCCAGGGGATCAGCATCTCCCTTCCAGCGTAGTTTGGAGCTTGCTCGCCGCGCGCGACGGGACACTTTGGATTGGCACCGAGAATGGGCTGGCAAGCTGGAAGGGCGGCAAGCTCACGGCGTGCGCGGAGCTTGCCGGACAGTATATTTATGAGCTCCTTGAGGATCGGGAAGGCACGGTATGGGTCGCCGGCGCAGCAAATCCTCCTCCTGGGAAGCTTTGCGCGATTCAGAATGGCAGCGTTCAATGTTTCGGAACTGACGGGGCTCTTGGTATTGGAGTAATAGGCTTGTATGAGGACAGCAAGGGAAATCTCTGGGCGGGAGTGAAGAACGGACTGTGGCGATGGAAACCTGGTCCCCCCAAATTCTATCCGCTGCCCGGCGAGGATTACGGTATTCAAGCAATTGGTGAAGACGCTGATGGCACGCTCCTGGTCGGACGGAAGGGCGGAATCTATCGGTTCGTTGACGGAAAAACCGAGGTGTATCCGTTCCCAGGTACTGTGCGGCAGTTTAAGGCCCAGAGGCTACTCCGCGATCGCGATGGCGGCCTGTGGATCGGAACTTATGACCGGGGCCTTGTGCATGTACACCAGGGAAGGACCGATGTGTTTGCTGCGTCTGACGGGCTCTCAGGCGAAGCCGTTAGTCACTATCTCTTTGAGGATCGGGAAGGCAGTATTTGGGTGGCGACAGCTAACGGCCTCGATCGCTTTCGCGCCGTCGCGACGACTAGACTGAACCAGGATTTGTCGGATGCCCTGGTCGGGTCCGTTCTTGCGGCTAGGGATGGAAGCGTTTGGCTCAGCACTCTTAAAGGATTGGAACATTGGAATAACGGGCACATTACCACTTATAGTAAACGCGAAGGGAAACTCAATGGACACGACGCGAATTCTCTTTTTCAGGACAGTCGGGGGCGAATTTGGGTTTCCACGCTTGGCGGCGTCGGCTACCTGGAGAATGACCGTTTTGTTTCCGTAAGTGGCGTTCCCGGCGGAGCGGCAGGCATTGCCGAGGACACCGCGGGGAATGTGTGGATCGCCAACCAGGATTTCGGTCTGTTTCAATTGCTCCGGGGCAGTGTGGTCCAACGGATTCTTTGGGCCAAGTTGGGACATAAGGACTTTGCCTATGCTCTAGCGGCTGATCCTTTGCAAGGCGGTCTGTGGCTTGGATTTTTTCAAGGTGGCATCACCTATTTCAAGGATGGTCAAGTCCGCGCGTCGTACTCAGCCGTCGACGGGCTCGGCGAGGGGACTGTCAATGGCCTTCGGCTCGATCGTGACGGGACGCTCTGGGCCGCCACTGAGGGAGGGCTCAGCCGGTTGAAAAATGGCCGGGTTGCCACGCTTACGAGCAAGAACGGATTGCCCTGCGATGGGGTCAATTGGGTGATGGAAGACGACGCCCATTTCTTCTGGCTGAACACACCGTGCGGCTTGGTGCGCATCGTGCGCTCCGAGTTGGACGCTTGGTCTGCTGCGGTAGACAAAGACAAGGATACGAAACGGACGATCCAAGCCACGGTTTTCAATAGTTCCGATGGAGTGAGGCTCGATCCAGGTCCTGGTGCCTTCACTCCGCACGTCACCAAATCCTCGGATGGAAAACTGTGGTTCACAAATCGGGTCGGCGTCGGCGTCGTTGATCCGCGTCACCTGCCCTTCAACAAACTTCCGCCGCCTGTACACATCGAGCATGTTACCGCCGACGGGAAGACGTTCTGGCAGAACTTATCCGGCGATGCTTCATCCTCGCGCCCGAGGCTGCCGCCGCTGGTTCGCGATGTCACGATTGATTACACCGCGCTCAGCTTCGTCGCGCCAGAGAAGGTCCTTTTTCGTTACAAGCTGGAAGGCCTGGATCGCGATTGGCAGGACGTCGGCAACCGCCGGCAAGCGTTCTATACCAATCTTTCTCCCGGCAACTACCGCTTCCGCGTCGCCGCGTGCAATAACAGCGGTCTGTGGAACGAAGCCGGCGATACGCTCGATTTTTCGATCGCACCAGCCTACTACCAGACGAACTGGTTTCGCGCGATATGCGTGGCCGCTGTACTAGTTTTGGTTTGGGGTCTTTATCGATTGCGTCTACAGCAACTCCAATGGCGCTTCAACGAAGGTTTGGAAGCACGCGTGAGCGAACGAACACGCATTGCGCGGGAACTCCATGACACGCTGTTGCAAAGCCTGCACGGTTTGATGTTCCAATTTCAGGCGGCTCGCAACATGCTGCCGCGGAAGCCGGATGAAGCGGCAGCAGTTCTGGATAGCGCTATTGGAGCGACGGAGCAGACGATCACGGATAGCCGAGGCGCCATTCAGCATCTGCGTTCGGAGATGGGCGAGGGCGATTTGGGCCAATGGCTCACTGCGACGGGCCAAGAGCTAGCACGATTGCATGCTGCCGATGGCCATGCACCGGTCTTTCGGTCGACCGTGGAGGGCGAGCGAAAAGCCTTGAGTGCGTCCCCGCGCGACGAAGTCTGCCGGATTGCACGCGAGATTTTGCGAAACGCCTTTCAGCATGCGCAGGCGAGCCGGATCGAAGTTGAAATCCGGTATGACGATCGCGAGTTTCGCCTGCGCGTACGCGATGATGGGAAAGGCGTCGACTCGCGCGTTCTGCAGGCAGGCGGGACAGCGGGACACTGGGGGCTGCGCGGCGTGCGGGAAAGAGCCCAGCAAATCGGAGCCCGCCTGGCTTTTTGGAGCGAAGCAGGCGCGGGCACAGAAGTGGAGCTAACAGTTCCAGCCGCTATTGCATATGAAAAGGCAATCGAGCGGCGACGATTCAGTCTGCTTCGGAAAGCCTGAACTTATGGGGACGGCTCCAAAACTTATCAGAATTCTTACCGTCGATGACCATGCGCTGCTTCGTAAAGGGATCGCGGCACTGGTGAACGCCGAGCCGGACATGAAGTTGATTGCAGAGGCGTCGAACGGACGTGAGGCTCTCGAAAGCTTTCGATTACATCGCCCGGACGTGACGCTGATGGACATTCAGATGCCCGGTTTCAACGGAATCGAGGCCATTGACTATATTCTAAGCGAATTCCCTGACGCCCATATCATTGTCCTCACGACGTATACGGGCGACGTTCAAGTTTTACGGGCCCTTAAAGCTGGCGCCCGGGGTTACGTGTTGAAAGGGCACGTACACCGAGAGCTCCTCGAGACCATTCGCGCTGTACATGCCGGACAGAAAGGAATTCCGCCTGATATCGCAGCCGAGCTCGCAGAGCACGCTGGCGACGACGAATTGACCACACGAGAGATCGATGTCTTGCGGCTAATCGCTACCGGAAACTCCAATAAGCTAATTGCCGATCGGCTTTCCATTGGCGAGGCCACCGTCAAGAGCCATGTCACGAACATACTCTCTAAACTTGGTGCCAACGACCGCGGCCATGCCGTCACGATTGCGCTGAAGCGAGGCATTATCCAGCTATAAATCTGCAATCGAACTGTATCTCCCCCAAAAGTCGGATAGCCCTTCCCTACTTTAGACGGTTTCGGCTTTCTTGAAATTACCTTACCTTTCGACGCGCAGGTGACATCTCTGCAACGACTGTTCTCGAATTTCGCTAATGGCTGGCCGGGTTGGGGCCTTCTAGCCCAACGAGTGCTAATTGCGGCGATCCTCATCTATCGCGTTGTTACTCACATTGCAAAAGGAGCTAATTCAGCAGCTCTGCCGGAATTAATCGGAGCCGGTTTATCAATATTTGTTTTAGTTGGTCTGTGGACCCCCGTAGTCGCGGGACTGACAAGTTTGACTGAGATCTGGGTCCTTCTTTATCGCACCGGCGATTCATGGATTCCGATCATTGCGGCGACGCTTAGCGCGACATTAGCAATGATCGGACCTGGCGCCTGGTCGGTCGATGCCCGACTGTTCGGAAGAAAACACATTACTCCTTCGCCGATGTAATGGGATCGCTTTCCGACCATTTGGGGTAGCACGCTGCATTGAGTCTATTCCACTATCCGTTCGAATTACACAATGGACCCGAGCAACTGACTACCGGAGGGCTTGGAGGAACGGGGGACATATGGAAAAGTTCAGCGCGAGTGTTTCGTTGGAACAGGGCGATGCTGACCACCGGTTTGAACAAATCATCGGCACTAGCGCCGCTCTCAAATCGGTGCTCATAGCGGTGGAACGAGTGGCACCCACAAATGCCACGGCGCTCGTTCTCGGAGAGACAGGCACCGGCAAGGAGTTGATTGCGGCAGCCATTCACAAGAGCAGCCCACGACGCGCAAGTCCTTTTGTAAAGCTAAATTGCGCCGCCATACCCTTCGAGCTGTTGGAAAGCGAACTATTTGGATATGAGAAGGGTGCTTTCACCGGAGCCTTCACGCAAAAAAGTGGCCGTCTCGAAATGGCCGATGGAGGCACTCTCTTTCTGGATGAAATAGGCGACATTCCGTTGGCCTTGCAGCCGAAGCTCTTGCGCGTCCTACAGGAAAAAGAGTTCGAACGTTTGGGGAGCGGCAAGACCCATCGCATTGACGTTCGTCTGATTGCCGCGACGCATCGCAATCTAACCGAAATGGTCGCACGGAACCAGTTCCGCAGCGACCTCTACTATCGTCTAAACGTATTTCCGATTGTGCTGCCACCGATGCGCGAACGCCGGGAAGACATTGCACTATTAGTGTCGCACTTCGTTGAAGTTTTTTCGCGGCGCATGGGAAAGACGATCGGCAACATTCCGAAAGAAATGTTGGATGCGTTCACCTCATACTCCTGGCCGGGGAACGTACGAGAACTTCAGAACCTAATCGAACGCGCGGTAATCCTCTCAGAGAACGGAGTGCTTGCGAATCCTTTGCCTCAACTGGATGGGAACGTGCTGGGCGCGAATCCGACAACGACGGACGCCGTCACATTGCTCTTTGCGCGGGACGGCACGTTCCGGGATTCGCAACGAGCGTTGATCCTGCGAGCAATACACGCGTCGGGTTGGATTCTGGCAGGGCCTCGGGGCGCCGCCGCTCGGCTGGGACTAAAACGGACCACCCTAATTTCCAAAATGAGGAAGCTTGGGATCTCGCGACCGGTGCGGCAACTCGAGACGAACGAGCTGAACACAAATTTCGAGATTGGGCACTCGTCGCAATCTCTCGTTCAATGAAATCTAGGCAAACTGAACCAGTGCAATAAAAGCGTGGCACTAATCTACGCTCAGCGCTTGCTGTCGTAGTCCTTGTTAGACCACTTCTGAATCCGGTTATCTCTTACCTTCGGGTCCGCGTCGGACCATTTGGATTACGCTTTAATCCCTATTTTGTTCTTCGGCGAGCATCTCCGTCCCATATTCGATTGCGTGTCGAAGTAGCGTCACACAACGACATGGAGGCGTGACTTCGTCATTTTTCGACACCTGCTCGGTCCATCCCTGGCCTAGTGATGGTCTGTATGACGCAGAAACACGGGGTTTTTTGTTTGGTGCTGCGCTTGCAATAGACGGCGTGGAATGAACGCGAATCGACAACTTCTCAATCTGGCGGCGCTGGGGAAGCAGTATGTCGAAGAGCTAGTGACAGCTCCTACGGTCACACGTACCCGGGCCGGCCGGCAGGATAAATCGATATGAAAATCGGAAGCTCGGTAGTCCTTCTCGCACTAATCATTTTGGCCGGCTACCAACAAGTTAAACCACAGACCAGCAACACTTCCAACGGTTTTGATTTGGTGGACAAGGCCGGGAACATTCGTAAGCCAGCAGACTATCGAACCCGTTACGAATCGCTCGGTACATACACGGTCCTCGATCCGAAGGGGAACCAGATGCACTTCACATACGCGTCACCTGGCGCCATCGAGTATTACCGAAAAAATGCGAAATTCGCCGACGGCACCGTGTTGGTTAAAGAAGTGTTTGGAACGGATCACGCCAAACTGACGACGGGTGATGCACATTGGGCCTCGGGGATAAAAGTTTGGTTCGTCATGGTCAAGGACGAACAACATCGCTTCCCGAACAACCCATTGTGGGCCGACGGATGGGGATGGGCGCTATTCAACGCCGATGCTCCCGATAAACAAGTCGCGACGGACTACAGAAAAGATTGCTGGGGCTGCCACGTCCCAGCCGCGTCCACAGACCGGGTGTACATCCAGGGTTATCCGGTTCTGAGCTCCAAGTGAGCGGGGCCGTGCATTCCGATGGAGCGTTCAGGAAGGCGATCAAAGGAGAAGTCGATGCAAAAATATGTGGCGCTGATTGTTCTTGGGTTCGGAGTGGTCGCAGCCAGCTGGCTCAACTTAGACGTGAAGGACGTTGCGGCTCAGACCTCGACTCGGATCGCAGTGTTTGACCCTCAGGGGCGATTGAAGCTGCCGACGGATTATCGCAAATGGGTTTTTGTAGGAGCGCCGTTGACGCCCAACGGTCTCAACGGCGGCAGTGCAGGCTTTCCTGAATACCATAACGTTTATATCCAGGAAAAGAACGTAGACGCGTACTTGAAGAACGGAGTGTTTCCTGAAGGGACAGTCATTATCAAGGAATTGACCCGAGTCCTTAATCCAACCTTTCCGGACGGCTCCACTACAGAACCTTCCGGACGCGGGTATTTCAACGGTGTATTCAACGGGATAGATGCCACCGTGAAAAACAGCAAGAAGTTTGCTGGAACGAACGGGTGGGGGTTCTTCACTTTCGGACATCACCCGGAGCCCTACGATGGGTACGCCGCAGAGGCTCCAGCCACGCAATGCGCCAGCTGCCATATAGCGAACGTAGCAAAAACTGACATGACTTGGATCCAGTTCTATCCAATGCTCCTGAATAAAGAGCCTAAACCCAACGTGAAGTAACGGGTAGCTATTGTGCAATTGAGGGATCGCTTTATTCATCCACGATCTAAAAATAAGGAGAGGAGATAAAAACATGGCGAAGGAAAGAGAGATGGGTATGCCGAGGGAGATGGGCATGTCAAGAGAGATGAGTTCGTTGAACGGCGGCGGCGGACATCTCTATATGCAAACCAACGAAGTAAAGAACGTAATCGTCCATTACCATCGGTCTTCGAACGGGACGCTTACCGAGGTGGAGCGAGTAGCCACTGGGGGTGCCGGTTCCGGAACTTTCAAGCCGATCAGCGGCCAGGAGAGCGCGCCCAACTCCTTTGAAGGCGCGGGAAGCGTCATCTTGTCCCCAGATCGCAGATTTCTGTTTGCCACGAACGGCGGGGACAATTCGGTTTCCAGCTTTGCCGTGGGTGACCATGGCAAGCTTACGCTGATCGACACCAAACCGACGGGGAATGCGATCGACGGGAAGAGCGGTACTGCTAAGTCGCTGGCATACTCGCCGTCGAAAGACATGCTCTATGTTGTTCACTCGTTCGGACCCGATCACATTCGCATCATGTCGGTCTCCGGTAATGGCAAGCTTACGCCGCGCATGGAACGGTACACGTGTAATACGCCAGACAAGCCGCACCGTGTGCCGACTCAAGCCGTGCTCTCACCAGACGAGAAATTCTTGCTCATCGGCACGACGTTCGACGTGCCCATTGCAATCTCAGGCACCTATCCAGACGGTTCGCCAATCCTTTGGGTGCCCGGGACAGACGGCAAGCCGAGGTCCGTCGCCTCGAATGCTCCGGATCCCGATGGCATCGTGATTCACCGCGTAAACGCAGACGGAACTCTCAGCGAAGGCTCATTCCAGGATGGAGGAGGCGGTTCTCCGTTTTATATCGCGTTCCTGCATAACCGGCCGAATACGTTCGTCATCGCATACGCCGTCGGCGATGGAGTGGCCCTGGGCCGAATCGACGAAGATGGCAGAATTGGCGTCAGCAAGATCGTACCGATCGACACAAAGCGAGGCAAGATCGCTGAACTTTGCTGGCTATCCGTCTCTCCCGACGACCGATTCTTGTACGCTACGGTTTTTGGATACAGCAACATCAGCAGCTTCCATATCGACGGCCTCGAGATCAGAGTCGCGCAGGATCCTGCGTGCCCCGAGGTCGAGGGCGACGGCACCTTCCGCGGGCTTTGTGGAGACGTCAGCAGCGGCCCCAGCGACAGTTGGGTTTCCCCAGATGGCGAATTTCTCTATCAGATTTACGGGAACGCGTCGAAGCTGGTCGGGTACGCCACCAAACCGGATGGATCACTGGAGGAGGTTACCAGCGTGGCGATCCCTTACAACTCCCCGGAGGGATTGGCGGGATTCTGATCCTTTCGGTAGCGACGTGCTGAACCCAGTTCAGCAAATGGTCCAGCGAGAGTAGCCGATTGCACCACTAGTGGACTGAACTGGGTCTAAATTGCAGAGCGGTTCCGGCAATCCGAGGTTCTACGTGATGTTACCGCCCGCTGTCACGGACCGGTTGGATGTTTGTCTCGCAGAGCTGAGCACGAAGCAAACAGTCGACAGAGATCTGCAGCGCGCTGACGGTTGCTGCCGGATCGTACTGAGTGGCTCTGAGAGCGGTACCCGCATTGAGGATGTTTTCGAGAGGTCTCCTATTCGCGTCATGTTCCCAAGAAACGGACACTCGGTGATGGAAGAAGCGGTCCTTA
>Ga0206871_10277_pt1 | contig 11831 bp, 10 predicted proteins | sample Alteio_BWOrgCont_33_FD_152627 | JGI IMG/M metagenome (GOLD analysis project Ga0206871, IMG submission 152627) | Enriched cells from forest soil in Barre Woods Harvard Forest LTER site, Petersham, Massachusetts, United States -... | ecosystem: Environmental > Terrestrial > Soil > Temperate forest >...
CGACGCGCTTACTCACTTTCAGGGCAGACCGATGAAGATCGAGGTGCCTTGTCATGAGCGATGTGATGACCGACCGGCGCGATTCTCCGCGCTTCGCGCTGACGCTGGTGGCAATTGTCACGGAATTGGCGACATCCAATGTAATGAACGCGCGATCGTCGGACGTGAGCCGCAGCGGATGTTACGTCGACACGCTGCAGCCGCTGCCGACCGGTGCGCACGTTAAGATTTTGCTGCGCAGCGGCGACGAAATTTTCGAAGCGCACGCGCGCGTCGTGTACATGTGCCCGGGGCTGGGGATGGGCGTGAACTGGGGCTTGAGCCTGCCCGACAAGACGCTCGCGATTCTGGATCGCTGGCTGGCCAAGGCGGCGAAAAACGCGAACGGGTGATTCGAAAGTGCATCCAAACGATGGCCGGATTTGGATACGCAGTTTGCTCTTGGCGAAATTGGAGATAACATCGAAGCACTGCGTATGGGCCTTCGTCGCCGGGTTTGGTGCATAACACTTCTACTGATTTTAGCGATGGCGCTACCGGCTGGGGCCGCAGTGGCGCCCGCAGGCACGCCTCAGAGCGAGCAGGAGCAATACGCCAACCTGCCGATTTTCGAATTGCACAGCGGATTCTGGCTCAATCTCCATCACACGCTTTATGGCCAGGCGCGCGCCTCGCGTGACGGCCGAGGAATGCCCTCGAGCGCGGGCGGAGCGACGAAGCGCACTCCGAACGAAGAGATCGCGTGGGATAACGCGGTCGCGTATTACGCCGAGAACTATGTGGACAAGGATCTGCTCTTCAGCACGGAGCTGACCCTTCTCAAGAACCAGCTCGGCGATTTCGAACAATGCGATGAGCTTTCGGGCTCGAAGAGGAAAACGTGCGACGCGGGGCTGCCGCCGAGGCTGACGCAGGTTTTGAACGCGGCGGCGGCTGTGTATCGCGTGCATGAGTGGCCGGAGCACGATCGCGCGAATCGAAGATGGATCGCGGCGGTTTCCCCGCTGGTGCGCGAGAAAGGCGTCGAGCTGTCGGAGCGCCTTGCGCAGATTTATCAAACGCGTTGGCCGAAGCAGCGTATTCGCGTGGACGTTTCGGCTTATGCGAACTATGCGGGTGCGTACACGACGATCGATCCGCTGCGCATCATTATTTCGAGCACCGATCCGCGGAACCAGGGGCCGGCGGCGCTCGAGGTTTTGTTTCACGAAGCGTCGAACGGCATCGCCGAGCCGGTACAGCTGGCGATCAATCGCGAATGCCGCCAGCGCGACAAAGCGATTCCGCGCGACCTCTGGCACGCGCTCGTTTTTTACACGACCGGCGAAGTCATTAAGCCAGTGATGAAGGGCATCGGCGGCAGCGCGAACGGCGAATACACGCCGTACGCGGTGAGGGAGCAGCTTTATAAGCGCGGCTGGGACGAATATCTCAAGCTGCTCGAGCGATTCTGGCAGCCTTATCTGGATGGGAACGTAAGCTTTGACGACGCGATCGCGCACATGGTGTCGGCACTGTAGTTGCGTGACCGTCTTCGCCCTCGTCTTCTCCAACCTGTTGATATCAAGGCGCTTCCGCCGCGGCTCTTTTGCCGCGCTCGCCGATATGCTAGTCTCTTGGCGCGGAAATTCAGCCCAGCCGCGACGTCCGTACTCGCGCCGTTCGCGACCTACCTTCGGTTTCCTGACGCCTCCCAAACCGGAGGATTCGTTTCGGGAAGGACATTGCCTGGGCTTAGTCCCGCTGCTCGGAGTCGGACCCGAACGGCTTCCGGCCACCCAGCGCTGAGAAGAGAGGGGCAAAACTATGTCCGGCACAACGGCAACCCCAAGGACCGCGCAACAAACGATGGAAATCAAACTGGCTCATTCCCCCGACTCTGACGACGCATTCATGTTTTACGCATTGGCCACGCACAAGTTGGCGACCCCTGGGTACAAATACACGCACGTCCTTTCGGACATTCAGACGCTGAACGATGCCGCGCACAAAGAGACCTACGATGTCACCGCGATCAGCTTCGCGGCATACCCGGCGCTCCGTGACAAATACGTGCTGCTCGATTGTGGCGCGAGCTTCGGCGAAGGTTACGGACCGATCGTGGTCGCGTCGCGTTCTATGCGGCAACAGGATCTGGCCGGCAAGCGCATTGGCGTACCAGGGCTGACGACCACCGCGTATCTGACGCTGAAATTGTTCGAGCCGAATTTTGAAGCGGTGGTGATGCCCTTCGACAAGATTCTCGACGCCGTGCAGAACGAGTCGGTCGAGGCGGGCCTGCTGATTCACGAAGGGCAGCTCTTGTTCCCGCAGCTTGGCTTGCACAAGGTGATCGATCTCGGCGCGTGGTGGATGGAACGAACCAAGCTGCCGCTTCCACTGGGCGGCAATGCCGTGAAAAAGTCGCTCGGGCCGGAACTAGGGCGGCAGATCGCGCAGACGATTCGCGACAGCGTGGCGTATGGGCTCGACCATCGCGAACAAGCTCTTGCCTACGCGATGGAATTTGCGCGCGACATGGAACCCGAACTGGCCGACAAATTCATCGGAATGTATGTGAACAAATGGACGATGGGTTACGGCGAGCGCGGCAAGCACGCTGTAAAGGAACTGATCGAGCAAGGTACGGCGGCGGGGTTGCTGCCAGGGCCACCGACAGTGGAATTCCTTAGCGAAAGCTAATTTTTCGGCACGGTTCACTCACACCGGCTGCATTTCCTTCTAAAGTTTTTCCTTCGCATGTCGATGCCCTGAGTAGAAGCTTTGGCGTTGAGTGGCTTCGTTCTTTCCCTTTCACCATTCGCGTGTTGAAGCTTGCGAGTTGTGCACCGGTGGCGCATTTTGCGCTCTGGCTTCGCGGCAAACGTGGAGGTGAATCATGTCTCTTTCGAGCATCGCTAATTTGAATGCCGGCCCGCTGAGTCAGCAGTCCTCGCAGCAAGCGCAGACTTCGTCATCGAGTAGCGCTGCCGGCACTTCCCTGCTCGCGGCAACTCCGACTTCGGCCTTGCCACAGGACAGTTTCACGCCCTCGTCTCAGACCGTATCGTCGGCATCGACAGCGCAAGCGGCTGGACTATTCAGCGCACCGAGGACTTCGGCGCTGCCGTCGACCTCAACTTCATCGGGCGCGCAAACGACGACAAACAACACTGCGGAGATTGCTGCGCCTTCGAATTCATCGAGCAGTTCTCAGGCTGGAAGCAACACCAACTCCCGCTCGTCGAACGGCACATCGAGCGGTACGGGCGGGTCGGGCGCGAGCGCGCAGAACGCCTCAACGTCGCAGGCCGCGTCCGCATCGTCAGCCACGGACACCTCGAACGCAGCGTCAACCCCGGACTCAGCCGCATCGACTTCAAGCAGCGTCACGCAACAAACGGAGCTCGATACGCTCAACAACGCGCTTGCCGCGCTCGGCCTCAGCTCCGCGGATATTCAGCAAATCGATCAGTTGGCAACCGTGACCAACGATTTCAGTCCGACCGCATTTACGAGCCTGGCGTATCAGTTGGAGGCGCAGGCGCAGGGCGCCACGTCGCCAAACGCGTCCGCGCAAAATACACAATGGCCGGTGGCAAGCGCATCAGCGAGGGGCGTTTCTTCAACTTCGACGAATGCCACTCCGGCGACGCCGCAAAGTTCGGCGTCTTCCGCCCAGCCGGAATCGAATGGACAGAATCCGTCCCTGCAAAGCACGCAGCAATCCGCACAGGCTCAGGTTCCAGCCGCTAGCGCAGCCGCCCAATCGACGCCAAAGAGTTCGGTGGCAGCGGCCTGAGCACTTTCTCCTGCGAAGAGATCTCTGCCATCACGATGCAACTTCTTGACCTCGCTGCGTGAATCCCTTAGTGTTTGCGGTCTTATGAAAATTTCCCGGGCCTTACGCCTGCGCGCGAAGCATTTCGCTTTCGCGCTCGCGCTTTCTTTCGTCTCCTCCGGCGTTGCGCGCTCTCGAGCCGCTGCCGAATTTCGGCCGCATCCCGTCGATTCGAAAGATTGGCCGAAGCAGGCCGTACGTGCGACGCACGGAATGGTCGCAGCCGACGAACAACTCGGATCGCAGGCGGGAATAGAAATCCTGAAACGTGGCGGGAATGCAGTTGATGCCGCGGTCGCTGTTGCGTTCGCGCTTGCCGTCGTCGAACCCGCTGCGGGAAATATCGGCGGTGGTGGATTCATGCTGGTGCGCCTCGCAGATGGCCACGCGAGCTTTTTTGACTATCGCGAAATCGCGCCGGGCAAAGCCACGCGCAACATGTACATCGGTTCGGACGGAAAGCTGATTCCCAACGACGATGTCACCAGTTCGGTCATCGGATATCGCTCGGTCGCGGTGCCGGGAACGGTGGCAGGGCTCGAACTCGCGCTGAAAACGTACGGCACTATGAAACTTGCCGACGTGATGGAGCCCGCGATTCGCCTGGCCGAAACGGGCTTTCCCGTGAGCGAGCGGCTCGCGCACGAATTCGCCGAAGAAAAGAAAGACCTCGACAAATTCCAGTTCAGCCGCCACATCTTCCTGAACGACGGCAAAATGTTTCGCCCAGGCGATACGCTTCGCCAGCCCGAACTCGCCGCAACGTTGAAGCGCATCGCCAAAAATGGCGCCGCCGAGTTTTATACCGGCGATACTGCGCACGTTGTGGTCGCCGACATCGCGAAATCCGGTGGCTTGATCACACTCGACGATCTCGCGAACTACAAACCAAAGGTACGCGAAGTTCTGCGCGCGAAATACACCGCGAATGATCATGAAGGTAGTGTGCACTCGTGGGACGTGCTCACGTCGCCGCCGCCGAGCTCCGGCGGTGTGGCGATCATTGAAGCGATGAACATGCTGCAAAGCACGCCGCTGAAAGGCTGGGACGACGTCGAGAGCGTGCACATGGTTGCGGAAACGATGCAGCGCGTCTTCGCCGATCGCGCGGCCTACCTCGCTGATCCCGACTACTCAAACGTCCCCGTCGATGGACTGACGTCGCCGTGCTACGCGAAAGAACGCGCCGCGACGATCGATCCCCAACGCGCGACGCCAAGCAAAGATGTAAAGGCCGGAACGCCGCACGCTTGCGCAGCTTCAGCCGGCGCAGGTTCAGCTCCGACGACCGTCAGCCTGAACGACGGCCCGCATACCACGCACTTTTCCGTCGTCGATGCCGCCGGAAACGCCGTCGCCAGCACCTATACACTCAACGACAGCTATGGCTCGCACGTTACAAGTCCCGCCGGCTTTTTGCTGAACGACGAAATGGACGATTTCACCACGCAGCCCGGAGTTCCGAACGCCCTCTTTGGCCTCATTCAATCCGAAGCCAATGCGATCGCACCGGGCCATCGGCCGCTCAGTTCGATGACGCCAACGATTCTGCTGCGCGACGGCAAGCTCAGCTTTGTCACCGGCTCGCCCGGTGGCCCGACAATCATTTCCTCCACGCTGCTCAGCGTTCTCAACTGGATGCGCCTCGGCATGGAAGCGCAGTCCGCGATCAATGCTCCGCGCTTTCACCATCAATGGATGCCCGACTTGATTTTGATGGAGCAGAACTTCCCCGAAGCGATGGAAAAAGCGCTGCAAGCGCGAGGCTTCGCCACCAAACGCCGCGGTCACATCGGCCTCGTCAACGCGATCGGCGTCGATCCCAAAACCGGCGAACGTCAGGGCGCCGCCGACCCGCGCGACAACGGCTCCGCCGTCGGCTATTAGCCGTCACCGATCTTCGCTAATCGACAAACCAAAAATCGACTGAGATCGCCAGTTCGGTGCGCACAGGCTTACCGTCGCAGACGGCTGGAGAATACAGCCACTGTTGGATTCCGACAGCTGCCGCCTGATCCAAACGCTCCGTCTCACCTTTGATTACCCTCACGTGAGAAACGGAACCGTCTGGCTCGACCACGCTGTAGAAAACCACGTCGCCTGCCTCGCGGCGACGATCGGGCCGCTGGAAGAAGACTTTAGGTTTTCGTTTGAGTTCGATCCGCATGTCGTCGCACTGCGACCAGAACTGCCAGTCCGGTCTGTCGCTACTGCGGTAGACGGGCGAATCCTGATCAGGAGGATTGCCGACGTCCAAAATTTTGAAACTCACGAATGGCTGCGCGCCGTGAAGAGCTCGCATTTGAAAAGGCAGCAGCTTTCCTTGGATCGTTCGAAAGTCGGAGTATTCAATTCGGCTCACGTAGGGCGTGTGTCTGTGCTCGTAGCCGTGGTAGTCCACGTTCACGAGGCTCCCTGAATTCTCATCGAAGCAAATCGTCCTCACGATGTGCGCGCCTCGTTCCACCGCATTGTCCGCTCTATCGCTGACGTCAACGCAAATCAGTTGGGCACCGTTTTGTGATCGCCGATGTGTCTTCTCGTAGGCTTGTTTGGCACCGAGCGCGAGTACGTCTTTCGGATGGATCAAAGAGTCGAACTCAAACATGAAATACGGTAAGTAATCGAGATTGCCCTTTTGCAGGTATCCGTCCTTCACGCCGATGCGACCCCTCGAGTAGTTGGCGAACCGTAGCTCTTCACGCCACTGAGACTGAGAAATCCAATCCAACTGGTAATCGCCGGAAGCTGCAGGAGCCTGCTCCGGCTGCAAAGTTACTTCCGCTCGAATCTTGGTGGAAGGCATGTCCTTCGCCCAAACATCCTGTTGCCCCAGGGCCCTGAGCGTCAGTTTGTCGGGCGATGGAGGCGAGTCACTGCCTTGCGTGTTGCCAGCGATGAAAACAAACCCCGTCAAGAGAACCGCGAAGGTTCGGAGATACATGGAGGCATATCTTAACGAGTTGTAAATGTTATAGCCGTTGTTCGTAGAAATATTTGCTCTATCGCACACCCGCGGAAGTAAGGTGCGCACCGCGCATCGGATTCCGTAGATAATATCCGAGGCGAACTATGGAACGACTGCTCTCGACTTACCTTTTTGTCTCTCGCAAACTGACGCGCGAACTCATTTCACAAATCGGCGACGCCGGATTTCGTGGCGTGGAAATTTTCTGCTCTCGCAGCCACTTTGATTACACAAATCGTGCCGAGATTCAAAACATTGCGGGCGCCCTAGCCGACGCAAAGCTCAAACTCGCATCGCTGCATGCTCCGACAAGCCGCGACCTCAGCGCCACGCGCGAGGGCGGCCAGCCGCTCTCGATCTGCGAAGTCGAACGGGTGCGCCGCATTGAAGCGATGGACGAACTCAAGCGCGCGATCGATGTCGCCGAAGAGCTTCCCTTCTCTCGCATGATTTTTCACATGGGCGGCAGCCGCGAAACCGCCGACCCGCGCAAGCGTGATGCTGCGTTCAGCTCGTTGGAGCATCTGATTCTGCACGCGAAGCACGTCGGCGTGACGATCTGCGTCGAAAATACGACGAGTGAAATGGGCTCGCCGGCTTATCTGCGCTCGTTCATCGATGAAACGCGCCTCACCGGCCTGCGCATCAATTTCGACATTGGCCACGCGAATCTTGCCGACGGGCCGGAGGAAAATCGGATTTCCGAGAGCTTCGAGCCGCTGCGCGAATTTGTCGCGAGCGCACACATTCACGACAATCACGGCGAGAAGGACGAGCACCTTCCGCCGTACGAAGGCTCGATTGACTGGGCTGCCGCTACTGAACTGCTGAAGACCGCGCCCGAGGCCGGCGCGAATCTGCCTCTCATGCTGGAATTGAAAGAGAAGATTGGGCCTGAGACGCCGACGGCGCAACAACAACTGGATGCTGCGCGCCGGTCGCTCGATAAGTTGGAAGAAGCCTGGGCTTAGCTCGCGCCGGAATTAACGGCGTCGATTACTGTACGCAGCCCGGATTGTCCGGCGAATCGTCTGTACCGCAAAGTGGCTGATTCGGCTGCCGGTATGGTGGGTAAGTGTAGTTGCTGTTGTCGTAGCCGGGATCGCTCGAATACCCGCCATACGATCCCTGATCGCCGTAATTCCCACCGTAGTTGTTGTTATTGTTGTCGAGATTTCCGAGCGCCTGCACGCCATCGCCGATCAGATCCGCGCCAAGCGTTGCGAATGGACTCCACGGATTCAGCGCAAGGCTGGAGAAATTGAGCGCCAGTCCGAACAAATCATCGAGGAATCCCCAGCCGCCACCCCAACCCCAGCCCGGGCTCCAGCCATAACCCCAGCCGCGACCGTAGCCCCAACCCCGACCGTAGCCGTATCGCCCATAGCCAGCATAGCCACTATAGCCATGATGACCGTAGCCGCCGTTCCAACTGCGCCCCATGCCCGCGTTTTGAAAGCCTGATCGGCCAAAGCCGCCGCTGCTGCTGCTGAGACGCAAGCCGCTGTTCGAGAATGAACTACCAGAGAACGAGTTGCTGCGGCCGAAGCCGTTGCTCCCTGCGCCAAAGCTGCTTCCGCCGGAGTTGCTACGCCCGGGCATCCCAGCATTCCCAAAACGGGACGCGCCGCCGTTTACGTTCGACCGATTTCCTCCGGCGAACGCCGTGTTCGTTACGCCTCGATTCCCAACGCCTGAGCCCCCGTTCACTCCCGATCGTTCCGTCGTCGTGCGCGCGCTGGGTGGCCGATCCGACTGAAACCCCTCAGAACCAGTTCGCTCAACTCCGCGCCCAACCAAAGGCCCACCGTGCGTCGCCGGAGCGTAGCTCGCTGTCATCGTCCGACCACCGTTTGGACGATTTGCATCACTCACTCCCGCGCGACCTAAATTTCCACCCGACGATGTCGGCCGGTTCGAACCGAAATTACCGGCTGTCGTTCTGCCGTCGGAACTGCGCTGCGCGCTGGGTGGGCGATTGGAATCGTAGCCGCCGGTCGCGCCGCTTCGGCTATAACCGGCGGTTTGGGCCGAGCGCGTCGAACCCGCCGAACTCGCACTGTAGTTCCCCGCATTCGAACCGCGCGATGCGGTCATCCCCGAGTTACTGCGACTCGGAGTCGAACCGTAACCACTGCGCCCGGCGCCCGAATTCCCGTATGCGTTGCCGTTGCTATTCGATCCACTTTGTCGCGAGCCGCCATACGCTCCGCCGTTTCCGGCATAGCCCGAGCGACCGGAGCCGCCGGCGTTTCCATTCCCGGCGTTCCCGTACGCGCCGTTCCCGTAACCGGACCGACTAGCGCCGTTATATCCGCCGCCATAGTTTCCGCCTTGGCGCCCGTAGCTCCCGCCGCCGTAAGCGCCTGCGGAATAGCCGCCCGACTGCCGTGACGGCGCGCCTCCATACGCGCCGCCACCCGACCGCGCCGTTGACGGATATCCCGACGACCGGCCTCCGCCGATTCCGCCTCCGAATCCTCCATTGCTGCGACCGCTGCTGAAATGCGCGCTGCCGCCGCTTGATCGGCCGGAACTAAAATGTCCCCCGCCACCGCTCGAGCGGCGCGAACCGCCTCCTCCATGAGAGCTGCTCCCGTGTGAGTGGCCGCCCCCGCCGCCGTGGGACCCGCCTCCGTGCGAGCCCCCGCCATGCGAGCCGCCTCCGTGCGACTTGCTGGCGCCAAACACTCCCGAACAGGCGAACGCGCACACTCCGACCATCAAAAATGTTTTCAGCGCGGAAGCTCTCGACATTGGCATCCTCCGGACGCACGACGACAGGCAGAGGGCGGGTTAGGACAGGGAATGAAGTGCATCTTACCAGCCGAATTGTTTTTCTGCGAATCTGCGGCGAAGTGACTGAACGCGCAGCGATTAGCTCGACGTAACATCTGCCGGCCGATAGGGGAGTCCGGCTGATTCAGGCGACAGTGACGGCCATTGCTGACAAGGACGACTACGAGGTGTCGGATAAATCGGACGATTCCCTCACGCCCGTGTTGGCGCGTCCGACCGCGTCTACCTAAGACTAGAATCCCGGCGGATGCTCGCCCATCACGTTGAACTCGCGCTCCATCGCCATTCCCGCTGAGCACATCGTGCCCTCTTCGAATAGCGAACCGATCAGCGTCACGCCATGCGGCACTCGCCTTGGCGTGGAAAATTTCGGCAGCGGATTCTTCGGATCGGGCGCCCAATCGCTCCGCGCCTCGCTCACTTCGACGAAACCCGCGCGAAACGTCAGCGACGGCTGCCCTGTAAAATTCGTGATCGTCAAAATCTCATCGCGCAGCGACGGCACCAGCAGCAAATCCACTTCGCCAAAAATCCGCGCCATCTCTACCGCGACTTTGCGCCGCATCCGATCCGCCTGGACAAAATCCACCGCCGACAAAAATCGCGCCTGCCGAAACAAATTCGGCCAGGCATCCGGCACCTGCGCCTTCAATTGGTTCATCCGGCGATCGAGCGTGTACTCCTCAAACGCCGCCGCGCCCTCGGCAAACAAAATCAGCTCCATCGAATCGTACGGCCAATCCGGCAGGCTCACTTCGACCGTCTTCATCCCCAGCTTCCGCACCGTCTCGAGCGCCGCACGATCGACATCCGTCGCGGGCTTTTCCTGCATCCATTTTGGAAAATATCCGACGCGCAACCCAGCCACCGATCGCGCCGCATCGAAATCCAGCTTGCATGGCCTGCTCGAGAGATCGCCCGCATCCGGTCCCGAAATCGCCCGCAGAATCAACGCGCCATCCTCGACGCCACGCGTCATCGGCCCCAGCTTATCCAGCGACCAGCACAACGTCATCGCTCCCGTCCGCGGCACGCGCCCAAACGTCGGCCGCAATCCCGTGACGCCGCAGCGCATCGACGGCGCCACAATGCTCCCACCCGTCTCGCTACCAATCGCAAATCCCACCAACCCGGCAGCTGTCGCCGCCCCCGGCCCCGCGCTCGATCCCGACGCTCCTTCTTCGAGCAGCCACGGGTTCATCGTCTGCCCGCCGAACCAAATATCGTTCAGTGCCAGCGCGCCCAAACTCAATTTCGCAATCAACACCGCGCCCGCATCATTCAATCGCCGGACCACCGCCGAATCCGTCGCCGGCACCCGATCGCGATAAAACTCCGCTCCCCACGTCGTTCGAATCCCCGCCGTGTCGAGCAGATCCTTCACGCCGTACGGAATGCCGTGCAGCGGCCCGCGATATTTCCCCGCCGCAATCTCCGCATCCGCCTGCTTCGCCCGCACAATTGCATGTTCGCGCGGCACCGTAATCACACAGCGCAACTTCGGATCGAACTTCCGTATCCGCTCCAGATAAATATTCGTCAGCCGCTCTGAAGTCAGCTTCCTCTGCTCAATCCACCGCGACAATTTCGAAACCGGCGAATATGCAATCGCCTCATCGCTCGACGGCAGCGCGCCCGCATCATCTTTGCTTCGCACAAACGCATCACGCGTCGGCCCCGCCGATCGCCCCGGCAACACCGGATTCCACTGCGAATACGGCGCCACCGATTCTTCAATCGGCATCTTTCGAGGGCCCACGCGCCGCTCATACAACGCCGCCATCGTCACGCGCCAACTCTCGGCGGCCTCCGTCCGCTCTTCCGAATTCAGCGAAATCTGAACAAGCTTCTCCGCCTCAGAAAACGTCGTCGTCGAAACCTCTGGCCCAACCGCAGGCCCCGCACCGTACGCCGACGGCGCCCCAGCCGGCCCCTCCTTCGTCGGATCTTGCTCCGCCGCTTCGACGACTTCAGCCGGCAACACATCCGCCGCCGTCAGGGCAGCCAACAGTCCCGCTGACGCTGTCCCCAAAAACTCTCTGCGCGACTTCCCCATTTTTCTGAGCTCCTCGTAGGGGCACGGCACGCCGTGCCCGCTCTTCTCGTTCATTCGCGGCCCGGAATTGTACACGCTCTCCGCCATGCATTTGTCTCCATCCAGCAATTTCCAGCCACGCGCAAAGCGCGATATCCTACTCGTTCGCACCACACGCCACGACGCGAAAGGTACGCACCACAACCGCT
>Ga0206871_10279_pt1 | contig 11692 bp, 9 predicted proteins | sample Alteio_BWOrgCont_33_FD_152627 | JGI IMG/M metagenome (GOLD analysis project Ga0206871, IMG submission 152627) | Enriched cells from forest soil in Barre Woods Harvard Forest LTER site, Petersham, Massachusetts, United States -... | ecosystem: Environmental > Terrestrial > Soil > Temperate forest >...
CATACAGCGATCAAGATTGCGCCGCACTATAGCCAGCCGGTGGTGCATGTTCTGGATGCGAGCAGGGCGGTACCGGTGACGACGAGTTTGCTGAGCGAAGATGGCAAGGCGGAGTTTGTGGCACAGCACGAGGCAGAATACGAGAGGGTGCGCAAGCAGCACTCGGCACCGAAACTGGAAGTATTGCCGATTGAAGAGGCACGGGCGCGGCGGACTCCGATTGAATGGCGGGTGGAAGACCTGGCGGTGCCGGAGGAATTCGGTATCAAGGTGATGGAGGACTTTCCGCTGAAGACACTGCGGGAGTACATCGACTGGAGTCCGTTCTTTCATACGTGGGGCTTGAAGGGGCTGTATCCACGGATTCTTGATGACGCGAAGCAAGGTGCTGAGGCAACCAAGCTGTTTGCGGATGGACAGAAGTTGCTGGACAGAATCATAAAAGAGAAATTGATTACGGCGCGTGGGGTTTATGGACTTTTTCGCGCGAATACAGTGGGCGACGATGTGGAGCTTTATACCGACGAGACGCGTGGCGAAGTCGTTGAGGAGTTCCACTTTTTGCGGCAGCAGACGGGGCGCGATGGCGATAAACCGTGCCGGTCATTGGCGGACTTTATTGCGCCACGTGAGACGCGGTTGCATGACTCGATTGGCGCGTTCGCGGTGACGGCGGGTATCGGCGTGCATGAGTTGTGCGATAAGTTTCGCAAGGACAACGACGATTACAACGCGATCATGACGGAGGCACTGGCAGACAGACTGGCTGAGGCGTTTGCGGAGTGTCTGCACAAACATGTGCGCAATGTGTGGGGTTATGGGCTCAATGAGAATTTGACGCCGCAGGAGTTGATTGCGGAGGGGTATCGCGGAATTCGGCCGGCGCCGGGGTATCCGGGATGCCCAGACCACACGGAGAAGGCCGCGATCTGGCGGTTGCTGGATGTCGAGAACGCGACGGGGATGAAGATCACGGAGAGCTACGCGATGTGGCCGGGGTCGAGCGTGAGTGGAATTTATTTTGCGCATCCGGAGTCGCGTTACTTTTCGCTGGGGAAGATTGGCAAAGACCAGGTGGAAGAGTATGCGCAGCGTAAGAGATGGAGTGTCGAAGAGACGGAGCGGTGGCTGGAGCCGAATTTGAATTACGACAGAAGATAGAGGTGCACATGACTGCAGCGAGCGAGAAGGACAGGGTCTGGCCTGAGCTGCGGTGGGAAGATTGGTCTGCTACGGCGGACACGTTGCATATGTGGATGCAGATTGTGGGAAAGACGCGGCTGGCGTTGAGTCCGATGCAGGCTCACTGGTGGAATGTGCCGCTGTATGTAAGTGCGCGGGGGCTGAGTACGGCAGCGATGCCGTATGGGGAGAACTTTCTCGACATTGAGTTTGACTTTGTCAGCCATGAGCTGCGTTTTAGGACAAGCACGGGTGTGATTACTTCAATGCCGTTGCGCGCGATGAGCGTGGCGGCGTTTTATGCGGAGTACAAGAAGATGCTGTCGGAGTTGGGTGTCGATGTGGAGTTGCATGGGACGCCGGTGGAGTTGACACACCCGATTCCGTTTGCCGAGGACACGGAACATGCTTCTTATGACTCAGACGCAGCGCACCGGTTCTGGCGCGTGCTGATGAGCATCGACAAGGTGTTCCAGGAGTTTTCGTCGCGGTTTGTGGGGAAGGTGAGCCCGGTGCATTTTTTCTGGGGCAGTTTCGATCTGGCGGTCACGCGATTTTCAGGAAGGCCTGCGCTGCCGCGCGAGGGGATGGACAGAATCATGCGCGAGGCTTATTCGCGCGAGGTGATCAGTGCGGGGTTCTGGCCGGGCAATGGCGGGTTCGGCAGGGCAGCGTTCTATTGCTATGCGGCTCCGGCCCCCAAGGGTTTTGCGGAAGCGAAGGTGTTGCCTGCGGAAGTGGTCTATGACGAGAAGCTGGGCGAGTTTATTTTGCTGTATGAAGACGCGCGGAAGGCGGCATCACCCGCGGAGGCATTGATGAGTTTTCTGGAGAGCACATATGTGGCTGGGGCGGAGTTGGGTGAGTGGGATAGGAAGTTGTTGGAGCGGTAGCTGGACAAGGGAATCGCAGTTCCAGATTCGATGTAAAAAGGTTTGAGCGGGAGTTCGACTACGATCCTGGTGGCAGGTCCTTCGACTGCGCGACTCACAAAAGCGCGAGTCGCTTCGCTCAGGATGACAGTTCTTGCATTGGAGGCGTGTTGAAAGTTTTCGCGTTAGTTCTAGTGATGGCGATTGGCTGCGGCGCGACTCAAGCGCAGACGCTGGATTCCGCGCAGCGGAAGCTAGCGCGGGATGTGTTTCAACAACTGATTGAGACGGACACAACGCATTCCACCGGAAGCACGGCGACAGCCGCGGAAGAGATGCGCGACCGTATGCTGCTGGCAGGGTTTCCTGCTGGAGACATGGAGGTGGTGGGGCCGAGCGCGAAACGGATGAACCTGGTGGTGCGGTATCGCGCAGAAAAAAGCAATGCGAAGCCGGTGCTGGTGATTGGCCACTTGGATGTGGTCGAAGCCAAGCGTTCGGACTGGACGGTGGATCCGTTTGTGTTCCTGGAGCGTGATGGATTTTTCTATGGGCGCGGGACGCAGGACATGAAGAATTCCGATGCATCGTTCGTAACGAGTTTTTTGATTTTGAAGAAGGAAGGATGGAAGCCGAAGCGGGACATCATCCTGGCGCTGACCGCGGATGAAGAGAGTGGCGGAGAGAACGGTGTGGACTGGCTGCTACAGAATCGGCGCGATCTGGTGGATGCGGCGTTCGCAATCAATCCGGATGCGGGTGGGTTGGTGACGGAGAATGCAAAGCCGGTGGAGATGGATCTCGAAGCGACGGAGAAGGTTTATGCAGACTTCCAGGTGAGCGCGACCAATCCGGGTGGGCACAGCTCGCGGCCCGGGCCAGACAATGCGATCTACGCGGTCGCGGATGCGCTGGGAAGGCTGGAGCGCACACCGTTTCCTGCGGAGCTGAATACGGTGACGCGTGCGTACCTGGAAGAGCGCGCGAAGCTGGAGACTCCAGAGCGGCGCAGGTTGATTGAACAAGTGCTGGCGAAGCCGATGAATCAGGCTGCTGCTGCGCAGCTTTCGGCGGATGCAGGTTACAACGCGACACTGCGGACGACTTGCGTGGCGACGATGATGCAGGCGGGACATGCGGTGAATGCGCTGCCGGGGTCGGCGGCGGCAAATGTGAATTGCAGAATTTTGCCGGGGCACTCGCCGGAAGAGGTGAGACAACGGCTGGTGACGATCTTTCATGATTCGCGGGTGAAGGTGGAGTTCAAGAACAATGACGGGTCCCTGCAGGCGACGGCGCCGGAGCGTACGGCGATTGCGCCTCCTCCACTGCGCGAGGACGTGATGAAACCGCTGAAGGCAATCACGCAGTCGATGTGGCCGGGCGTGCGCGTGATTCCGGAGATGGAGACGGGCGCGAGCGATTCGATCTACACGATGGCGGCGGGGATTCCGAGCTATGGGTTCAGCGGTATGGGGATCGACGAAGGAGATGAGCGCGCGCACGGGCGCGATGAGCGCATCCGCGTCGAGGCGTATTACGCGGGTGTGGAGTTTACGGTGAGGCTGGTAAGGGCGCTGGGGGAAGAATAAAGCAGGGATTAGAAGTTAGAGATTAGGGATTAGAAAAACGAAACGGCTTTTTACCGTAGTGAAGCTGTGGTCTTGAGGGGATTGGTGTTGCCGGTGGGTGCTGCGCCGGGTTGCGCAGGAGCATATTTGCTGGCGCACTTGGCTTGCAGTTGCGTGGCGTGGAAGGTGCCGTCGCGGCCATAGGTGCCGATGGCAAGGGCCTGGGCGTCGTCCTTGAAGGTGTCGGGTGGGGGTTCGGCGCCGACGTAGTTGACGCGTAGAGTTTTGCCTTGTTCGAGCAATGTGAAGGTGGCGTTGGGGCCGGAGCGGCTGATGCTTCCGGGAGCGACATTACCGGCGACGCGAAGATTTTTGGAGTAAGCGCCGGAGCCCATGGCCTGCAATTCGGTGATGGTGACGTAGTAACTCTTGCTATCGTGCGCTCCGGAGATGGCGAGCCAGGCGACTGCGGCGATGATAATGGCGCCAGCGATGACGAATTTGAGGGAGGATTTCTTCACGGTATTAGTTTAGCGCGTGGTGCGACAAGAAAAGCTTGAACGCAATGTTCGCAATGTTTAAGACGCAATGTGCGCGATGTTCGTTTACGAATGAAATGAAAGCTAGATTTCGAAGGTTACGGGGAGGGTGCGCCGCTCCTTGCTGGACTGGAGAGCGAGCTCGAGCAGACGGATGACACGGTAGCCGTCAGTTGCGGTGACAGTGAGTGGGGCAGTGCCGTTAATGGCGTCTCGGACATTTGCGTAGAAGAGACGGTAGTCGCCGGTTACGGATGGGAAGGGTTTACGTGAGAGCTCGACGGGTTCGGTGAGCTTGGTGCCGAGAGTGAGTGTGCCCCATGAGGTTTCGGGTTCAGGGAGCCAGGGTTCTTGTGAGTTGAGGGAGGGAGGGCGCTTGCCGCCAAGGAGTGCGGCTTCCTGCGGGTCAAGACCCTGCTTGGTGTAGCTGCCGAGCGTGCCATGCATGCGAAGGCGAGGAGCAGGGTCAGGCGCAAGCATGCTGGCGGCGATATCGTAACGGATGGGCTTGCCGTTACCAACGAAGTTTAGGGAGATGTTGACGGCGTCGTCGATGTCAGTGACGTCGCGGTCGGCGCGGACGCTGGCGGTGATGTGCGTGGGCGCGCCGAAGAGAGAGATGGCCTGATCGACGAGATGGGGACCGAGATCGTAGAGCAGGCCGTTGACGCCGCCAATGCCGCCAGATTCCTTCCAGGTGTTGGGACGAACGAGGGGACGATAGCGGTCGTAGTGAGCGGTGACAGAGGTGATGCGGCCGAGAGTGGACTCGGTGACAAGCTTTTTGGCGGTGAGGGTGTCGGTATCGAAGCGACGATTGTGGAAGGGAGCGAGCACGCGGTTGCCGGCTTTGGCGCTGGCGATGAGGTCAAGCGCAGACTGGGAGGATGTGGTCAGAGGTTTATCGACGACGACATGCTTGCCAGCCTGGAGAGCGAGAGCGGCAAGCTCGAAGTGAGAGCCGTTGGGTGTGGCGACGACGATGAGGTCGATGTTGGGGTCGGCGAAAGCTTCTTCAGGTGTGGAGATGATGCGGGCGTTGGGGTAGGCTTCCGCGGCGGCTTGCGGAGAACGAGCAGGATTGCTGGAACTCGTGACGATGGCGGAGAGTTCGAGGCCGGGGACGGCGAAGACGAAGGGTGAATGGAAGATTTTGCCGGCAAAGCCGTAGCCGATGATGGCGGTGCGGATGGGAGCGGTCATGTATTTCATCCTACGATGGTTTGACAACAAAAATCCTGAACGCAATGTGCGCAATGTTTAACGCGATGTACGCGATGAATTACGGCTTATTTGACGGTGATGGGGATTTGGAGGGTGCCGAGACGGCCGGTAGTGGCGTCCCAGACGGCGAGTGAGAGGTAAGCATCGCCTTTGGGTAGATCAATCTGCTGTTCGATGCCGATGGGAAGCGGGGAATTGTCCTGTGCGAGAGTGAGGCGGACATGATCGCCATTCTTGCCGACGATTTCGCCGGATTGACTGAAAGCGAGTGCGCTGACATCAAAGGTGATGTGGGGATGGCCGTCAGTCGTTTGCGTAAGGAATGCATCGCGTGGCAGCGTGTAGCGGATGAAGTAGGGAATGTGTCCGTGTTTGGGCAGAACCGACGGCTTGAGGGAGATGAATTGTGAGTTATCAGCGGGCTTGGCCGCATGCTGAGCCGAAGAGACAATAGAGGCCGTGAAGATGATGGGTGTGGTTTTGGCGTCTGGCGGCGCATCGAGGATTTTGCCGCCGGCTATGAGCAGGCCACGCTGGCCGGGTTTGGGCGGTGGGGGTGGGGCAAGATTGTTGCCGTCCGCAAAGTAGCCGCGACGATAGCTGAGGCTGTAGCCGGGTTTATCGAGCGAGATGCGAATCTTGTGCCACTTGTTATCGGGCTGGAAATCTTTGGGAGTGAAGGTGAGGGTGTAATAGCTTGAGTCTTGCTTGAGAACCGATTGCGCGAGTTCTTTGAGAGAGTTTCTGTCGAAGTACGCCATGCCTCCGGTGGCTTCGGCGCTTTCAGACATCTGCATGTGCTGCATTGACATGCCGGAGACACTGTAGACAGTGAGACCGCGAGCGTCGACGGGGTAGAGAGCGACGCGTGCGGCTTCGAGCTGGTCGTAGACCTGGCGTAGGGCCTCAGCGTCTTCCGTGGCTTCGGGATCGCCTAGCTGCAGAATGCCGGAGCCGCCGGAGAACCAGAGCACGTTCTTGCGACCGGGGATGGATGTGAGGTGCTGCGAGAGTTCAGCGAGCAGGGATACATCGCTGGAGATATCGTGCGGCATGGGAATGCGCGGCATGACCTTGGCGGCTGCGGCGGTGAGCAGAGCGCGATCGGCGGTGAAGTTCTGGATAAGGACGAGATGGTCGCTGCTGCGGGCGTAGATGGCGATGGGCTGGTTTGCGGAAAGCTGCTCAAGGAAATGCTTGAACTCATTGGCGAGATACATCTGCTCGTTGATTTCAAGCGTGGCAGTATCCAGAACAACGATATTGAGAACCGGCGGGAGGTGCAGGAGGTATTCGTTGGAAAAGGTGTTTGTGCCGGCGACGGGTGTGGCCGCGATAGCGGTGGGCGCCAGGTTGTGTTCTTCAAAGGAAGCTAGGGCCAGTGGCTTTTTGTCGACAGTGACGTGAAAGGAGGAAGGGGGAAGGTCGTGGACGACGTTGCTCTTGCTGTCCGTGACGGTGACATCCGCGAGGACGATGCGGACATCGGTGTGCAGGGTGTAGCCGGGGTTCGGTCGCTGTTCGGGCTGCTGGGCTGGAGAAGCTACTGCAACGCTGAGGAGAAGAATCGAGAAAGCGCGTGCGAACATGCCAGATCCCTTAATTGCGTGCTGCATTCAGGATAGACGAGACGGAGGGACGGCTTAGTTGCGAGTGGCAGTGACTTCGAGGTACTGATTCTTGACCAGCGTGTGCGTGGCGGGTGTGGATGAGACATTGTGCGATGACCAGAGGGTTTCGAGGTCGGCGGCGAAGTCGGCTTGCCCCGCTGGATCGAGCCGGGAGAATGCCACCTGCGTGGGCCCGAAGTATTTGCGGAAGAAATCAACGACGCCTGCAGGGGCGAAGGGCAGGTCGAAGTCGACGGGGATGAGTTGGGTGTGGATGTTGGTGAAGCTTTCCGCGAGACGGGCGTGGACAGTGGCATCGTCTCCCCAGAGGACAGGCGGAGGGATTTCTGGATTGGGTGGGACGTGCTTTGAGCCCATCTTGAACATGAGGCCAGTGAAGCCGGCGGGATCCCAGTTAGCCATGGCGAGCTTGCCGCCGGGCTTGAGGACGCGAGCGAATTCTGAAGCGACGAGTGCGGGACGAGGAGCAAACATCGCGCCGAACATGGTGACGACAGCGTCGAAGGAACCGTTGGCGTAGGGAAGGGCTTCGGCGTCACCTTCGTCGAAGGCGATGGTGAGGTTTTCAGCGGCGGCGCGTTCGCGGCCTTGCTCGAGGAGATTGGGGGCGATGTCGACGCCGGTGACGATGCAGCCGGAACCGGCGAGTGGGATGGCAAGATTGCCGGTGCCGGTGGCGATATCGAGAACGCGTGTGCCGGCGGGTAGTGCGAGGCGGGCGATGAATTCTTCAGCGGCGCCGGAGATGGTTTTGGCGACGACACCGAAGTCGCCGGCCATCCAGGTAGAGCGCATGTTGGATTTGATTTGTTCGATGGTGGGCATAGTTTGGGCCTTCGTTAGGATGGTTGCTCCTGGGTAGGAGAACTTTAACGCAGAGGACGCGAAGGTATCGCTGAGGCTGCAGATTTATTTTGGCGGTGTGGCCCAACCAGTGTCGCAGAAGACGGTCCAGCGGCGGACTTTGGCATCACGGATTTCGGCGAGCCATGCTGCGGGCACAGACCATGTTTGCGGGATGATTTTGTCGTCGATGCGCCAGCCACCTTCGGCTTTGCCGAAGAGAGCGACGTGGTTTCCATCCGCCATGGTTTGCGTGAGTGTGATGCGGTAGTTGGGGTAGGCATGAAAGAAATGCTGCCAGCCGGTGTGCATGGCTTCGGCGCCGGAGAAGCTGTGGGCGAGTGCGTCCGTGAAGGTGTGGTCGTCGGTCATGAGCGCGCGGAGGGCGGTGGCATCTCCGTTGTTGATAGCTGCGATAAAGGCGAGAGCGGTTTCGAGGGGCGTCACGGGTTTTTACTCTCCGAGGGCAGGCTGCTGAGAATAGGAAAACTTTAATGCATTTATCGCTGCGAAAATCGCACAGCCGCGCAAATTCCGGCCAGATTTTTTTTGGCATGAAGTCTTTTAGATGGAGCACATGCGACGTCTTATTGAAAGTATAAAATTCATGCTCGCGGCCCCAGGATAGCTTGGTCAGAGTGAAGTTGGACAGGCGGGATTGGCGACGAGCTGGATGAGTTTCGCAGCCGACGGTGTCGTGCAGCCAATCGCACTGGGGTTGGCTGCGCTGGTCGCACCAGATGAGTGCAGGGCGGAGGACGTGGCCATCGGCATTGATCATGATGCAGCCGTGCATCTGGCCAGTGAGAGCGATGGTGAGTTTATGGCAAAGCAGGGATTAGGGGTTAGGAGGCCAGCCTGTGGATTTTGGTGCAAGGATTTTGAATACCTGGGGATGGAAATTGCATCTGTATGAAAGAACAACAGATTGTGACTAAAGCGGAGAATCTCGATTGGCGAGAAAGTCGCTGAGAATTAGCATGGGTGAGATGGTTCTTTTGAAGAGAAAAGGGTGGATGAACACGGTAGTTCTGGCGCTGGCCTTGTGTGTGGCGGGCGGGACGATGGGGCTTGCGCAGGGGCCCGGTAAGCCGGCGGGGTCGAACTCTAATTCAGGATCGAGCACGGGTTCGACGGGCGTGACCAATGAGCTGGGCGAAGCCGTGCAGGCAGAGCAGCAGCTCGCCAAGCCTGGGCCATCGGTGACGCCTTCGACTTCGACGGCAGGATCGGTCGATCCGAGCTTTCATGGCAGCCTGGTTCGCGACAAGGCTACTGACGGCGTGCTGGCACTGAGCATTGACGATGCTATCCAGCGCGGGTTGCGAAACAACCTAGGGCTGATCCTGCAGAGCTCGAGCGAGAAGCAGGCCAGCGGCCAGCGTCTGGAAGCGCTACAGAAGCTGTTGCCGACGGCAACGGGGCAGGCTTCGATCGAAGTGCAGCAGGTCAACCTGGCGGCGTATGGGCTGAAGTTTCCGGGGCTGAACCCCATCATTGGGCCGTTCCAGACGGAAGATTTCCGGGTCTACCTCACGCAGAGCTTGTTCAACCTGAAGTCGTTCCAAGATTATTTGGCGGCACGGCATAACTTTGAGGCGGCGAAGCTGACCGCGCAGGATGCACGCGACCTGGTAGTGCTGACGGTGGGCAATGCGTACCTGCTGTGCATTGCGGATGCGGCGCGGATTGAAGCTGTGAAGGCCGAGATGGATACGAGCAAGGTATCGCTCGACCAGGCGAATGCGGCGCATGAGGCTGGAACGAGCCCGCGGCTGGATGTGCTGCGCGCGCAGGTGGATTATCAGAACGAGCAGCAGCAGTTGATTGCAACGACGAACGACCTTGCTAAAGACAAGCTGTCGCTGGCACGGACGATTGGTCTGCCGCTGGAGCAGAAATTTGAGTTGAGCGATACGGCTCCATTTGCGGCGCTGGATGCGCCGGATGCTGATAAGGCTTTCCAACAGGCTTTGAAGCAGCGCAAAGATTTGGCAGCTGCAGCGGAGACGCTGAAAGCAGCAGAGGCGCAGAAGAAGTCGGCGTTTGATCAGCAGCTTCCTCATGCGGATTTTGCCGGTGATTATGGCGACCTCGGCGAAACCGTTGGGCACTCGCACGCAACGTATTCTGCGACCGGCACGATCAGCGCGCCGATTCTGCAGATCGCGCAGACGCATGGCGATGAGCTCGTAGCGGCAGGGCAGTATGACCAGGCCAAGGCCAAGTTGAGCGACCAGGTGCAGCAGGTGAATGCCGATGTCCGGGACGCGATCCTGGACATACAGACGGCGGCCAAGCTGGTCGAGGCGACGAAGAGCAATGTCGACCTGGCGAATGAGGCGCTGAGTGAAGCGCAGCAGAGATTCAAGGTTGGAATCGCGGACACGCTGCCGGTATCGCAGGCGCTGGCCGCGGATGAACAGGCGCGAGACCAATACATCAGCGCGCTGTATCAACATAACGTGGCGAAGCTGGCCCTGGCGCGAGCGCTAGGCGTAGCCGCTACGAACTACAAAGATTATTTGGGAGGGAAGTAAGCGTGGCCGATCAGACGGAAGAGCAAAAACAAGGAGCGCAGACGGCGCCAGCTACAACGCAGCCCGAAGCCCCGGAGAAGAATGGGAATCGACGGACAATCATCATCGCTGTTGTCGTGGTGATTGCGCTGGTTGCCGGGCTTTGGTACTGGCACTCGCTGGGCTATGAAGACACCGATGATGCGCAGGTAGATGGCGATCTATATGCCGTGAGCGCGCGCGTTGCCGGACAGGTGACTCACGTGGATGTGCAGGAAGAACAGGTGGTCCAGGCCGGACAGCCGATCGCAGAAATCGATCCGAGTGACTTCCAGGTTGCGCTGGAGAACGCGCAGGCGGCATTGGCGAACGCGAAGGCGGAAGCCCTGCAGGCGAATGTGAATGTGCCGATTACGAGCACCAACGTTTCGACGCAGGTGACGACGAGCGGGCAGGACGTGCTGGGCAGCGAGGCGCAGGTACAGCAGTCGCAGTCGCAGGCTTCTGCCGCGGAGGCGCGTGTGCAGCAGGCCGAGGCGACGGCGCTGAAGTCGAAGATCGACGTTGATCGCTATACGCCGCTGGTAGCCAAGGACGTAATTTCAAAGCAGCAATTCGACCAGGCCGTCGCGACAGCTGCTGCCGATCAGGCTGCGCTGGATGAAGCCAGACGCAATGTGAGAGCAGCACAGGACCTGGTAAGTATTCAACAGCAGCGGCTTGCGGTTTCGCGCTCTCAGCAGGTGCAGAACCTGAAGACGGCGCCGCAACAAGTGCAGGTACAGCAAGCTCGTGCGGCGGCGGCAGTTGCTTCCGTGCAACAGGCACAGGCGCGTGTGGACCAAGCGCAGTTGAACCTGAGCTACACGAAGATTGTTGCCCCGATTGCAGGTATTGTGAGCAAGAAAAATGTGGATGCAGGCGTGAACCTGAGCGTCGGGCAGGATCTGCTGACCATTGTTCCGCTGGATGACCTGTGGGTTACCGCGAACTTCAAGGAGACGCAGCTGGACAAGATGAAGCCGGGTCAGCCGGTGGAAATCAAGGTAGACGCCCTTGGCGGACGAAAGTTCCAGGGCTACGTGAAGCAGATTGGCGGAGCGACAGGATCACGGCTGAGCCTGTTTCCTCCGGAGAATGCTACGGGCAATTATGTGAAGGTCGTGCAGCGGATTCCGGTGAGGGTCAACTTCAAGGATTTAGCTAACGAAAACAAAGACCACGCGTTGCGGCCGGGAATGAGTGTGACCCCGGTAGTTACGGTCAAATAAGGCAGACAGTAGAAATGGTGGTGCTCACCTTTTTGGGGTG
>Ga0206871_10280_pt1 | contig 11615 bp, 11 predicted proteins | sample Alteio_BWOrgCont_33_FD_152627 | JGI IMG/M metagenome (GOLD analysis project Ga0206871, IMG submission 152627) | Enriched cells from forest soil in Barre Woods Harvard Forest LTER site, Petersham, Massachusetts, United States -... | ecosystem: Environmental > Terrestrial > Soil > Temperate forest >...
CTGGGACTGACCAGCCTTCTCGTACGCCGTAACTTAATCTTCGTGCTGATGTCGCTCGAGGTGATGCTCAACGCAGCGGGACTGGCATTTGTGGTCGCCGGATCTCGATGGCATCAGGCAGATGGTCAGGTCATGTTCCTGTTCATCCTGGCCACGGCAGCGGCTGAAGTTTCCGTGGGACTCGCCCTGGTCCTGCAAATCTATCGACGCTTCAAGTCCCTGGACGTGGATGCACTGAACGAGATGAGGGGATAACGTGAACAGTTTGTTGTGGCTCATTCCGGCGTTGCCTTTTGCGAGTGCGCTGATGCTCGTGCTGGTTGGCTCGCGTTTATCGCGAAGAGCCTCGGCGGCGGTGGGGGTCGGATCGATCTGGCTATCGGCTCTAATCACGATTGTTGTAGCGGTAGGCTTCTTTACCGCGCCTCCTCCCGGAGGCTCTTACACTCAGGTCCTTTGGACGTGGATCAACATAGGAGGCTTTGAGCCGCAGATTGGCCTATATCTGGATGCGCTGTCGCTAGTGATGGTACTGGTGGTCACATTCGTTGGTTTCCTGATTCACATTTATTCGGCCGAGTTCATGATCGAAGACGAAGGCTACAGCCGCTTCTTCGCTTACATGAATCTGTTCGTCGCGTCGATGATCACGCTGCTGCTGGCGAACAACCTTCTACTTCTCTATCTCGGATGGGAAGGTGTGGGGTTATGCAGTTACCTGCTGATTGGCTTCTGGTACCGCGATCCCGCAAACGGAGCCGCTGCGCGCAAGGCATTTATCTTAACCCGCGTGGGCGACACCGCGCTGTCGGTGGGTCTGTATCTGCTCTTCACCCGGCTGGGCACGCTGCAGATTCAGGATCTCATGCAGCGTGCTTCCGAACACTGGCTGGCCGGGTCTACTTATGCAGTTGTGGCGGCGTTTCTGCTGTTGGGTGGCGCGGTGGGGAAATCAGCACAGCTTCCTTTGCAGGTTTGGTTGCCGGATGCGATGGCCGGTCCTACTCCGGTGAGCGCACTGCTCCACGCGGCCACCATGGTTACCGCTGGCGTTTATCTCATCGCGCGCACGCACGTTTTATTCTCACTGGCGCCGCCGGCTCAATTCGCCGTGGCCGTTGTGGGCGCAGTTACGTTGTTGCTCGCCGGGTTTAGCGCGTTTACGCAGCATGACATCAAGCGCGTGCTTGCCTACTCCACCATGAGCCAGATCGGCTACATGTTTCTCGCGCTGGGCGTTGGCGCGTGGCAAGCAGCCATGTTCCACTTCGTGACCCATGCATTCTTCAAGGCCCTGCTGTTTCTTGGCGCCGGTGTAATCATCAATGCGCTGGATGACGAACACAGCATCTTTCGGATGGGCGGGCTGCGCAAAGAGATGCCCGTCGCTTTCTGGACATTCCTCATCGCTGGGTGCTCGCTGGCGGGTCTGCCGTTCATTACCGCCGGTTTCTTCAGTAAAGACCTGATCATCTGGGATGCATGGTCGGCGTCGCAGGGAAATCCGCTTTTCTGGCTGGCGGGGATGGCCGGCGCACTGCTGACTTCGCTGTACACATTCCGAGTCATTTTCCGCGTGTTCTTTGGTCCGTTGGGGACGCCCGTGACCAAGCGGCCGGGCTATGCGATGACGATCCCTTTGCTGGTGCTGGCATTCCTCTCAGTAGTGGGCGGATATCTGAAGCAGCCAGTGCTCGGTGCGTTGAATTCGGTTCTGCCAGCGACGGTCGAAGCTCATGCCAGCGGCCTGACGGAGATCGGCTCCGAGGCCATTGCCGCATTACTGTTCCTGGTTGGGCTCTACTCTGCGTATGTATTCCATCTCCAAAAACGAAACTTGGCTGAAGCCCTGGTTGCCAATCCCATCGGACGAATGCTGAACCAATGGTGGTTTGCTGACTGGGGTTTTGACTGGATCTACGACAAGGCTTTTGTGCAGCCTTTTATCTGGGCAACCCAAATCAACAAAAACGATTTCGTCGACGCGTTTTACAGCGGCGTGGCGCGGCTGACTGAACTGTCCTATCGCGGTTTAAGCCACACCGAAACCGGCCGCGTCCGCTGGTACGCCACAGCAATGGCTGCAGGCTCGGTAGTGTTTATAGCGATGGTGGTGTTCAGATGATACTCATCTGGCTGATTGGCATTCTGTTATTAGCGGGTGTTCTTGCTTGGCTCGCGGCCAGCTGGAGCGAGCCGCTTTCGCGATGGATCTCACTTGTCGCGATTGGCCTCGACTTTGTCCTCGCCGCGAACCTCTGGATTGGCAGAGCCTCGCGCGGAACCCAGCTGTGGCTCGACCAACTGGACTGGAGTTGGATCCCGAGCTTTGGATCATGCTCGGTTTCTTTGTCGCCTTCGCGGTAAAGTTGCCGGTCGTGCCCCTGCATACGTGGCTGCCGGATGCTCACACCGAGGCTCCGACCGCGGGAAGTGTGATCCTGGCTGGTTTGCTGCTAAAGACCGGCGCGTATGGACTGTTGCGTTTCGTCGTCCCGCTGTTTCCGCGCGCAGCTCACGAGTTCACTCCGATAGCTCAGGTGCTCGCCGTGATCGGTATCGTTTACGGCTCGGTGATGGCTTTCTCGCAGACTGACCTCAAACGTCTCGTCGCGTATACCAGCGTGAGTCATCTGGGGTTTGTGCTGCTGGGAATTTTCTCGTGGAACCCGCTTGCCCTTCAGGGCGCGATTATGACGATGATCTGCCACGGGCTTAGCACGGGTGGGCTGTTCGTTCTGGTTGGAGGGTTGCAGGAACGCATTCATACTCGTGATCTGGAGAGCATGGGTGGTCTCTGGGACGTGGTGCCGCGGCTGAGCGGAGCGGCGCTGTTTTTCAGCCTGGCCTCGCTCGGCCTGCCGGGGTTGGGTGATTTCGTCGGAGAGTTCCTCGTGTTGCTTGGGTCTTACAAGGTCAGCGTCACCATCACGGTGGTCGCGAGTCTGGGCGTTCTTGCCTCGACTTTCTATGCCTTGCGAATGGTTCAGCGGGCCTTTCTCGGCGCAAATACCCATGCATGGAAGCTCCCTGACTTGACACCGCGGGAAGGAGTGATGATGACGTTGATGATCGTGGGCCTGCTGTGGCTCGGATTTTATCCGCAACCAGTGCTCGACACTTTCAGACCGGCTTTGGACAACCTACAGCGCGACGCTCAGATGTCGGTTGCGCTCCTACGGAGATAAGTGGGACTGAGTGAAAGCGATTCAGTTGCGAGCGAGCTTTGATAGAAAAGTCTGCGGACTGGAAGGCCGGGGCACATCGAGGACATAAAGTTGCCGCCAACCGGATAGGTACGACAGGGCTGAAACGTCCGCTCGAGATTTTTGCTACCATTCCTACGTGCAAACTAGGAAATCGATTGCTGTGCGAGGGGTGCACGCTATCGCTTATTCCTAACGTTGCAAAGGCGGTGAAAACTGCTTCCGTTATCCATCCGGATCAAGACGACGTGTCGTGCGATGCGTTGCGTCGATCGGCATTGGTGTGCATCTCATCGCCTTCGGTATGTAGTCATCGCGGGAATCCTGCTGTCGGCGTCTCTTTTTTTCGGTTGCAGTAAGCCCGCACAGCCTGTGACCATCACATTTTTCGATTCTGACGCCCGAGGAGTTCCTGGCGACCATCGGATGATTCCGGACGCCTATTTGCAGGAATTCACGCGGGAAACAGGCATTCGCGTCAACGACCTTCCGACACCAGAGGACACCGCCTCAAAACTCAATCTTGCCATGGATTTGCTCCGCAGCGGTGCCCCGTCCCCTGACGTTTATGGCGTTGACACAATCTGGACCGGAATCATGGGCGACTACCTCATCGATCTGCAACCTTACTTTGCCTCAGAGATTTCCTCGGAGGATCCCGACCTCATCCAAATCTACAGGTTTCACGGGAAGGTTGTGGCAATGCCCAATCAGCCGCTGGGTGTGCAGGTTTTGGTTTATCGGACGGACCTTCTCGCCAGGTACGGCTACAAAACGCCCCCCAGAACCTGGGATGAGCTGGAGAAAATGGCGGTCCGGATTCAGGCTGGAGAGCGCGCAAAAGGAAAGAAAGATTTTTGGGGGTTCGTCTTTGCTGGAGCGATCGCGACCGACAGCGAACAACTTATGATGGAAGGACTGGAATGGCAAGCAGCAGAAGGGGGCGGCCACATCATCGAGTCCGACGGAAAGATCAGCGTAAACAACGAAAACGTTATCCGGGCTTGGGAACGCGCGGCGCATTGGGTCGGTTGGATCTCTCCTCCGAGCGTGGTTTCTTACACTGCTACGGACGCAGAAAATAAATTTTGGGTTTCCGGCGAGGCTGCGTTTCTGCTTAGCCACGCCATCGTGTATGAGATTTTTGCGCAAGATAAGCCGTTCCGCGACCAAGCGGGAGTGACCAGCGTCCCGGCTGGAAGGAGCGCGCGAGTCGGTACCATAGGAGGCTACGCTCTGGGGATATCCCGCTTTTCTGCTCACCGAGCCGAAGCCGTTAAGTTCATCCAGTTCCTGCTTCGCAAGCACGCAGAATTCGTGGCGACTCATTCTGAAAAGCCGGGCCGAAAGGTGGAATACTTTGAAGTTCCACTTGTGATAAAGGAAATCTATCCCTGGTGGTACAAACCAGGGGAATCGGGGGGGAGCGAAATAGTTTCACGTCCGTCGGCGGTTGCGGGGGCGAACTATGAAGCGGTCTCCAAAGCCTATACCGACGCACTGCATTCTGTGCTGACCCGAGAGTCCACAGCTCCAGCAGCGGCCGCGGCGCTCGAGAATAATCTCGTTCGGATCATGGGGAACGGGGCTCCACCGGGAACAGGTTCGCACTGACATGAATCGACTGCGACTCAACATTGGCCCACGCCTGGTTCTATGCTTCGCGCTCATCATCGTTTTGATGTTGGCCGGTGACGCAATCGTTCTATGGCAATTCCACATTGTCCAGGCGCAAGCAGAGCGACTCAATGAATATGACGAGGAGTTGGTAACTGTCTTACGGGTTCACTCAGATATGTTGAAGTTTCGTGACACCCTTGAGTCGCTTACGAATGCAAGAAACTCCGAACGTCTGAAGGCAGAGGCTCAATCGATGAATGGAGTCTTTGCGGAGGACGTGCGACGTGCCAAAAGCGCCCTGTTAGCCGTACATTCCGACAACGCCTCTGACCCGACGATTCTCCCAACCCTCGCGGTCGTCCAGTCGAACCTCCAATCAGAGACCGCCTCGGTGATCGAGTTAGCTGAAGCGAATGATTGGAACGCCCTGCAAGTACGGCTTGCTAATCAGTTACGCCCGCTCCAGTTTTCTATCTTTGCCTTGGTGGAAAGAGTCGACCGCGAGGTAAGGACGGAACATGCCCAAGCCGCGGCCAATATTCGCCAGGTGCAGCACTGGATTTTTATTGTTGTGCCGGCCACGGTCGTTCTCACGCTGCTGATTGCCGGAACGTTGGGACTCGTCATTACGCGCAGCATCACGCGGCCACTTGAACAACTCGTCGAAGGTTCCAAGATGTTGGCGCGAGGAGACTTCAAACATCGGGTCCTCCTCCAGGGAGACGATGAGCTTGCCCAACTGGGACGCGTATTTAATGATACTGCGCGGCAATTGCAGGATCTCTATGAGAGCTTGCAAAGCAGTGAGGACCGTCTCCGCCGGGTCATCAACACGATTCCCGCTCATGTGTGGAGCACTCTGCCGGACGGTTCGGTGGACTTCATCAACCAGCGTTTGCTCGAATCTACCGGGCTATCGATGGACGCATTGCTGGGATCCGGTTGGCAATCGATCATTCATCCGGATGATCGCACTCGATACATCGCGAAGTGGGCATCGGCATTGGCCGCAGGAGAGCCCGTCGAGATTGAAGCGCGCATCTGGACTGCACAGCGCGACTATCGGTGGTTGCTGGTGCGCAACGTGCCTTTGCGTGATCCCGTTGGAGGGATAGTCAAGTGGTACGGCACCGGCATCGATATAGAGGACCGGAAACGCGCCGAAGAGTCATTGCGTAAAGCGCAAGCAGATCTCGCACACGCGAATCGCGTAACTACAATGGGCGAACTCAGCGCTTCCCTGGCGCACGAGATTAATCAACCCATCAGTGGCGCCATCACAAACGCATCCACCTGCCTGCGCCGGCTCGACCGCGAGCAGCCTGATCTCGAAGGCGCTCGGGCTGCGGCTTCGTTGATAATCCGTGATGCAAACCGAGCAGCGGAAATCATCAACCGAATCAGGCTGTTTTTCAGAAAGGGCGTTGTGACGAAGGAGCGCCTCGATGTCAACGAAGTGATTCGAGAGATGGAGATTCTTCTGCACAACGAGGCGACCCAGCACTCGGTTTCTGTACAGACAAAGCTCGCAGCCGATCTACCTCTCATTGCGGCGGACCGCATCCAGTTGCAGCAGGTATTAATGAACTTGATGATCAACAGCATCGACGCAATGAAGGCCGTCGATGGCCCGCGTCAACTCACGCTCGGCACGCAGAACGATAGCGACGAACGGCTTCTGGTATCGGTCGAAGACACTGGAATCGGACTTCCCCCTAACCAAGCTGGCCAGATATTCAACGCTTTCTTTACGACCAAGGAATACGGCACCGGTATGGGGCTTCGTATCAGCCGAACAATCATTGAGGCCCACGGTGGCCGGCTCTGGGCTACGGACAACTATCCTCGCGGAGCAAGTTTTCATTTCACGCTGGCTGTCTCCTCGGACGCCGGGAGCTTGGACGCCAGGAGCAACTGACCCGCTCAGGAAATTTGGCTTTGCGGATCGGGCTTTTTCGTCGGTCTCATTCAACACGATCTGAACGAGAGAAACTCTTCCACTGACCAAGAGACTTTCAAAGCTTTACAAGCGGTCGAATTTGTGGGACAATACTTCGTTAATTAGCTAATTGTCAATTTACTTGGCCACAATGAATGTCTACGAAAAGCTCGATGCTCTACACATCGTTCTTCCACAAGTGACACCCCCGGTGGCGGCTTTTGTGCCCTTCCTTCGCACCGGCAATTTGCTTTTCTTGTCTGGTCATATCGCCAAGAATGACGGCCAGCCATGGGTTGGCCAGCTCGGTGCGAATCTCACGACGGCACAGGGAAAAGAGGCTGCTCGTGCTGTGGCCATCGATCTTCTTGGAACGCTCCACGCCGCAGCGGGCGACCTGAACAAGATCAAGCGCATGGTGAAGCTGATGGTGCTGGTGAACAGCACTTCCACGTTCACGGAACAGCACCTCGTGGCCAACGGCGCTTCGGAACTCTTCGAACAGATATTTGGAGATATGGGAATGCACGTTCGCAGCGCCTTCGGGGTCGCTCAAGTCCCGTTTGGATCCTGCGTAGAAATCGACTTGATCGCTGAGGTTGGTGACTAATGGCCCGAACAAATTCTCACCGGTATGTAGTCGTCGACGTCTTCACTACGGATCCCTTGGCGGGAAATCCGCTCGCGGTATTCCCGGACGCGTCTGAAATCGACGAAACCACCATGCAGAAGATCGCCAGAGAACTCAATTTGGCGGAAACCGTATTCGTGCTTCCGGCAACGCGCAAGGATTGCGCGGCACGCGTGCGCATATTCACGCCTACAAAAGAGATGGCATTTGCCGGCCATCCCACCGTTGGCAGTGGGTTTGTGCTTTTGCAAGAAAATATCGTCCCGCGAGACAGCAGCAATTTCATTCTGGAAGAACAGGTCGGCCCGGTCCCGTTGCGTGTTGAAGCAGGCCGACGGCCGCTTATCTGGTTACAGATGCCTCCGGTTCGCGAAGAAAAGTTCTACGACGCCTCTCTTTGTGCCAGGGTGCTGGGGCTCGAACCGCAGGACCTCCTTCCCGTAGGCCCACAACGACTCAGCGCGGGCAATCCCACAGTAGTGGTTGCCGCGAAAGATAAAGCCGCGGTCGATCGAGCATGGCTTGATTCGGCAGGCCTGAAAACTCTCAAGGGCGCCGAGAACGAACCCTTCTGCGTTTTTCTGTTTGCGTTAATCCCTGGTGGCACTTATTCCCGCATGTTTGCCGCGGAATATGGAATTCCAGAAGACCCGGCTTCGGGAAGTTGCATGGGGCCCTTGGCGGTTTACATGATGCGTCACGATCTTATCCCGAACGCTGGGGATACGCGCTTTGTAAATGAACAAGGGACAAAGATGGGCCGCCGCAGTCTGCTCCATGTAGAGGTTCGCGGAAAGAGCGCTACCGACGGAATCTACGTCGGCGGTTACGTCACGCCGATTGTTGAGGCTGTCATGAGGTTAGGTTCCCGTTAGGATTCAAGCCGGAATCGAATTCAAGTCGTCTAAGTGGACTATGGCAACCGGAGCAGACCGCAAGACGAGCTTCATAGAGACCCAGAAGCCGCAGCCTGGGCTTCGAGGGGAGGAGAATTTCTCTGTTTGCGAAGCTCGCTCAGAAAGCTTTCTGCAGTGAAGTCAGTGTTGCGCTGAAAGAGTTCCAGCAAGGGATCATCGATGTCATCGAGCACCGAGGCCGGAGGGCTCACTGGTTCAACATCATTCATGCCTTCGGGTTCGACCACCAGTTCGGGTTGCGCCCCTTTGTGATTCTTGAGCGCGTGAATAAATTCTTCCAGGTGTTTGCGCTGCTGGTTAGTGGTCCGGGTAAATTCCACGCCCATGCCGACTTCAGGATGCATCACCCGCACCACCCCTTCGACGCGACTCTCCAGCTTTTTCAGGCGCATGATCAGGATCACCCTCGTGTTCATGGGAAACGGCGCCGCGATCTCCAGGTAACAGCCACCCGAACTGAGATCGGTGAGCTTGCAAGGAGCCGGTGGATCATCGATCTCCATCTCTGGAGCATGCTGGGCCAACCACACCTTGAGATGGTCACGTTGGTCCGACGACAGATTCGCAAACCGAATGCCCGCCTGCGAGCCATCACCCTCCCACGCCACTTCCGCCGCACATTCGATGCCGTGGTCGGTTCCGGGCAGAGTAAACTTGATGCGCATGGGACCGGAGTCCTGCGCCCGACGCGAAACTTTGAGCGACATACCACCTTGACTGATGTCGGAGGTGAGCGCCTTTCTCTGTCGCGCCCCATTGTCGGTCACCAGAGCCACGGGAATCTGCATGGGCACGCGGGTATTGCGCCGGCGTTCGCACTTCATCAGAGCCCGGGCCGCACGAAAACTGGTTCGGGCACGTTCTGCCGAAATGGGTTTATAAAGAACGAAATGCGCGCCCAGGGCGAAGGCGCTGCGTACCGCCGTTTGACCGTCGATCAGGGCGACGGCGATGGAGCGCTTGTTACAAGGAGCGGAGCGGACACTCTTGAGGGCTTGGGCAGCCATGTCCTCGTCGTTGCAATCGACGACCACTGCCTCGAATCTCCGACGAGTCAGTTTGCGGACGGCCGAGTCGGCGTCGCCGCAAAATTCAACGGCAATTTCCAGATCGCTGAGGATCCGTCGCAGGACCTTTGTGGTCTTTTCGTCAGAACACAGAACCAGAGCTTGCAAATTCATCGCGGACGAACTCCCTTTAACTCAATCAGCCGCCGATCGCGGCTCCTTCTCCGTGGGCTTCTTCCTCGTTAAGTAAATGGGCTACGCTGCGAAGCTGCTCAGCGGCGGTCTGCAGGGCTTCGATTTGTTTGCCCAGCTGAGCCTGCTCGGCTTGCTTCTTTCGGAGTACTTCATAAATATCCTTCACGATACTGCCTCCTTAATGAAATGTAGGTTGGTGCCCTGTCGGGGTCAATGATGCGGGCCCATCGCCGGGTTACGGCGGTAATCTTGGCGGGGATTGCGGACATGGGAACTGAACAGCCGATACTACCGTTTTACATAGATCGCAACTTTACCTGGGCCCCAAGATCCAAGATCAAGATAAGGATCTCGAGATGCGGCGCCGCACACAGGCTTTGTCCTCTGAATATCCTTAGCTATCATCGATTTACATGAATATGCTTCAACCCATGCCTACGATTTCTCTTGACTTTTGGCAAAAACACCTATAGAATCAGCGTCTTCCGGTTAGTCGAACGGGGCTGCTTGTCTGGGGCTTGATACGGTCTGTTAGCCGTCGGCGGAGGTATGAATCCCTCCAGGCAACGAACGAATCTAACTTTCTACCGGTGTAAGTTTATCTCACACACGAGGCATCATATCTATGGCAAAGCGACGCGGAAATCCTAACTGGGGTAAGCCGGAGCCTATCGGGCCTATTACTCCTACGATCACAGAATTCGAACAAGTGGTCCGCGAGTACAAGCTTTCTCCTGACCAATACCTGCGCTCCACCCGGTTGCGGGAGTGGGCTCGGCGCAACAAGAATTCCAAGTACATTCCTGAACCTTTACTTGAAGCTTGGGGATTCGAGATCGAATCCACACTGTAACCAGACAGGAACAACAATCTTAAGGGTCGCCCACGCGGCGACCCTTTGTTTTTGTCCGTAGAACCCGGAGTAAGAGGTATATAGAGGTACAGTGCCGTCCGCCCTCACAGTTACGAGTATCCCGGCGAGTGAACTGGTGGCTTTACTTGTAGCCACGAGCTTCGCGGCCGGACTCAACGTCTACGCCACGGTCGCTACCCTCGGATTACTGGCTCATGCCGGTGTTTTGCCACTGCCTCCAACCCTGCAGTTGCTTTCGAACTGGTGGGTGATAGCGGCCAGTGGCGTGCTGTTCGCGATCGAGTTCTTTGCCGACAAGATTCCGGCCTTCGATCTGATCTGGAACGCGCTGCATACCTTCATTCGCGTCCCCGTCGCGGCTTTGCTCGCCTACCGCGCCACTGCAACGCTTTCCCCATGGGAGCAACTGGCAGCCACGGTCGCCGGCGGCGCTATTGCGCTTGCCGCCCATGGAGGCAAGACCGCCGTCCGCGCGGCGGTTACGCCCTCGCCGGAACCGATTTCCAATTGGACTTTGAGCCTGGGAGAAGACGGGCTTGCCATCTTCCTCACCTGGTTCGCCACCCAGCATCCGTATGCGGCGATCGCGATTGTCGGGCTGTTGCTGATCGTCATCATCGTGTTGACCCGCTGGATCGTGCGCTCGCTGCGGGCGCTCTTCCGGGGAGCCGAGCACGAACTGGCGAAGTAATGAAGTAATACGGATCACAGTTCTCTTACAGTGTCCCGCAACCGCTTTTGCTACAATTATCTCCGAATGACGCCCCAATCGGCATTCACGGATGTCCCTACCGCCATCGAGGAAATTCGCTCCGGCCGCATGGTCGTGGTGGTCGACGACGAGGATCGCGAGAACGAAGGCGACCTGACCCTCGCCGCCGAGAAGGTCACGCCGGAGTCGATCAATTTCATGGCGAAATACGGCCGTGGCTTGGTGTGCCTGGCCATGACCGAAGAGCGCTTGGACCATTTGCGCATCGGTCCCATGAGCGCCGAGAACACTTCGAACTACGGCACCGCATTCTGCGAAGCCATTGATGCCCGCGACGGCGTCACCACCGGAATTTCAGCCTACGATCGTGCTCGCACGATCAAGGTCGCAATCGATCCCGCGACGCGTCCCGCCGATCTGGCGCGTCCCGGACACATCTTCCCACTGGAGGCTCGCAAAGGAGGCGTGCTGGTGCGCGCTGGCCAAACCGAGGCCTCGGTCGATCTCGCCCGTA
>Ga0206871_10281_pt1 | contig 11609 bp, 12 predicted proteins | sample Alteio_BWOrgCont_33_FD_152627 | JGI IMG/M metagenome (GOLD analysis project Ga0206871, IMG submission 152627) | Enriched cells from forest soil in Barre Woods Harvard Forest LTER site, Petersham, Massachusetts, United States -... | ecosystem: Environmental > Terrestrial > Soil > Temperate forest >...
TCAACCCCGATTCCAACACATATTTCCCAACATAGCTTTTGCATTAGTGACGGGCTTTTTTGCGATTCTTCGGCCAGACGAGAGACGACATTAGCCGGACAACTGATATTTAATTCGTCAAAGCCCTTTGTTGCTATTTGTCGAAGATCGACGGCACTCCACTCGGGGACGGGAACGGATGTCACGCGACCCTGGAGCTCATTCTCAGACTTGACGGCATCGTTTCCTCGGTGTGTCACCGAGAGAAGTATTACTTTCAGCCCGCCGAAAGCCGGCCCTTTTATATTACGCAGAAATGTTTTGCGTGTTACCGAATCCAAATAATGAAAGTCGTCAATTGCTAGCGATATATCGTGTTCCGCCAAATGACGGATGGCTGAAGCCATTGAATCGATTGCGTATGATTCTTCGGTCTCCCATGCCTTCAGGTGGGACCCATCCACCGAAACGACAAACTTCGGCATTGAAGCATCTGAACAATATTTCAAGAGAAATTGCGAAGGAGCTTGGCAACGACGCCGGAATCGATTGGGACGAGGACGAGAGAAAAGTTGATATCAGCGATCCATACCTCCGCTTTTATCTGCGTTGGCATGTAAGGCCAATATCGGTAAGCGCAGGGGGCGCACTTGTCCAACGTGTTTTTACCACATTCAAATTGTCTCCCAGTCATCGGATATTAAAATTGCCAAGATTGCTTTTTAGCGACGGAGAAACAGAGAAATAACGCCGAAAATTAAGGGCGATGATACGGTGGGCAGCAGCAATGTTCTCCTTCGTGGCTTGGCGCCACGCATTGGCCGGGAAACGTCGCCGCTGTCGCTATGCAAGATCGAGCTAGGGGGAGGTGAAACAGATTCATGTGGCAGGACCAGCGTTCACCCGTGCGCCCAAAAAACGGCTTCGTGTGACGGTGGATGTTTGTGCTGTCACTGAATACGCAATCTTCAATAGGTGAACCATACAGCTCCGGCCGATTCGCGGCTGCTGTAGGGCGGTCAACATCAACCAATACCGGCAGCGTCACGAGAATACCTCCAGCAAGTCCTGCTCCAAATCAGCTATTTCGTGACCGATGCACTTTTGAAAGAGTTCATCCAACTCCTTTGGCGAAAGAGCATCAAGCTGTTCGGCCGTCTTTGCAGGCAGCAGTACGCTTATCTGTGCTTTCTTCTGGTCGCTATTAAAGGCATCAAAGTTCGGAATGTACTTTGTCTCGGCTGCGTGAAATTTGATCTCATAGTAAGCTTTTATGAAGCGTTTCAGCTTTGGATGATCCGCGGCGGGCAATACATTTGATGCGTGCTTCATGACAAATGCATCTAGCTGCTTTAGCTGCTGGAGATTCTTGGACTGAGAGAAAAAGAAAAGCCAACCTATGCGACGGCTCTTTAGCTGGCACCCAGAAATTCGAAGGTTCATCCTCCAAATAAGTCGGCCACGACTTTTTTTGTACTTCATGGCCGTCAGAATTTTCATCAGGTTCGCGAACATCTTTTTTAGAGAGGATGATCGTACCTCAATTTTGTCGATGCAGAATTTGTAGCCAAGATATTCAACACCTTCTTTCAGATGCGCTTTGACGCTCTTGCTGCCTTTTCCCACCGGGTGACATTTCAACTTTCGTTGTCGCTTAAGGAGTGAGGGTACGATCTTTTCCAATTCGTCTACCTTTGCCTGGCTGGCAACAATCAAAACATCATCAACGAACCGAAAATAGTTGATCGCTGAATCGTCGCTAAGTGCCTTGTCGATGTCCGCTAGATAGATGGAAGCCAAAATGTTCGAAATACTTAATCCCTGAGGCACGCCACGCGGGTTTAAGTGGTCGCTCGATTTCTGCCGTCCAGTAGGTGTCTTGATAGCATTCTCGACCAAATGTAGAATCTGCTTACTTCTGATTTTTCGTCGCAAAATTCGCATGAGAATTTTGTGGTCGATCGACGGATAGTAATTCTCAATGTCTAGCCGAAGGTAGTAATCCGTATCTGGGCGGGTGCAGGATGCTTCGTGCACTCGTCTAATCGTCGAGTGAGGCACCCAAGACACTTGTTCCGGATAAATATCTGCGAGAAGTTGCGCTAAGAACTTCAGGACCAACTTGTCGCGAATAGTTGGTATTGAAAGCTGTCTGGGAGCTTTACCAGCTCCCTTCGATATTAGTTTTTCCTTATAGCTCGTGAATTCAAAACTGCGCGCTTTGACTTTTCGTAGGATGATTTCGACCTCGTCATCCAGTCGAACTTTGAACATGTCGAGCTTTACGCCGTCGCGCCCAACTGACGCTCCATCGGCTATGAACGTGTCAAATATTTTACGCAGATTTGGCTTGTTGAAACGCGCCTTGAAGAGTTTGGCGGCTGAAGAGGTCGTGGTCATAACTTTTTAAAGATGAGGAGATACGGCACCGATCCAAGCAATAAAAATGCCACTGTGATTAGCCAGAACGCCGTCGTCCGCAGGACAAGTTTTACTAGCATTGAACCCGTCCAATTTATTTCGCGGCCGTCTTTTCCCCATACCTTCCTGCCGTTCAGGAGCGTTCTCTCGATTACGAGTGATTCATAATCACGGTCATTGTGATTGCTGTAAGCACTAAGAATTTCGTGATACTGGCTTGTCAGTTTTTCCGCGTCGATTTTTTCATCGTGAAGCTTTTGGAGTCGCAGATAGCATTCTCGGTGTAGCGTAGCGGTTTCGCCGAAACGAAACCCAAACGTAATGATCGAGAAAGCAAAGACGAAAACGGAAAGTACCGCCGTATAGGTATCCAGCACGATGTTTGAAGCTTGTGAACTGCGAACGACAGTTCACGCTATAACACTAAGGGAAAGCCAACTTAGTAGCAGATGAGAAACATTGTCGTAGGTTCGGTAGCGCTTTTCAGCGACCATGCGGCTGTGGGAAGTAAGCCAGATCGCGGCCTTGATGGGTGGTTCGCCTGATTCATCTGTCATCTATAGCCCCGGATGAAAGTGGTGTGTGCGGAGCAAAAATCTAAGCATTCATGAGTCCTCCAAGGAGGATAGCAAAAGCTCCAGCAAGCGCTGCGCTTCCTAAGTATAGCCCGGTTAGGAACTAGCGGATTTAGCCGCTCCCCCGCACACGCTGGGAAGACTATCACATGCCGAATACAGTGATAGTGGTAATATTCGCCTTCATGACACGTTTTCCCCCGGCGTCTCCGCGAGCAGCGAGCGGCAGGGCAGGAGCCACAGGACATCGCGCGACAGGTCCTGAACCTTCAGGCCAAAATTTGGTGACAGCATCAATGTTAGTTCGAGGAATAGGGCGACAGGTTATGTGTTGCAGTTTGAAGCGGGGAGCATTTCGGGAATCGTCGGTGCAACATTTAGTCCAATTCAGATTAACTGTCCCGTATTTCTCGTTTCAATCCGGAACTGGAACCATGGACCACAATCCTCGCAGTTGGATGTTGCGCGGTTGCGATGTCCGGAATTCCGAAGCGATGCAGATACTTATGCAGTCACTAGCGGCGCGTCTCGCTTTCTGGCAAACTCATTCGCTGATCGGGGGGTATCATGTCCAAAATCATGTCCGGCTGCTTGGCAGCCCTGGTTCTCATTGTTGGGCTCTCTTTTCTAAACGCATCGAGCGTTACCGCACAGACGCCGGTCTGCGGACTGGGTTCAACGTGGAACGGCCAGACCTGCATCGGGCCGCGCGGCAAGGCGTATTGTCCCGCCGGCATGACAATGCAGGGCGAAACCTGCGTTAGCGAGGTGACGCAACAAAATCGCGTCGTACCGGCGACGGGGTCGACTCCAATAATATCGCCTCGCGCATCCGCAGATGTCGGCAGCTTAAGCGATCACGAACGCATCATCGCCATGCTCTCTAGCTTAACAGCGCAGGAGTCTCAGCAACAGGCGGTGATAAACGATCTTCAGCAAAAGATGATCGCGATGCAGATTGTCATCAATCTGATGGCGGCCAATGTCGAGAAGACGCGCGTAGCTGCGCTCGCCGCGCAGGCGAGCGCAGCTGCCGCTCAACAAACCGATGCCAATATCCAGGCGAGCAACGCTCAAAATGGAGGCATTTCGCAATCCCAGTTGATGACGAACGTCAATATTCTGCTTGAGAACGACAAGACTTTACTGGCCGATGACAAAGCCCTGCAGACAAACCAGACCGATATCGCCCGCAGGCTTTATTACACTTGCTTACGAGTGCAGGGCATCGCCAATGGAATCGATGCGGGGGCTCTCTACCACAACGCATGCACCTCGACATTCTGGATGAAGACACCTCCGGATAATTGGGTCCCGAATTGGGACACACCATTCTCAAGCCAATGATGGTGGAGTGAAATTGCGCTATAGGTGAGATCTGGTGACACTTAATCCATTTCCGGATTGACTGCCGGCGATAGGTGGCAATCGATGCCATGCATTCGGCGTCCCTGTATTCCGTACCCTGAGACCTACCCCACCGCGTCCGTCGATACCGCCCCCGGCTTCTCCGCGAGCAGCGAGCGGCAGGAATAGGGCGACAGGTTATATGTTGCAGTTTGAAGCGGGGGAGCATTTCGCGAATTGTCGGTGCAACATTTAACCTGTGTGCGCCGGGAGACCGGCAAAGAATGGCGGGTGGGAGTCCCGCGCAGTGAAGGAGTAGCGAACCACACTGGCCCCGAGTCATGCGTCGCGCGTCGCGAGACGAACGGCGAAGCGTTGACAGGGGAAACGGCAGGATGGGTATTGAGCCACGAAATGTCATTCCGGATGCCGACGCTGTACAGGTCGCGGAAGGCAACACGAAGCGCAGCGACATCGCGAGCGGCGCTTCGATCCGGCGTGGTCGAAGACCCCAGCATGCCGCGACGTTCCTTGCACGGGAACCGGGAGGTCTCGCGATTGGCCGCTTGCAACAGCACCGGTCCGCATGGGGAAGGCGAAAGCCGTAGCCGATGATGCACGATCGCGAGAAGTCAGGCCCTTCCATAGTAGCTGCGAAGCGGACGAACAATGCGGAGCGATCTGCTGCGGAGTTCGTGGAGCCAAGGGAAGGGGCCGAGGGAAACGCGTTTGAGCCAAGCACGCTGCGGACACCGAGCCGGGAAGGCGTGACCGCTGGTCTTGAGCGCGTACGGCAAAGAGCAAGGCTTGAGAAGAAGGAGCGGTTCACGGCGCTCCTGCACCATGTCGATGTCGATCTTTTAAGGTTCGCTTATTCCTCGCTCAAGCGGGATGCGGCGGCCGGAGTGGACGGCATCACATGGGAAGAATACGGGATCGATCTGGATCGGAAGCTAGCCGATCTGCATGCCCGTGTTCATCGCGGGAGTTATCGCACGCAACCGGTGCAGCGGCGGTACATCCCGAAGCCGGACGGACGGCAGCGTCCGCTCGGCATCGCTGCTCTGGAGGACAAGATCGTCCAGCGTGCGCTATGCGAAGTGCTGAACGCGATCTACGAGGAAGACTTCCTCGGGTTCAGCTACGGGTTCCGTCCGGGACGCAGCCAGCACGATGCGCTGGATGCACTCGTGGTCGGAATCGAGAAGCGGGCAGTGAACTGGATTTTGGACGCCGACATTGCCGGGTTCTTCGATGCGGTCAGCCATGAATGGCTGCTCGCGTTTGTCGAACACCGGATCGGCGACCGTCGTGTCATCCGTCTGGTCCGCAAATGGCTGAAGGCTGGAGTGATCGAAGATGGGGTAGTGACCGCCACGACGAGCGGAACACCGCAAGGAGCGGTGATCTCGCCGCTGCTCGCCAATATCTACCTGCATTACGTCTTCGATCTCTGGGTCGAGCGCTGGCGACGGCGCGAAGCCAAAGGCGACATGATCGTCGTGCGTTATGCGGACGACATCGTGGTCGGCTTCCAGCACAAGTCCGATGCGGAACGGTTCCAAACGGAAATGACACAGCGGCTGGCGGCGTTCGCGTTGACCCTGCATCCGGACAAGACGCGTCTGATCGAGTTCGGCCGCCATGCGGACACGAATCGAAAAGGACGCGGCCTTGGCAAGCCGGAGACGTTCGACTTCCTGGGCTTCACGCACATCTGCGCGTGCTCCAGAGCCGGACACTTCCAGCTGCGCCGGCGTAGCCGACGCGACCGCATGCGGGCAAAGCTGCAAGAGATCAGAGATGCGCTCTTGCAGCATCGTCACGCACCGCTCGACGAACAGGGGTCGTGGTTGGAACATGTGGTGCGCGGCTACTTCGCGTATCACGCCGTGCCGACCAACATCTCTGCACTGAGCGAGTTCCGCAACGCCGTCCTGTGGCACTGGCGCCGGGCACTCCGTCGCCGGAGTCAAAAGGACGCAACGGGCTGGGCCGCGATGTATCGTCTGGCAGACCGCTGGCTTCCAAGCCCGCGCATCCTTCATCCCTGGCCCATCCAGCGCTTCGCCGTCAAACACCCAAGGTGGGAGCCGTATGCGGGAAAGCTGCATGTACGGTTCTGTGCGGGGGGCGCGTAGCAATACGCGTCCCTACCGCGATCGCCGCATACAGTCGCCGCATACAGGCGCGGCTGCGACACGTCGCGGTGTATGCCGCGACGGCGATCCTCGCGGAATTCTCTCAAATCGCGCGGCCGCCGTTTCGATTCCGGCCTTAACGTCAACGCGCAACAAATAACTTCTCGCCGGATTGTCGCCGCAAAACGCTTCGCGCGGTTGCGCGAAGTAGCGCGGATCGCTGCAGGATTCGAGGTCGCGGGCTTCGCACGAATTGACCCCGTTTTGCGGCGCGCCGGCCGAAAATTCCGAAATGGCGCGACAGCGCCCAAAATTCCCTGCTCCGCGCGGGAAATACCCTGCTGATGCGTCACGGGAATTTGCGCGCAAGCCTTTGAATCGGCAGCGGGATTTCCCGCCCGAATTCGTGCAAAGGGCGATCTTTCGAAGAATTCCCTGCAGATTCCCGTCGAGCAGGGAATTGAGAATACGGGAGCAGCAGCAATGTTCCCCTTGGCAACAAGACGCAACGGCAGGGAATTGCAGTGACAGCGATGTTTCCCTTCGCGGCAACGCAGTGACGGGCAGGTTGCTATCGTTTCCTCATTTCAGCGAGTATCGGGATTGACGCGGCCTCCCGATATCTGCGCCAATTGCCGGAGATTTTCCGCCTGCCCGCGGAACCGACACCAGGAGCGGAACGATGCTGATCATCCATCATTTGGGCGTCTCGCAGTCGGACCGCGTCGTTTGGCTGATGGAAGAGTTGGGGCTTCCCTACAAACTGGTGTGGCACCGGCGCGGCGCCGACGGGCTGGCGCCGCCGTCCTATCTTGCCCTGCATCCCGCGGCGACCGCGCCCGTGGTTCAGGATGGCGACCGGATGCTGTGCGAGTCCGCGGCGATCCTCGAATATGTGTGCCACAAATATGCCGGCGGAAAGTTGACGGTCGCGCCGAGCGAGCCCAATTACTACGACTATGTTTACTGGATGCACTTCAACAACAATGTTCTGGGGATGTTTTTCGCGCGCCTCGCGCTTGGCGAGCAGACGGAAGGACGTGTCGCCGGTCTGGTTCGTCGGCGCGAAGATGGTCATGCCCGCATTATCGAGCAGACGCTTGCAAAGTCGCCCTATCTGGCCGGTCCGGAATTCACCTGTGCGGACATCATGACGATGTTCCCGCTCACATCGCCGCGGATCTTCGGCGGCCGCGACGACACGCCAAACGCGAAATCCTATGTCGAACGCATCGCCAAACGGCCCGCTTACATCAAGGCGATGCAAATTGCCGGGCCCACGGCCACGCCGCCGGGAGAGGCGTAGTCAGCGGCGAATCGCCGTTTAGGGCAAGTCTCCCGGCACCGCGAAAGCGTCGGGGCCGGAGGTATCCGATGAAGCGACCTCCGGCGCCGTCAGAGGCTGGCAAATTTGTGCCTGAGCGATGGGATGTATGGCGGCGCCCGGGCTGTCGCTCCCGAACTCATCGCTCGCGGTGAGTCCCAACCTGTCGCCCCATTGGTGCGCGCGATAGAGGCTCAGCAGAATGATGAAGTTCTGATAATGCGCTTCGGCCAGGAAGATGCTGAGATCGTGGACATCGGCCGGCGTGAACTGCGGCAAGCCCTGAATGAATCGCATTTTCGACCAGGTGACTTCTTCCTCCGATTGCGCCTGCGTGAACTGGTCCGTCGTGTAATACATGTTGCCGAGCATGCGCTGCTCCTCGCCGGAAAAGAGGCTCGCGCGTCCGGCTTGCGCATTCGCCTGCCAGCGCAACGTCGTGATCTTGGCGTGCGGCAGGACGCCGATACGATGAACCAGAGGCGTCGGCTCGCCGCGTCTGGCGCGCGAGAGAAGGTCATCCAGTTCTGCGAGCCTTCGCCTTATGCAGGGCTCGCGCTGTCCGCGGTATTCCAGCCACCACAGATTCTCGCGAACTTCCGCCCGGACGGCGTCGCGGGCCTGGGCCGCGATCGTGTTTTCGTGAATCGTTTCGGCCAGCTGGCCGAAGCCGAGCGCGATCAGCACGCCCAGCACGATGATGCCGACTTCGCCAATGAATGCGCGCCAGCCGTGGATCGGCTTCGGCAAATGAATATCCATGCAGGTCGCCCCCGGTTTCCGGAACCTAGCAGACGGGACGTTCGGTGCAATCGCGTCCGTATTCGGTGCCTGGTTCGCGGATTTTTTCATTGCAAACGCCGATTTCGTGATATAACCTATGACAGGTTATATTTGGCTTCCGGACGATTCCACATGAACTTCAACCTCTATCTCGACGACCGCACCGCCAAGGAATTGGACCGAACGGCCAGGAAGCTGGGCGAGACGCGCAGCGGATTGATCCGCAAGGCGCTGCGCGAATGGCTGGACAAAAAGACGCTCGGCAATGTCGGTTGGCCGTCGCTGATCCTGGAGTGGCAGGGCGCTCCCGACATGCCGCCGTTCGAATCGCATCGCGGCGAATTGCTGCCGCCGCGTGAAGACGCCTTTTCGTGAAGTACCTCCTCGACACCAATGTGTTGAGCGATTTCGTGCGCGGCGAACAGGCCGTGACAGCGCGGCTCCGTCAGGAAGCGCCGCCGCAATTGTCCGTTTCGGCGATCACGGAGATGGAAGTCGAATATGGATTGGCGCGTAATCCCAATCTGACGCCGCGCGTGCGGGAAGCGATGAGAACGCTTTTGAATACGATCGTTGTCTTGCCGTTCGAGCGCGAAGACGCCCGTGTGGCCGCGCAATTGCGCGCCAGCCTGAACAGCCAGGGCACGCCCATCGGCGCTTACGACCTGTTGCTTGCGGCGTGCGCCCTGCGGCGGGGACTGAAGATCGTGACTCACAATGCGCGGGAATTCGCTCGCGTCGGCGGACTGGGGCTTGAGGATTGGCATAGAAGGTAAGTTCCGCGCGGCTTTGGTTGGGGCAGGACATGGAATTCAAAGGTGCAGGTTTTTTGTACACATTGGCCGGCCTGATGATCACGTTCGCGGGGTTCTCGGCGCTGTTGTTGACGCTCAGACCTGCCACAGGCGCGAGGTTGTCGGTGCTGGACAGATATCTTTCAAAAACGGTGATGACGTATATTTTCTTCCTGGCGGCGGGCGCGCTGCTGCCCGCGCTGTTGGCGCTCTACGACATTCCGGAAAAGTGGATGTGGCAAGGCTCTGCCGTGCTTTTCGGACTGCCGATGCTGTCGCTTCAGGTCAGCTATCCGTATCGGCGCCGCAAGGTGGTAGGTAAAGAACCGCCGCCCGCAATTTACGCGGTCCTCGTTGTTTTCGGCTCCGCCGTGACCTTGGCGATGATCGGCTATGTTTTGGCAGGCTTCCGCTACAGCGCCGCCGCCTACATCACGGGGTTGACGATCGACTTCTTTACGGTCGCTTTCGCCTATGTAGTCGCGCTCGATGTCATCATGCAGCAACCCATGGAAGATCGGCCGGCGCCACATTAGCTTCAGGCCGTGAACGCAGGAATGAATACGATTGCGGCGGCAATGTTCTCCCTCGCGGCATGACACAACGAACCGGCCGGGGAACATTGCTGCCGTCGCCTCATTTGCTCCTGGAGGAATCAAATGCCAAGCAAGAAATATGCTGACTATAAAGGAGCCGAGCCTTATTTCGAATTGGTGCGATCGGCGCTCGGGGACCTCGTCGATGGCGAGCACTTCTTCGACGTCGTTGCCGACAACATCGCTTACGAGGTTCGCTACGATTTGGGTTGGCCCCGTGTGATCAGAGGACGCGACGATCTGATGGCCCAGTTCCTGGGATATGTCGGCAACATCAGATTGCGGTCGGCAGACAAGCTGATCGCCAATAGAGCGGATAACAGCCGGGTCGTCGTCATCGAATACGAAGTCCATGGGACGATTCTCGCGACAGGTGCAAAGTACGAAAATCGGTTCTGTTCGATTATTGAGCTTGAAAACCGGAAGATCGCGCGCTGGAGAGACTATATGGATTCTCTGGCCGCCTGGAATGCATTGACGGCCGGCGCTCACTGATCACGCAGAACACAGCAGCAATGTTCCCCTTCGCGGCAAGAGGCGACGTAGCGGCCGGATAAACTTTAAGCCCACCCGCCGTGGGGCGGATAGACGATATTCCGGTGGAGGCCCACGGCTCGATTTCCGGCCGCGCTTGCGGCAACATCCACCGCGCAGGGGCGAAAGTCGGCATATGTGGAAGCGGGTGGCGGGTTACGGCGTGTTTCTGGCGGCGGGAACATTCGCGCTGCAATGGCTGGATTATCAGCGCCTGGTGCAGTCCAACTGGGGCGACATCGCCATCTTCCTCGTCGCCGCCGCGTTTCTGGGGCTCGGCCTTTATATCGGGGCGAGGGTCATCGCGTCGCCGCGGGCCGCCCCGTTCGACGGCAATCCCCGGGCGCTGGCATCGCTGGGGATATCCCCGCGCGAGCTCACGATCCTGCACGAACTGGCCGCCGGCCGGTCCAACAAGGAGATCGCGGCCAACCTCAACGTCTCGCCCAACACGGTGAAGACGCATGTGGCGAAGGTCTATGAGAAACTGGACGCGAAGCGCCGGACCGACGCGATCAAGAAGGCCCGCGAGCTGGGAATCGTGCCATGAACGCGCCGATTGCGGGTGATTTCGTCCCAATCACCCTTTCGGGCGATTGTTTCGGCCGCGGGCTAGGGCGTTGATCGGCGCGCAAACTTCGACAGGGGAATTCGCATGTTCCGCAACACATTGATCTACGGCGTCATTGCCGGCCTGACCGTCGGCATTCCGCTGTCCGTCATCACCATCGGGTTCAGCGGCCATCAGATGATGACCTATGGCATGCTGATCGGCTACACGATCATGCTGATCGCGCTCAGCGCCGTGTTCATGGGCGTCAAGCGCTATCGTGACGTCGATCTGGGCGGCGTGATCGGGTTCTGGCGGGCGCTCGCGCTGGGCCTCTGCATCAGTTTCGTGGCCGGCATTTTGTATGTCGTCTCCTGGGAAACGGCCTGCGCCATCGCCGGGATCGATTTCGGGAGTTCCTACAGCGCCGCGATGATCGCCCAGAAGAAGGCGGCCGGGGTCAGCGGGGCGGCGCTGGCGAAATTCGTGGCCGAGATGAACGCGTTCAAGGCGCAATACGCCAACCCGCTTTATCGCTGGCCGATGACCTTTATCGAGATTTTCC
>Ga0206871_10282_pt1 | contig 11587 bp, 3 predicted proteins | sample Alteio_BWOrgCont_33_FD_152627 | JGI IMG/M metagenome (GOLD analysis project Ga0206871, IMG submission 152627) | Enriched cells from forest soil in Barre Woods Harvard Forest LTER site, Petersham, Massachusetts, United States -... | ecosystem: Environmental > Terrestrial > Soil > Temperate forest >...
GACGGGTCGCGCTTGTCGAAAACTCCTATTTGACAGTCGGATAAGGCTCACCATAGTGCGCCTCCCGCCGATAAACGGGTGGCCACCAGCGCCACACGGTGCTTGGCGGTCGATGAGAACCGAATGAGAGCCGAACGAGCGCCAGCGACGAGCTGGGGCCGAGGAAAGCCGGAGGAAGTCCGGTGACTTTGACAACTCAATAGCCGTGGAAAAGAGAGAGATGGAACGGAAGGGCCCCCCCCGCGAGGGGAGTGTCCTCCAGGCCGGTCCGCCGTAAGGCGCCGGCCGAAGCAAATCCTCGCAGCGCATCTGTCAAGATGCGGTGAGTTGAGGTAAGACGAACCAGACAAACACACTAATAAACACTTATGAAGAGTTTGATCCTGGCTCAGAACGAACGCTGGCGGCGGGGTTTAGGCATGCAAGTCGAGCGAGAAAGCCGCAAGGCAAGTACAGCGGCGTAAGGGTGAGTAATGGTTAGTCAACGTACCGAGCAGACGCGAATAATTTCCCGAAAGGGGCTGTAATGCGCGATGAGACCACGCCTTCCACGGAAGGAGGGGTCAAAGGTCGGGGATCCTTCGGGACCTGGCGCTGTTTGAGCGGACTAACTCTGATTAGCTAGTTGGCGGGGTAACGGCCCACCAAGGCGATGATCAGTAGCCGGCCTGAGAGGGTGTCCGGCCACACTGGGACTGAGACACTGCCCAGACTCCTACGGGAGGCTGCAGTCGCGAATCATTCACAATGGGCGCAAGCCTGATGATGCCACGCCGCGTGCGGGATGAAGGCCCTCTGGGTTGTAAACCGCTGTCAAGGGAGAGGAAACGTCGTGCGTTAACAGCGCCCGGCCTGACTGCTCCCTAAAGGAAGCCCCGGCAAAACATGTGCCAGCAGCCGCGGTAATACATGTGGGGCAAGCGTTGTTCGGAATTACTGGGCATAAAGGGTGCGTAGGTGGCTTGTTAAGTCACGGGTGAAAGTTTTCGGCCCAACCGGAAAATTGCCTATGATACTGGCGAGCTTGAGTGCGTGAGGGGTAACCGGAACGAGCAGTGTAGCGGTGAAATGCGTAGATATTGCTCGGAAGGCCAGAGGCGAAGGCGGGTTACTGGTACGCAACTGACACTGAGGCACGAAAGCGTGGGGAGCAAACAGGATTAGATACCCTGGTAGTCCACGCCGTAAACGATGAGCACTAGGTGGGTGCCGAGCTATCGGTGCCTGCCGCAGACAATTTGATAAGTGCTCCGCCTGGGGAGTATGGTCGCAAGGCTGAAACTCAAAGGAATTGACGGGGGCTCACACAAGCGGTGGAGGATGTGGTTTAATTCGAAGCAACGCGCAGAACCTTACCAAGTCTTGACATACCGGGATTAGTTTGGTGAAAGCCAGATGATTTCCAGCAATGGAGTAACCGGAACAGGTGCTGCATGGCTGTCGTCAGCTCGTGCCGTGAGGTGTTAGGTTAAGTCCTTTAACGAGCGAAACCCCTACGATTAGTTACCAGCGCGTAAAGGCGGGGACTCTAGTCGGACTGCCGCGCAAGCAGGAGGAAGGTGGGGACGACGTCAAGTCATCATGGCCTTTATGATTTGGGCCACACACGTCCTACAATGGGTGATACAAAGGGTTGCAGAACCGTAAGGCGAAGCCAATCCCAGAAAGTCACCCTCAGTTCAGATTGTGGGCTGCAATTCGCCCACATGAAGCTGGAATCGCTAGTAATCGCGGATCAGCCACGCCGCGGTGAATTTGTTCCTGAGCCTTGTACACACCGCCCGTCAAGCCACCCGAGTTGGCAGCACCCGTAGTTGTAGTTCCAACCGCAAGGAGGGACGCACCGAAGGTGATGCTGGTGAGGGGGACTAAGTCGTAACAAGGTAGCCGTATCGGAAGGTGCGGCTGGATCACCTCCTTTCTAGGGATAACTAGGAATGATGGGAATGCCGGGCATGAAGCCCGGTTCGTCTGAGCGGTCCATTCCGGACTGATCAGACGCTGTCATGGAATCAACATATATAGCACCACTCTTCTCTTTTTCACGGCTGTTGAGTTGCCAAGTCCTGTGCACGATCTTTGACACGGCAAGAGACGACGGAACCGGAGCGATGCGCGGAACGAACCTGACTTAGGCGTAGGCTTCTTGAGGGGCTTGGGCTTATAGCTCAGTTGGTTAGAGCACCCGCCTGATAAGCGGGAGGTCTGTGGTTCGAGTCCACATAAGCCCACCAGAGATGCTCAGGGGGCGCCGCCGGGAAACCCGGGGGTATAGCTCAGTTGGTAGAGCACGTGCTTTGCAAGCACGATGTCAGGAGTTCGAATCTCCTTACCTCCACCACTGACATGCTCCTTGGCAGACTCCAGCGGCTCAGCGAGAGCGCCGCATCAGGTTCCGTCCTGAATCTTTTTTTTCGTCGAATCGCGACCACGCCTCCGGGCGTGCCCCCGGTTCGACGGTCGAGCCCTTTGACAATGATATAATCGTGGAACAGACAAGCATGACGATAGTCAAGTAGATAAGGGTGTCGGATGGATGGTTAGGCTCTCAGAGGCGACGAAGGACGTGCTAAGCTGCGAAAAGCCGGGGGGAGGTGCACCGAACCTGTGATCCCCGGGTGTCCGAATGGGGCAACCCCATGTGGAGAACCCACATGACCGACCGCAAGGTCGGAGCTAACCGAGTGAATTGAAACATCTTAGTAGCTCGAGGAAGAGAAATCGCATGAGATGGCGCCAGTAGCGGCGAGCGAAAACGCCAGAGCCCAAACCGCGGTGTTTACACGGCGGGGTTGTAGGGCCGACGATATGAGACTGATAATGCGAGCCGAAGACGCTGGAAAGCGATCCCACAGAGGGTGATAGGCCCGTAGGCGTAGTAACATCAGCTCTAGTCGGTACCTGAGTAACGCCGGACTCGTGAAATCCGGCGTGAATCTAGGGAGACCACTCTCTAAGGCTAAATACTCCTGAGAGACCGATAGTGAACCAGTAGCGCGAGCGAACACTGAAAAGTACCCCTGGCGGGGAGTGAAACAGACCCTGAAACCCGACACTTACAAGCAGTCGTAGGCCTATGGCGCAAGCCATGGCTGGCGGCGTGCCTTTTGCATAATGACCCAGCGACTTACCGTCGGCAGCAAGCTTAAGGCCCTCAGGGCTGAAGGCGTAGCGAAAGCGAGTGTGAATAGCGCGAATGAGTTGTCGGCGGTAGACCCGAAACTTAGTGATCTAGCCATGAGCAGGTTGAAGCGAGGGTAACACCTCGTGGAGGACCGAACTGGTGAACCTTGAGAAGTTCTCGGATGACTTGTGGCTAGGAGCAAAAGACTAATCAAACTGAGAGATATCTGGTTCTCCTCGAAATATATATAGGTATAGGCTCGGGCGTGTAGCGAATGGGGGTAGAGCACTGAATGGGCTAGGGGCCTTACCGGGTTACCAAACCCAATCAAACTCCGAATACCATTCGCCGAACCCCGGGGCTCAGACTGTGGGGTCGAATCTTCATAGTCAAAAGGGAAAGAACCCAGACCAGCAGCTAAGGTCCCAAAAATACGCTCAGTGGTAAAGGAAGTGATTGTGCGAAGACAGCCGGGATGTTGGCTTAGAAGCAGCCATCATTTAAAGAGTGCGTAACAGCTCACCGGTCGATGCACGGTCGTGCCGAAAATAATCGGGGCTTAAGCGTATTACCGAAGCTCTGGCTGCGTCGAACACTGCGGTGTTGGGCGCGGGGTAGAGGAGCGTTGATGGCAGGATGAAGGCATACGGAGACGAGTGCTGGACAGCCATCAAGCGATTATGCTGGGATGAGTAACGATAAACCAGGTGAGAATCCTGGTCACCGTAAGCCTAAGGTTTCCTCCGCAAGGTAAGTCCGCGGAGGGTGAGGCGGATCCTAAGGCGAGGCCGAAAGGCGCAGTCGATGGACAGCCGGTTAATATTCCGGCCCTTCTTCAAGGGTGCCCACGGGGGACGCATGAGAGTAGGGAGGTGGAGCTGCATGTTGGCCCACCGGGGTATCAGGGCTGTCCCGTTGAAAGACGGGATGCACCCCTGGTATCACGCAAGAGCCTTGAGCTGTATAGGCTCCTGATCCTTGTGCCGAGAAAAGCCCGTCGGGAGATAACGCTTGGAGAATCCGTACTAAAACTGACACAGGTAGGCGAGGCGAGTAGCCTCAGGTGCGCGAGAGAACTCTGGTTAAGGAACTCGGCAAATTGACTCCGTAACTTCGGGAGAAGGAGTGCCCTTTTGGGTGTTAAAGCCTGAGGGGGCCGCAGTGAATTGGCCCAACCGACTGTTTACTAAAAACACAGGTCTCTGCAAACACGCAAGTGGAAGTATAGAGACTGATGCCTGCCCGGTGCTGGAAGGTCAAGCCGAGGGGTTAGCCGCAAGGCGAAGCTCTGACGTCAAGCCCCAGTAAACGGCGGCCGTAACTATGACGGTCCTAAGGTAGCGAAATTCCTTGTCGGGTAAGTTCCGACCTGCATGAAAGGCATAACGAGTTGGGCACTGTCTCAACCAGAGACTCGGTGAAATTGCAGTATCGGCGAAGATACCGATTACCCGCAGCAGGACGAAAAGACCCCGTGAACCTTAACTGCAGCCTGATACTGTGTTTCTGTGACGCATGCGTAGCATAGGTGGGAGGCGTTGATGGTGCGGTCTCGGTCGCATCGGAGCCACCAGTGAAATACCACTCTTGCGTCATGGGAATTCTAACCTGGACTTTGTACGTCCGGGAACACTGTCAGGCGGGCAGTTTGGCTGGGGCGGCTTCCTCCCAAAGAGTAACGGAGGAGCACAAAGGTTAGCTCAGTACGGTTGGCAATCGTACGAGGAGTGCAAGAGCATAAGCTAGCTTAACTGCGAGACTGATACGTCGAGCAGATGCGAAAGCAGGTTCTAGTGATCCGGTGATCCCATGTGGAAGGGTCATCGCTCAACAGATAAAAGGTACTCCGGGGATAACAGGCTGATCACGCCCAAGAGTCCCTATCGACGGCGTGGTTTGGCACCTCGATGTCGGCTCATCGCATCCTGGGGCTGGAGAAGGTCCCAAGGGTATGGCTGTTCGCCATTTAAAGCGGTACGCGAGCTGGGTTTAAACCGTCGTGAGACAGGTTGGTCTCTATCCGCTGTGGGCGCAGGAGAATTGAGGGGACTTTTCATTAGTACGAGAGGATTATGAAGAACGTCCCTCTGGTGTACCGGTTGTGTCGCACGATGCAGTGCCGGGTAGCCACGGACGGACGGGATAAACGCTGAAAGCATCTAAGCGTGAAGCCCTCCCCAAGATAAATTGTCCCTATGAGGCCCCTGGTAGACCACCAGGTTGATAGGCCGGAGGTCTAAGCGCGTATATTCAAAGGCGCTCAGCTGACCGGTACTAATCGGCCCACTGGCTTGATCGTCATGCTGTCTGTTCTACGATTGTATCATCGCCATGGGCCTCGCCCGGCTTTGACAATTTTTTCCAGGTGACCACACCGGCAAGGCCACACCCGTTCCCATTCCGAACACGGCCGTTAAGCTTGCCAGGGCCGATGATACTCGTTCGGGGAAAGTAGGTCGTTGCCTGGATTTTCTTCGCATACCGCCCGGTGATACCGGGCGGTATGCTTTTTAAGCACCGCCGAACGATGGTACGGGAGGTTTCGCGGCGGCGGAAGCGACCTAAGAAACCCGGAATCGTGGCGTTAAGGTCTTTGGGAGTGCACCCTATGCACCAGAGGCTCAAAGCACTGACCCTGACGTGCCTGCTCGTTCTGGCCTCGTCCGACTGTACTGTCCAGGCTGATGCGGTCCCTTCTACGCCCGAGGTGGTGGCCCTGGTCGATCAGGCCATCGCCCTGGGATTCCCCGATACCCAAGGGGCGGAGCTCTTCACCGGCACCCTGATCGTACATTCCTCGGATTCGAATCATCCGACCGCCAGGCTTGCCGGTGTGCATGCCCGCCGCAGCGACGGCAGTTGGCTGGCGCTGCTGACCTACCCGGTACAGCCATCGCTGAGCGTGACGATCGATGCCGGGCAGCTCACGGCGGTTCAGGCGAAACCCCTGAGACTGCGCAACATCCTGCCTGATGAGCAGAACAACAGCGGTCGCGTTCACGTTCTGCCACCACGGACGCGCATGCCTGTTGGGGATCTGGGTACGTACCTGCAGAGTGTCCTGCAGTCTGATCACCTCAACATGCCGACGGGGATGTGTACCGCGCTGGTACGCGCGGACATCGAGCAGCCCGGAGAGCTGCCCCTCATCCTGATGCGGCCGCCGCATCTCGAGCTGTCACTCTGCGCGCCGATCGGGCCCGGATATCTCGGCATCTGCCAACTGCATTTCGGTAACAGCCTCGCCGCCATCCAACGATCCAAGCTGATGCCGCCGCAGATGCCGCCGCTGACGGTGCTGCGCTATGGCCTGATCCATTGGTTCCTGGCGAATGCAAGGGGCTTTCCCGCTCCCATCACCTCGTTGCCCAATACCACGGCATTCGCGGCCGCTCGGGCGCTGTGTCCAAGCGATGATCCGACCACAATGACGCAGATCCGATTGCAGGAGGAATTGCAACTTGGTCGCAGGAATGTCAACGGCGGCGATGCCTTCCTGCGGCGACTCATAACCTGGCATACGGGCTTCGCTGATGATATGGAGGTCACGCAACGCACGAATCTCGAGGCCTATGTGCGGGATCCGCACTCCGTGCCGGATTTCATGGTTCCGCAGCTCGCGGCGGCGTTGAACAGCCGCTTCGAGCCGAGCGACCTCCCGGCATTGTTCGGCCTGCTTGGCAATCTGGAGGCCAGCGAATGGATCGACCGTCGCCAGTTGCGCACGGTGGGCGATCAGGCTCTGCGCGCCATCGCCAGCGTGCTGGTATTCGATCCGCGCTGCCTGATCGGACGCGACCTCGACGCGCTCTGGACCGATGAGGAACGCAGCATTGTCTGCCAGAAACTGGGCATCTGGTGGGCGGCAAACCAGCAGAAGTCGGTGCAGGAGATCCGGCTCGCAGCACTGGCTCACATGGATTGTATGGGAATCTGCTATCTCCTTAAACTGGTCCCCGCGATCGAGGCGCCAGAACTGTTCCAGCGCGTCGCCGTGATGTGGCAGCACGGTCCCCCCAAGGAATTCGATGATGGCGATGTGCTGACGCGAGCTGAGGAATACCCTGATTTCGCCACGGTCATCACGCAGTGGCCAGCTACCGGAGTGCAGGGGCCGAGGCTCCTTGAATGGCAGGTCAGACATGGTGGCAATCCTGACTTCGACGGCTTTTTCGATGACATCTTGGCTCGTGACGCCTTCGATCAGAATTGGTCGACCTGGTGCAATGACGGGATGTTTGTGCTCGGCAGGAATCCGCAGCAGTCTGCGATCGAGCATCTGCTTGATATCCTGACCAAGGATCCGACCACCAGACCAGTTGAGAATCTCATGCATTACAGTCTGGATCCGCACCGCCATGAGAGCGTGATCACGCAATCGGCTTCCACCGGCACGCGGCCCCGCGATCTGATGTTGATGCTGCTGCTCGCACGGATGTTGTCCGACCAGCGGCCGGCACCGCCGGAACTTGTCTCATGGAGCGCGGGGCTAGCCCACAGTCATTCCAAGCATCCTAACACTCAGGGGCAACCGCACGCTCCAGAGGGCGACCTGCGCATTGCCGACTGTGCGGCAGCACAGGCGCAACGATGGATGTTTCCGATCTGTGGTGGCCTGAGTGGCAAGGCTGATGCACTCAGCCCAACGGAGCTGCAATTCGATCTGAGCGAAACGATCGCCGTCAGGAACCGCCAGCTCGCTCATATCGTCGGGGCGATGCGCAATTTCCTTCCCACCCTGATGAGCGAGATCAAGACCACCGTGAGCATTCCCGGCTTCGATGACATAGGCAACACGAACAAGCCATTGGATCTTTGAACCCCTGCTCAACACTTAGGGTATGTTTTCCGTGTGAATTATCTGGATCCGGTCATAAGGCTTAATCTGTTAAGCACTTGAACACAATATTGCAAACTTCCGAGGATGGATACCAACTGCACATTATATCGAGTGCTGTTCGCTGAGACAGGTCCTTTTTTGCATCTCGATGTCATTCATGAGTGTCCTTATGATACGACAATCAGGTCGCTGACGCGACGTCTCTCAAGATCTGCTTTGCCTTGTTGGCGCCAGTGAACGTCCTTCCTATCAATATGTGATACTTCAGGTCGGACATATCATCGAATTGGATCCGACTCACGAACAGCGTCGCTGCTTCATGTGAATGCCGCCGGCACCGCTCGCTTCGCCTATAACTGGTGTCTGGCCGAATGGCAGCGCGTTCCCGCGCGTGACTGAGATGATGATCCAGGCAAGCCAGCAGAAATGGGCGGAAGCGTCCGCGCTGCTTATCGGCACGCTCGATCAGGCCACCCTGCAGCACTTGCACCAGAAAGTCCTGGGTAAGATCATCGGTGTCGCTGGCGGAATACCCGCGCCGGCGGACGTGGGCTTGAAGCGCCTCCCAATAGGCTGAACAGAGCCACGCCAACGTTTCGCGCCTTCCCGTCCCGGCGGCTGTGACCTGACTCCAGCGCGTGGTCACGAAGCCATCTGGACAAGGCATCATCGCAGTCTTGCACGCCTGCAATGGCAACTTCCCCATGCGTAGGGAATCCCCACATGGCCTTTTATGGCGATTCTGGTCAACTGAAGGATATTTCCGTCCCATCGTGCCGACGCATGTCAGATTCGGTCGTAACCAACTTCGCCAATTCACTTTACGCGGTCCTGGCAATCGCTTGGCACTAGGACCTTCCCGGACTGGACGATGGCGGAGTATGATCCAGGAGCCGGTACTCATCAAAACTACGCGCAGGAGCATGCAACCTCGTCGTCAATGCCAGGTAACCGTGTTATGAGGTTCTTCCGGCCCGTCTTGCCTGTCGACAAAGGAGCATCCTGGACGGACACGTTCAGCGTAGGCAGGTCGGTGCGCAGTGCTGTCCTGCTGTGCTGCGGATTGCTGCTGGCTGGCGTCCTGAGCGCTGCAGAGTCCGCGGACGGCGCGACTCTGGCCAGCAGCTTCGACCAGGAGGTCAAGCCGCTGCTCGCGAATTACTGCTACAAGTGCCATGGCGAGGACAAGCAGAAGGGCGATCTGAATCTGTCCACCTACCAGGATGGGCAGCAGGCGCTCCTGGCACGAAAAGTCTGGAAGGAGTGCGGCGAGAAGCTCACGGCGAACGACATGCCTCCCGAAAAGGAGACCAAGCGCCCAAATGATGCGGAACGCGCGCGCATCCTCTCCTGGATACAGGCGCTGAAGCAGAACCAGCCACCCGATCCGGGGCGCGTCACTATCCATCGCCTCAATCGCGCGGAATATAACAATACCGTGCGCGATCTCATCGGCTTGGATCTCAAACCGGCGGCGGATTTTCCCGAAGACGATGTCGGCGATGGTTTTGACAACATTGCAGAGGTCCTGGCGATCCCGCCGCTGCTGATGGAGAAGTGCCTCATCGCCGCAGATCAGATCCTGGACAAGGCCACCACCACCGAACAGGCGGTATTCCACATCAATGCGGATGCATGGACGGTGATCGAGGACGGCAAGCAGAAGACGCAGACCGGACCACCGGCTGATCCGCACAAACCGCATCCGGTCCGCCTGGACTCGATCAGCGAGCTGCGTGGCGTGATCGCATTTCCGCTCAGCGGTAAATATACGGTCAAGATCAGAGCGTGGGGTGAACAGAGCGGTACCGATCCGGTGAATCTCGCGATCAAGATGGACGACAAGACCATCAAGGAGATCACGGTGCCCGCGCTCAAAGGCAGCCCAGGGACCTATACCGTCACCATCGACGCCCCACGCGGCATGCGCGCCGTCGCCATTGCCTTCACGAACCCCTCTGCTGAGGCGCCCAACGACAATCAACCCAAAGCCGCTGGCGGGACCGGCAACGGTACCACGCCCAAGCCGGCTCCTGCCACGCAGGGCAATCCCGGTCCGTCAGCCAAGCCGCGTGCCCTCATCGTCGACAACCTGGAGATCCGCTCTGCCAGCCCCCACGCCGCTTCTGAAAGCCATAAGCGCATCTTTTTCGTGTATCCTGATGGAAAACTGGGCAAACGCGATGCGGCCAGGCAGATCCTGCAACGCTTCGCCGACCGCGCCTTCCGTCGTCCCGCCAGTGCTGATCAGATCGAACGGCTGCTCACGGTCTTCCAGACCGCCAGCGATCAGGGCGAGGTCTTCGAGGAGGCAGTGCGTTTGGCGCTCAAAGGCATCCTGATCTCGCCCTCTTTCCTCTTCCGCATCGAGCATGATCACAGCCCCGATGCCAATGGCGTCTATCGGCTCGATGATTACGAGATCGCCTCGCGTCTGTCCTATTTCCTGTGGTCATCGATGCCCGACGACGAGCTCTTCGAAGCCGCGCGCCAGGGCAAGCTGCATGAGGCTGCGGATGTCGACAAGCAGGCGGTGCGGATGCTCAAGGATGCGAAGGCCCGGGCACTGGTCGACAATTTCGCGAGCCAATGGCTGCAATTGCGCAGGCTCAACTATATCGAGCCTGACTTGGCGAAATTCCCGGACTTCACCAAGGACATGCGTCGCAGCATGTACGACGAGGTGACCAGCTATGTCGAATACGTGATGCGCGAGGATCGCAGCGTCCTCGAGTTCCTCGATTCGGATTACACCTTCATCAACGAACGGCTGGCAAAATTCTATGGTCTGCCGGCGGTCACCGGCGCCAATCTGCGCAAGGTCTCGTTACCTGATCATGAACGTGGCGGCGTGCTGACCATGGCCGGCATCCTCGCCATCACCTCGCTGCCGACGCGCACCAGCCCGGTCAAACGCGGCAAGTGGGTGCTCGAACAGCTGCTGGGCGATCCACCGCCACCGCCGCCTGCGATGGTGCCGGCGTTGGACAAGCAGGAATCCGTCCAGGATGGCAAGCCGGTGAGCGTGCGCGTCCGGCTTGAGCGCCATCGTGTAGATCCTGTATGCGCATCCTGTCATCAGCGCATGGATCCGATCGGCTTCGGTCTGGAGAATTTCGATGCCATCGGGCATTGGCGGGATAAGGACGGGGAGGAGCCGCTGGATACCACCGGCAGCTTGCCCAATGGCCAGAAATTCAATGGCCCGATGGAACTGAAGGCGATCTTCCTCGCGCGCAAGGAGCGCTTCGTCACCTGCCTGACCGAGAAGCTCATGACCTATGCCCTGGGGCGCGGGGTCGAAGACATCGACGACGCCACTATTGAACGCATCGGCCAGACCATGCAGCAGAACCAGTATCGCTTCTCGGTCCTGGTCAGCGCCGTGGTCACGAGCTATCCTTTCCTGAACCGTAAAGTCAAATGAAGACAATGCAGAAGACGACCAGCCAGAAGAAGATGAACCGGAGGATCATGCCATGAGCGCCCATTGGTTGATATCACGCCGTACCGCCCTGAAAGGGATCGGTGTCGCAATGGCCCTCCCCTGGCTCGAGCAGATGGGGTGGGCTGGCGAACCGAAGGGCACCAACCGGCCCCCGGTGCGCATGGCCTTCGTCACC
>Ga0206871_10283_pt1 | contig 11583 bp, 13 predicted proteins | sample Alteio_BWOrgCont_33_FD_152627 | JGI IMG/M metagenome (GOLD analysis project Ga0206871, IMG submission 152627) | Enriched cells from forest soil in Barre Woods Harvard Forest LTER site, Petersham, Massachusetts, United States -... | ecosystem: Environmental > Terrestrial > Soil > Temperate forest >...
ACCTTTTTTACCGTCACGAACATTGGAGTAAGTCATGAAGAATCAAATCAAAAATGGGACCCTGGACCCGGTTTACGTGTGCAAAAGTAGAGATCCGCAGGCTGTCCGCGAACTCTTAATGAAGGTCGGCGATAAATGGACAATCTTTATTCTTTTAACGTTGGAAAAATTACCCAAAACTCGCGCTCGCTTTTCCAGCCTCGAAAAATCAATACCCGGAATTTCCCAGCGAATGCTAACGCTTACGTTGAGAAACCTGGAACGCGACGGATTGGTGAAAAGAGAGGTTTTCCCGGAAGTGCCACCGAGGGTCGAGTACGAACTTACAGCCCTTGGAAAAAGTTTGCTTCAGCCCCTGCAAGGGCTTGTCGACTGGGTGACCGGGAAATGGGACCGAGTAAAGAACTCACAAGTCGATTTCGATTCTCAACACAAGGTCCTAAAGCCTTCGAAGCATCAGAGAGTGATTTCGAATGGGCTAGATCTAAAAGGAAAGACCCCGACGGGCGTCTTTGCACCTTAAGTCGGGGTCTGCTTCAGCGCCTTCGGAACCTCCAGGCTTCAGCGACTGATCCACCATCACGGCTAGCGCATTCCTTTATTTTAACTCTGGCGGCAAAAAACCTGCTTCAAGCTGCTCAATAATTTTCCTATGTTCCTCAGGCGGAATGTCCGCAGCTCGATCTCCGCTGCCCAGCTGCCAGGGACGCAGATATGTTTCCCAAAGCCGAACAGTCAGAGACCCTTGGACTGGAGGTGGCCGATCTCCAAAGTTTCGAATGTACCACTTTCGGTCGGACTCATTCATATTGGAGTGACAGTCTGCCAGTAGTTTCAGGTCCGTCTTCAGATCGGCAGCCCAAATAAACTCTTGGTCAGGACGCAGAACATATTTTGAAAATTCCTTATGGAAAGAATCCCCGGAACAAAATGCATGAGTGAATGGAGCATAGAATAGATACTGATAGTCGATGATAGCCTTACCATGCTTTGAGGTCGGAATAAGTCCTGCAGTCAACCCGACGTGAAATAGGACGTCTACCCGATGGAAGAATTGACCGTATTCAGAGAATTGACCCATCGCCGGCATTCCGGAAGTTTCCCATCTCTCCTTAACCCTCCGCTTGGCGACCTCTGAAAACTGCAATGCTTTCATAATTGCCGCAATGATGCTCCAGGTTCCTCTCTGGGTCTGACGTCGTGGGTCATCAAGGAAAGAAACTAAATCCGAGAGGGACCTAACCGCGGCATTCTCTGGAAACATTTCAACATTCTCTTTATGAATTTCTTCTAGATTAATGTCCTTAAGTCCCTGAACGTGCCTCTTAGCCTGCTCAAAATCTTCCTCAGAAAAATCTTTATTTGCTAGTCTCGCCAATGACCTACGTTCGGGAGCTTCTTCGTAGACAACACCACGACGACCCTGTGCATCGACGCGTCCTTTGCCGTCGAAACGGGGAATTTGTGGTCTCAGATGAAACTGAGCACCCATGAGACTGGCATAGCAAAGCAAATTATGGTGATCGATGGTGAATCCACCAAATCCAATGGCCTTATCCGCCAATGTGGCCACCTTGTTCTGCGATAGGCCTGGATCATCAGGATGCTTTACTAAGTTCGCCTTTATTTCTTGAATAAGAATGGGGCATGTAATCACCGAATAGTGCATGTGGAGCACTTTTATTTCTGCTGCGGAGAACGACTGAATCGCCGATTTATCGATTAGAAGAAATGGGCCCATGCTAATTCTCTCGATCGCTCAATCTTAAAGTAGGTGGTATGTAGCTATGCCCAGTTGGCCCAAGCCTCGTAGAGCATAACCATTGCGAGTGTATCGAGCTCGCAATACTTCAATAGGGCCCTTTTGATTGCCCCCTTTTCCTCTGGCCCCATTTGCTCAAATTGCAACCTGGCGTACGCTGTCATCGCGGCACCGCCTTCTTTAAGCTCGTCATCTTCGTTACTTAAGAGATTTATCGCCTTGGGATCAATATCCGCAAATACAGGCGGCAACAAAGAGTAAGGATCTAAGACGCGACCATCTTTTAGTTGTACCCAAGTCATATCTTTAAAATTAAGACTCGGTATGCCCCCTGCGGCACCGTAAATCGCCTTTGCATATTTATTTTTCAGAAACTCCGAACGTTGCAAAGTCGCAGGCAAAACATACTTGATTGAATTTGAGCCATTGGTGTCTGGAGCATAAAAGTATTTTTTCACGAGCTCCAACATATCCACCATAGCCCGCTTACCTTCCCATGCCTTTTCCTTCACCACGTCACTTTTTGACTTTGTAATACTTTGTATAAAGTCCAGCAGCTCAGCCTTATCTCCAACCGAGCTGTCCGCCAATAGCTGGGAATGTATATGATTTAGAAAAGTGTTCTCGTGGGAAGCGTATCTAAAAATGGTACCTTCATCTGCCGAAAGAGATTTTTTTAGGGCCCGAACAAAATCATAATTGGGGAATTCACCCTGATTGGTATTCAAGTATTCGTCTTTGTGTTCAACCTTGCCATTTTCCGAGACCTGATGATGCGAGAACTGAAAAGCGATGCCTTCATATGGGTGCCTCCCCTTATGAAAAGGCAAGGCGGCCATCGATGTCTCAAAGTCTATGAAGTGTAGCGGAAACCTCCATTTCGACATTTCGGCCATCAAGCCTTCGTGGTCAAAATAGACGTCGCTATCATGCTTTTGAAATTTCTCGACTTGGAGCCATTGTCGTTCGCTCTGTGTAAGCCCTGGTCCATCCGGTTTTATTTTGAAATCATCTTTTGTAACGTCAGTCAGCCGCAGTCGTTGCTCTTCGATCAGCTTGTCCTTGCCTCGATAGTTCCAGATGTCCAGCACGGTGGGTCCCATGATCTCGTCGTCACTCCAACCCTTAAGTAGGGATTTCCAGCACTCCACCCGACCATTCTTGAGACCCTGTGCTAGGTCTTCAGGAGTTGCAACGAACTCGCAGCCACGACAAGCCTTAGAAATGAGAGGCATGATTTTTTTATCGTTTTCGTAGCTTTCGGAAAATAGCTTTACCCGACCCTCAAAATCCAGCCCTCTTTCATCAGCGGCTTCGCTATAAAGAAATGCACACTCCCCATCAACATTGATAGCGTGCAGCAACTTCGGTCCCTTTAGATCCGCGAAGCTTAGACTTGCTGAAACTTGAATTCCCTTGCGACCACTTGCATCCTTTTTCACCATGAACTTTTGATTGAGACCATCTGTATCACAAATTGCTGTCTTATCGACCAGCATCAGATAGGTCAGTACTGGCACACCAGGCATGGCACACGTTGCCACATGCTTCTGGAATGCAACATCTTCCAAGTAAGGTCTCCAATTGGCTAAAAGGTCTGCATTGCCTTTTTTCCAGAAGAGACTTTTTTCAGACGGATCAAAAGTTTTTGATTTAACTTCATATATTTCGATGCGCCCGCCACTCTTTTTCAAGATATCTACTCGCACAAATAGGTTCCCAAAACTCAGCGCAGCTTCATAAATTACCACTTCATCTTTCTGGAGTAAGACCGACGTTTCTTTCAGCGCTTGTTCATAGTCAGGCGTCTCTATCTGTGTTCCACCAGGCAAATAATATTTGGCCAGTTCACCAACTTGGTAGCCACCATCCGCAAGCGCCATTAAAAAGGCATCTTCTTGCTTTTGATCGGCATAGGATTTTTTTGCGAGTGTAGTAGAGCTTCGTCGGACACTCGCAGCCTAGTTTATATCTTGATTTTGTGAGGTAACGTTTAGTCGTCAACGAAGAACCTCAAGTTTGAAGACGCTAAAGAATCTCTAAATTGTATCCCAATTTTTTCGAAGCCAAGTCTGTATTCCCTGCCCAGGGTTGTATGCAGGATATATTGCTTGGAACTCTGCTGCGGCCGTATCAAACGTTGACCCGGAAAGAACACCAAACCGTTTTGCCATGAGCAGCATGGCCAAAGAAGGTGCCCTCGACTCGCCCTGATTGCAATGAATGAGGATCTGCTCCCCTCTCTTCCACCGGCTATCAGCAAAAGTTAAGTAAGTGACAAAGGTTTCTGCCATGAACAGCGGAATAGGGGGGTCAATGATGTTTAAAAAAAGGTCATGCGAATCTTGCACTGCTAGGTAGCTAGGATGGTTTCGGTCCAGACTTCCCCGATAGCCGACCCGCGTTTGGTGACAAGGGCTTTTGCAAGCATGTACCACTGCCAAGGTATCAGTGCCTGGGATACAAGAGTCTTCCGCACCGACATAAAGCCTATCGTAAACTTTTATCATAGAAGACCTTCTCCATTTGAGCAGTGGCAACAATCAATTTTTCCGCCAACGCTTCGTCCCCTTACTCAAATTGCATTCGGCGCAAGAAAGCTTAAGATTTCGCATGTGGTTCGTGCCACCTTTGCTAACCGGGTTGCTATGGTCGACATGATACCCTTTGGTCGGAACGAACTTGCCACAGTGATAGCACTTCCCTTCGCCTCCAACAAAAACTCGCTTCCTTTGACTTTGCCTTAGCGGGACACGCTGTGGCTTGGATTTGGAAAGGACGGCAAGGCCGAGGAGCCCTGCAACAATCGCCAAAGACCATCCGACTCCTGCTCCAGGAAGGCCGTCATTTTTCTTTTGGAAGCTCGGTCCCGTCTCATTCATTTGGCTATCCATTGAGCATAGGCTTGGACGTCAATCATGGGGACGGTTCCAGCCATTTGAAGTTGAGAAATCAGCTTAAATAGAAAAGCTGTTGCAGGCTTACCCCCGGATTCGACAACGTATTGCTTATCTTGCCCCAAATAAAAGTGCCCTTGGGCTGCGACACATCCAAGATCGAGTTGTTCATTACCGATACCCCGCGTCAGGGCCTCCAACATAGGCTTTCCCAGCGCCGGATTCCAATCGCTCTCGAAGGAAAGGATCCCTGCGCAGATTTGAATTGGCGGTTTTGGCGGATAGGTACCACCAGCGTGGGGTATGGGAAGGCTGGTCTGATAGAGCTTGCGGACGCTTGAGACCTTTTTCTGCGCGTATTCGATCACCTCCGCGTTTATAGTCTGTTTAGACTCGAAAACTGCATAAACACTTTCAGCTGGAACTATAATTTGATTTTTGACTTTGAATATAAAGGGGGAGTATTGGCGATCGAAGATAACCACATCAATCTGATCGCTAAAATTGCCTTTGCTATCCACAACAAATGCCTTCGCGGCTTGATATCGCTGGGGAAGATAGACGGTCAAGAGCTCCAGCCAAACGTCTTCACTTGCATCCCCTTTTGCAACGGGATGCGCCAATGCCTTCCTGGCGATTTCTAGCCGCTGGTGGATATCATCGTGCAGCCCTGCCAAAAGCGTAGATAGTGACCATTCGGTCATGATGCACTCTCTTGGAAAGGCGGAGTAGGGATCATCTTCAAAGCCAATTCCAGCGCACGCGCTGGTTTAACCGCCTGCATAGGGTAGGCGTCGAGAATGATTGTCGGTATCAGCCGCTGCGTGAGGTCGGAGAACGTGAAACCGTAGGTCCTGGGCGCCTGAGGACCCGTTGCACCAACAATGCCCGCGACCTGCGCGGCAGAGAAGCCCAAAGCATTGAGGGGTTCATCCAACACCGCGTGACGCTGCGTTTCGTCAGGTCGCGAAAAGGTTAAAATATCCGCAGCCCTACGCTTCACTGCTGGATCGAGAGCATTGAGCCTATTCGTACACATGATAACGGCAGCAGGTAGGCGTCCGTTGGCAAGCCGATCAATCCCTCGGATGAAGGCGTTTACCCCTGCACGGTCCTCGTGGTGCATCTGGGCATTTTCACGCGACTGCGCCAGTGCATCAGCCTCGTCTACCAAGAGAATAACTGCCCCACGGGCCTTCCCAGCGGCAGACTTTAATTTGCTGGCTTCGGCGACGGTGTAATCAAACGCCGCAGAAATGAGCTGCGTCATTTCCCCAACGCGGCCTTGGCCGCGCGCGGAAAGACTAAGCGGAAAGAGCGTGATGTCGATCTTTTCTTGGCGCGCCACCGCATCGCCGATTGTTTCCGCAAGTTCTGATTTCCCGGAACCAACGTCACCAGCCAGAACAACCAATGGCGGTCTGCGTAAGGTCCCATTCAACAAACGTTGAGCTCCAGGATGATGGGTTTTAGCCCAAGCCTGTAACCCGTCAGGATTTACAAGCAGACCGAGAATCTTGGTTAACCTGGACTTCTGGTCATCCAAGCCCACGAGACGCGCTAACCGCTCCTGCGGTTCTACATCAGGATAGTTCTGATGTCGCTCAAAGAGACCTTCGATTCCCGCACCGGAGGCCATTATGAACTCCTAACGCTTGAACGGCTGAGAGCCCGACCGCCGGCAGAATAGGTCTTGTCCTCGACCAAATACCCGGTGACACCAGGCATGGGCGCGTCGCCTCGCTGAAATGGCAAACGGGCTCGAAGAGCTTCCTTTTCGCTTGCCGACATGCTGCTCCAAGCGGAGCTATAAATCATATAACTACCAAAGCTTGCACCAGTGACGTCAACATTAGCCGTGATCTTTCCTGGATCATCGTCAAGCGAGGCCGACCCTTGTAAATCGCGCGCCTTATAATGAAGGGATGGCTCGACCCAGTTTCCAGCCCGTTGATAACCATATCCCACTTTTTCAAGGCAACCGGCTTTCAACATTTCCGTCGCCTCTTCCTCGTAGGCTGCGACGGCCGCATCGCTCATGCAGCCCGGATAGAGCCTTTGCATTCTTTTCAAGTCGGTGGCAATCTTTGACGCCAAGTGCTTGGCATGCACAAGGGTAAAGGTCACGGCCTCGGAATTTGTATAGCTTGTGCTCATTTTTGCCTCACGACCCGAAAGAGGAACCGAAAACTTTTTGCCAGTACCTCACAGTATCTTGCTTTGTAGGCGCAGCTAACGCTGAGTCGATGGCATCGCCCGCGTCTGAAGCCGCCTCTAAAATCAATTTTGCCTGTGCGTCCGTATATAGCACACTGACGTTATTCTTCGCATTTACCGGATCAATGATCTTAATGCGCTCGGTGAACTTGCCGACCTCCGAAACCTTGTAAAAGTCCGCGAACGCGATTTGCTCACGCAAGCCGCCTCGAACGATGTAAGTGAAGAAAGACTGCAGTGCCTCGGGATAGTCGGCCAAATCCACACCCTGGTCCGCAAGATGCGCCAGGATCAACTCCACCATGAAGGACTTAAGCCTGAAACCGTCCCGTTCTTTCTTCATGTTCGCCGACCAGAACTTGAGTAGCCGGACGACCTGTGAAAAATGTGGATCTTTCTTTTTTCGCTTTCGGATAAAGTCGAGGTGGAACGGTATATTAGTTTTTAAAAAAGACCCGTCGTCCTGGCTCACTAAGTTGCCGAACCAGTCAGGGTCACCGTCATAGAGGATCGGAACGATATCCACGTCCAAGCCCGTGCCTTTGAAGGAGACGGTGAAGCTATTGGTCTGCGGTTGCACTTGGTCTGCGGTAAAATTCGGAAACGCGTTCCTCAGCCGCTCTGCCAGGTAGGCTAAAAGCTTTTTGGCATCACGGGGGGCATCTGCACCCGTGATGTAACATGCGACGTCAATGTCGCTAACCGAACGAAGTGAGGTGCCCTTCGCCAGGCTGCCCGACAGGAGCATCTTTTTGAGAGAAAAGTCGGGATGTTCCTCAAGATAGGACTCTAGCCTGTCACGCAGGCGGCCCGCTTGCGCACGATACTCATCGGCTTTCTCTTTGGGCAGATTTACCCGCTCTTCAGCAAAACGAAGAATATCAGCGTGATCGACATGTTTCCTGGACATAGTCACCCCTGGCAGCTTGCGTCAAATCTATCGCCAGGGCCGCTCATTCCATCTGGCAAAACCACTTGACATGTTGGCCTTACCTGCTATTATCACAGGCGTTCAAAAGTGGATGCCTCCTTGATGTTTTAAGGTTCCACCTGTGAACTTGTAATATTTTAGCCGTTGGCTCTCCTTTTTGCAACATTTTTCCAAGGGATTATATCGTTGAAAACAAAGCTCTTTCCGGAACGATGGTTCAAAAGCCTGGGATACCGATCAAATGAAGAGGCTTTTTACCTTTGTGCTAAGGGAGCCATATGAAAATTGCTGACAGAATCCGCTATTACAGAAGCCTGCTTCGGTTGTCACAAGATTTTGTCTCAAAGCGCTTAAGTGTCAGCAGGCCGTCCTATACAAAGATGGAAAATGGGTCTTCCGAATTCTCGGCAAGTCAGCTCGGCGTTCTCGCAAATTTATTTAACGTTCAAGTTGAAACTTTCTTTCAGCCCCTTAGCACTGAATATCTCAATTCCATGCCACTACACAATGCCAAGTTCAGATTAACGAAAGAGGATTTCCGTGTCGAAGATGCAACCGTAGTAGACACGGTAATGCAATCTGCGAACGAGCTATTTTTATGGGCCGCAGATGAAGAAAACAAAGCGGAGCTCAGGGCGCGTCACGAAAAGGCCAAACATACTCACGGAAAATTCCACACCGTTGATGACGCTATTCAGTATACCCAGACACTAATTTCGAATCACATGGTGGGAGACGCGATAGATATCATTTCATTGGCAATGCAAGAATTTGGCCTCTGGATCTCGTGGAATTCATTTGGCCCCTTCTCGGGCATCTATATCGAGTCTGGGACAGAAATTGCAAAGGGCCAGAGCCTTCCATTGCCTTTCGTGGCAATTCATTCTGGACATCCTTCCGAACGTCAAAGATTTAGTATTGCTCACGAACTTGGCCATCATTTGCTTGGGCATACAGGAAAAATCGGCTCTCCTACAAAACCAAATACCGACACGGACGAAAAGGAAGCAAACTACTTTGCGGCCGAACTATTGATGGAACGTTCCCGCGTTGTCAAAATCTTGAAAGAAATGCAAAGCTTCTACGCGCAATCACTTGATTTTCCAAGCATCGTACTTTTATCGGCAAATCACCTGCAGGTTAGCTATTCCGCGCTATCAAGAAGACTCATTAAATTGGGAGTCATTCCATTCGAAGAAATTGACGCCATCCTTTCGGCAAAAGTACGTGAACTAGAGCAAAAGGTCTCCAAAAAGCAAAGGCCTCAGCCTTTTCAAATTCACATTGTCAAAAAAAGTGAAGAGCTTCTTAAAAAAACGCGGTTCTATCAATATGACAAGAAGATCGGTGGTCCCACTAGGCCAGAAGACATTCGATTCTTGCAAGACTATTGCTACGTTGAATACCTTCATTCATGTAAGTCCAAACCTCCCCACGACTCGGGTGTGATCTTTCGCGAAGTAGTGGAGTATGTGGTGGATTCCTACCCGAACTATCTCGCCGCAACTTAGAACTTCCATAGCTTAAACGAAAATATTTGATGATTAGGAATTCCGTATAGCCTTTTTACGACCGAGGGCTCGGCTGTCCCCGTCATCTTTCCATGCGCTTTGCATAAACTTCACTAAATGAGGCTTCTGGGCCAGCAGGCCCATCAGTCGGCTAGCCGGAGCGTCGGGGACCTCCTTTCCAGTCTCCCAAGCCTTGATGTCCGCTGCCTGAAGGCCCACGAGTCCGCCGAAATCGTGAAGCGAGAGCTTAAAGCGACGACGGACGGCGCGGATCCAAATTGGAGTCGGGATGTCCACAACATTGGTCCGGCTCCAGCTTCGGGGGAAGTCCTTCCGTTTCCCAGATTCGACGTCCCACACGACGCGAATGTCTCTCGCAAGGGCCTTCATGTCGAGGGCGCCTATCTTGCCGCGAACCTTGGCTTTCATTAGCAGCCTCCTATGACTAAGAGTTCCTCTCTATTGTATCAGTCGGCAGGCTCCGTTCAATTTTCACAGTGACTTCAAAAAAATAGCCTGCTTTGTTTCAGGGGCTAAGAAATTCGCTTTGGCCTATCGGCCAGCTCGGCCTCCGCCCCTCCTGGCGCTATTGCATGCCCGCAGGGTAGTCGGCGGCCACCAGGCCGGTCAGGTCCATCGACCGGCTAAATGTCCCGTCCGCCCCTTGGCCGCAGAGGGCGTGTGCCTTTGACTCCCTGCCTCTATTTGCCCAGCGCCGCCGCAGACCGTGGGTAGCAGTTTAATGGGTTCTCATGCCGGGTCCAGACTATCTGCTTCTCCTGGGGCGATGATTGACCCAAGACAGCTTTGGGGGCCCCATGGTTCCGCACCTGTCGATTCGGACCCAAGTTCACTACTGGAAGCGACCGATCAAATGGCTCGGCAGACCTTCCCGGCCTGACCCGGAAAAGCACCTTGGACAGGCTCTTGGGATTTCGCCAGAACTCCGGGCCCAGCTCCAGGCTGTCGAATTCAAATATGACCAAGGCTTGTTTTTTGGTGAGCTGAAAGACCATCGAGGCAGAGCCTATGTCGTAGGCCCCATTCCCGCCCATAATGGCCAGGGTGACTTCTGCCAGGTCATTGGGCCGAAGTGCCCGTATCTCGACCACGACGCATAGGTCCACTGCGGGCCCCCGGTCCTGGTTCCAAAGGACAACGTCTAGCTGGGGACCCCCTATAACTGCTCCAGACCGGTCCAGACGGACCGAATCATGGACTGCCACGGACAGGACCTCGCAGGTCGGGGCCTGGTTTTCCAAGGTGGTGAGTCGAAGGCTTGGGGCCATGGGTACCTCCAGAATGCCCAAATAAAGTCTCGTGCCTTAGTCTACTCTAAGGAGACTGACTAATAAAGTGACCCCTATAAGCTAGGGGCATGAAAGCCCCCTACACCGACCGCCTGAAGCGTAATCTCCAGACCCTGGCCCAGAAGCGCTCCTGGACCATGGAACAGGTAGCCCAGGAGGCCGGGGTATCCCGTGCCCACTTTTTTGCCATCATCATGGGTACCCGGTCCCCGAGCCTGGCCATCCTTAAGAAGATCTCGGACGCCCTCAAAGTGGACGTGGTAGACCTGCTCAAGCCCTAGACCCCGGATCTAACCGGAAACCGTTTCCGCCCCCCTTGCTCGATCAAGTCCGGCTCCAAGACGACCCGCCCCTCGATCCCTTGACCCTGTCTTTTGATCCCGCCCTTGACCCTTCTTTTGACTCCGTTCTTGACCTGTCTTTTGACCCTGCCTTTGACCCTTCCCTTGACCCATTCTTTTGACCTTTCTCTTACCTAACCTACCTACCCCCACCATCACCTGCACCCGCTCCACATTTCTCTTTCTCTTCATTCGTCCTACCGAACCCACCCTATCTCTATCTGTTCAAGAGAGAGGGTGGGTTCGGTAGGTTGTGCAGCTCCCCGCACAAAGAATAGTGTGGAGCGGGTGTGCTTTTTCTAATTCGTAGGGGGTTATATGGGTTTTGGATTTCAGCCTCCCAAAACGCCACCGTTGCGCCCTTAGATCTGCCCCCAAAGACTCACTGCACGCGGACTCTGCGGTCGCCGATACCCTGGCGCCCACGAAAGCCTTCAACGCCCGCGCCAGGGATTGCCTGTAAGGCGGCTGGGCAGCCCGGATCGGCGGTCAGCAAAGTGGAACGTTCCACTTTTGAGGTCCGCAAAGCTCCCGTGCGTCTGACCTATCCGGAAGTGACTTCCGGATTGCGGCTCGCGCTGAGCCCCTTGCCAGCCTCCCAGGGCGCAACGGTT
>Ga0206871_10285_pt1 | contig 11552 bp, 7 predicted proteins | sample Alteio_BWOrgCont_33_FD_152627 | JGI IMG/M metagenome (GOLD analysis project Ga0206871, IMG submission 152627) | Enriched cells from forest soil in Barre Woods Harvard Forest LTER site, Petersham, Massachusetts, United States -... | ecosystem: Environmental > Terrestrial > Soil > Temperate forest >...
GGTAGCCACGGTAAATAATACCGGTGTAGTAACAGCAGTATCAGCGGGTACGAGTGTGATCACCTATACAAATAATAATGGTTGTTTGATAACAGCCACCGTTACAATAAGTGCAAACCCAACAATAACAGGAACTTTAACTGCGTGTGTTGGCAATACGACGACATTAATAGGATCAGGAATTCCTGCTGCAGTAAATCCATGGGTATCGGCCACACCGGCGGTAGCCACAGTAAATAATACCGGTGTAGTAACAGCAGTATCAGCGGGAACAAGTGTGATTACCTATACCAATAATAATGGTTGTTCGATAACAGCCACAGTAACAATAAGTGGCAATCCGACAATAACGGGTGTCTTAACTATGTGTGCAGGAGCTACAACAACGCTAACGGGTTCGGGTATACCAGCGGCGGTAAATCCATGGGTATCAGCCACGACAGCAGTAGCGACAGTAGATAATACAGGAGATGTTACAGGGGTTACAGGCGGCACCAGTGTAATAACTTATACGAATAATAATGGTTGTATAGCTACAGCTACTGTAACAGTCAATCCTCTTCCTGTAATAACAGGTTCAGCAGGTGTTCAGGTAGGCAATACAGATCAATTAACGGCTTCTGTTCCGCCGGCAGCGGTAAATCCATGGGTATCAAGCAACCCAGCGGTAGCCACGGTAGATAATACAGGTTTGGTAACAGGGGTTACGAATGGTACGACAGTGATCACTTATACGAGCAATAATGGTTGCACGGCAACAATAACAATAACGGTAAGTAATGTACCGACTATTACAGGTCCGGCGTCTTTATGTCTTGGAGGTTCTGTAACATTAATAGGATCCGGTACACCGGCAGCGGTTACGCCATGGGTATCAAGTGCCCCTGCAGTTGCAACAGTAAGTAATACAGGAGTTGTAACCAGCGTATCTGCGGGAACAACTACAATCACTTATACGGACAATAGCGGTAATACGGCCACACAGGTTGAAACTATTAATGCGCTACCAACGATAACAGGAACATTAAATGTATGTATTGGCAATACAACTGCGTTAACGGGTTCACCAGTAGCTGCAGCTGTCAATCCATGGGTATCAGCCACTCCTGCGGTAGCGACAGTAGATAATACAGGAGTAGTAACAGGGGTATCAGCAGGTACTAGTGTTATTACTTATACAAATAATAACGGCTGTGTCATTACAGCAACAGTAACGGTTAATGCACTGCCGATAATAACGGGTACATTAACTGTATGCGTTGGTAACACAACACCTTTAAGCGGTTCTGGTATACCGGCGGCTGTTAATCCATGGGTATCAGCCAGCCCTGCGGTAGCGACCGTAGATAATGCGGGAGTTGTAACCGGGGTATCAGCAGGCACCAGCGTAATAACTTATACCAATAACAATGGTTGTACAACAACAGCAACGGTTACTGTAAATGCTCTTCCGGTTATTACAGGGACTTTAAATGCATGTATTGGTAACACCTCGGCATTAGCAGGCTCAGGTATACCTGCAGCGGTTAATCCATGGGTATCAGCCACTCCTGCGGTAGCGACCGTAGATAATACGGGAGTTGTAACGGGGGTATCGGCAGGCACCAGTGTAATAACTTATACAAACAATAACGGTTGTTCTATTACGGCAACGTTTACAGTAAATGCAGCACCTACAATTACGGGAGCAGCCAGTGTTACTACAGGAAATAATACAACATGGACCGGTTCAGGAGTACCTGCAGCGGTTACACCATGGGTATCAGCGACGCCAGGAGTAGCGACTGTAACCAATACGGGAGTTGTAACGGGGGCTGTTATCAAACAACCATTATTATTTGTATAGGTGATCACACTCGTACCCGCTGATACTGCTGTTACTACACCGGTATTATTTACCGTGGCTACCGCTGGTGTCGCCGATACCCATGGATTTACCGCTGCTGGTACTCCTGATCCTATTAATGTCGTCGTATTGCCAACACAAGCTGTTAAGGTTCCTGTTATTGTTGGATTTGCACTTATTGTAACGGTGGCTGTTATCAAACAACCATTATTATTTGTATAGGTGATCACACTCGTACCCGCTGATACTGCTGTTACTACACCGGTATTATTTACCGTGGCTACCGCTGGTGTCGCCGATACCCATGGATTTACCGCTGCTGGTACTCCTGATCCTATTAATGTCGTCGTATTGCCAACACAAGCTGTTAAGGTTCCTGTTATTGTTGGATTTGCATTTATCGTAACGGTTGCTGTTATCAAACAGCCATTGTTATTCGTATAAGTGATAACACTGGTTCCCGCAGAAACTCCTGTTACTACGCCCGCATTGGTTACCGTAGCTACCGCCGGTGTGGCTGATACCCATGGATTTACCGCTGCTGGTACGCCTGACCCCGTTAACGTTGTTGTATTGCCAACACAAGCTGTTAAGGTTCCTGTAATTGTTGGAAGCGGATTAACCGTCTCAACCTGTGTTGCCGTATTACCACTATTATCCGTGTATGTAATCGTAGTAGTTCCTGTCGTTACTGTACTCAATACTCCACCATTAGTGATTGTTGCTACACCTGGAGCACTAGATACATATGGGTTAACTGCCGCTGGTATACCAGAGCCTACTAATGTTATTGAACTTCCAAGACATACATCCGCAGGACCGCTGATGGTAGGAACATTACTTACCGTTATTGTTGTTGTTACCGTACAGCCATTACTATTTGTATAGGTTATTACAGTAGTTCCGTTTGAAACTCCTGTTACTACACCTACATTGCTCACCGTAGCTACTGCCGGTGTACTCGACACCCATGGATTTACTGCCGCTGGTGCGCCCGAACCCGTTAATGGATCAGTACCTCCTACAACAACGCTTGCTGCTCCTGTAATGGTTGGAGTTGCATTTATTGTAACCGTTGCTGATATACTACAACCATTATTATTTGTATAGGTGATCACACTCGTTCCTGCGGAAACACCTGTTACTACGCCTGCATTGGTCACCGTAGCTACCGCCGTAGTGGCTGAAACCCATGGATTAACCGCAGCCGGTACGCCCGATCCTGTTAAGTTTGTCGTAGCACCAACACACGCATTTAAGGTACCCGTTATCGTTGGTAACGCATTGATCGTTACTGTTATACCATACACTATACTGGTACATGTGCCATTATTCACGGTTAAGTTCGCTGTATATGCTCCGTTTGCTACACCCGCCGGTACCGTAATAACAATAGGAGTGGCTGGTAAGGCTGCATTTACAACATTCGCAAAACCGCCACCGCTCCAGCCGTTGATGCTGTACGTTGTTGGGGCTCCCGTCGTTGCCGTGTAAGGCAAATTAACCGTTTGAACGGCCGCTGAAAAACACGTTGGCGCTATCGCACTTAACGTTATCGTTGGTAACGCTGTTATCGTTACTGTTATCGTAGAAACACTGCTTACACAACCATTGGCATTCTTCACTGTTAAACTTGCTGTATAGGCTCCTGCTGCTGCGCCCGCTGGCACATTGATAACAATAGGAGTAGCAGGAATAGCTGCATTTACAACATTCGCAAAACCGCCACCACTCCAGCCGTTGATGCTGTACGTTGTTGGGGCTCCCGTCGTTGCCGTGTAAGGCAAATTAACCGTTTGAACGGCCGCTGAAAAACATGTTGGTGCTATCGCACTTAATGTTATTGTTGGTAACGCATTGATCGTTACTGTTATACTATATACTATACTGGTACAAGTACCATTATTCACGGTTAAGTTCGCTGTATATGCTCCACCAGCTACGCCCGCCGGTACCGTAATAACAATAGGTGTCGCTGGTAAGGCTGCAGCTACTACATTAGCAAAACCACCGCCACTCCAGCCATTGATGCTGTAGGTTGTTGGGGCTCCCGTCGTTGCCGTGTATGGTAAATTAACTGTTTGAACAGCCGCTGAAAAACACGTTGGCGCTATCGCACTTAACGTTATCGTTGGTAACGCTGTTATCGTTACTGTTATCGTAGAAACACTACTTACACAACCATTGGCATTTTTAACTGTTAAACTTGCTGTATAGGCTCCTGCTGCTACGCCCGCCGGTACCGTAATAACAATAGGTGTAGCAGGAAGAGCTGCATTTACAACATTCGCAAAACCTCCACCACTCCAGCCGTTGATGCTGTATGTTGTTGGGGCTCCCGTCGTTGCCGTGTAAGGCAAATTAACCGTTTGAACGGCCGCTGAAAAACACGTTGGCGCTATCGCACTTAACGTTATCGTTGGTAAGGCATTGATCGTTACTGTTATAGGATACACTATGCTGGTACAAGTGCCATTGCTCACTGTTAAGTTCGCTGTGTATGCTCCACCAGCTACGCCCGCCGGTACCGTAATAACAATAGGGGTCGCAGGTAAGGCTGCATTTACTACATTAGCAAAACCACCGCCACTCCAGCCATTGATACTGTAGGTTGTTGGGGCTCCCGTCGTTGCCGTATAGGGCAAATTAACTGTTTGAACCGCCGCTGAAAAACACGTAGCCGGTATCGCACTTAACGTTATTGTTGGTAAAGCATTGATCGTTACTGTTATAGGATACACTACACTTGTACAGCTACCATTATTAACTGTTAAGTTTGCTGTGTATGCTCCGCCCGCTACGCCCGCCGGTACCGTAATAACAATAGGGGTCGCAGGTAAGGCTGCGGCTACAACATTCGCAAAACCTCCACCACTCCAGCCGTTGATGCTATAGGTTGTTGGTGCCCCAGTCGTTGCCGTGTATGGTAAATTGACCGTTTGCACAGCCGCTGAAAAACATACAGGTGCTATCGCACTTAACGTTATAGTTGGCGCAGCTGTTATCGTTACACTTATTGGATATACTGCACTTACACAGCCGCCTGCATTACTTACCGTCAAGTTTGCTGTATAAGTTCCTGTTGCCACACCTGCAGGAACTGTAATAATTATTGGAGTCGCAGGTAAGGCTGCTGCTACAACATTCGCAAAACCACCGCCACTCCAGCCATTGATGCTGTATGTTGTGGGTGCTCCTGTTGTTGCCGTATATGGTAAATTTACCGTTTGTGCTGCCGCTGAAAAACACGCGGGTGCTGTTGCACTTAAGGTTATCGTTGGTAGCGGCACTACCGTCATTAAAGCTGGAGTCGAAAAAACATTCGTTGGACAACTTTGCACTACAGCACGGAAATAAGTATTAACTGTTATAGGCCCCATTTGTGCCGGGGTTAAAGATGTTGTTGTATTCGCTATTGTTGTTGCTCCCGCAAATCCAGCATTGTTTGCACTCTGCCAGCTTACAATAGCACCAGTATTACCAGCCAATGTAATGGCTGCAGCAGGAGTAGATCCTGAACAAACATTTTGAGAAGCAGATACAGTACCTGGAAGCGATACACCTACCACTGTAACTTTCATTGTGTCTGTAACAGTACATGGAGAATAAAATGCCATGTCATCTAACATAAAGTCATTTCCTATATCTTGGTTACACTCTGGCCCTACATCATATAATGCAATTGTAGCTGTTGTGCTTGCTCCAGAATTCCATGTATAAGTAACTTGGCTCCATGGCGCAACCATTGTTACAGGATTTGCACCACCAACCGCAAGAGCTCCATTAATTGTTGTCTGTAACTGATTATCATTATTGTTATCTGCATAACCATAGTAGTAACTGAATGTATAATTTGTTCCTGCAGTAACAGGTACAGTTTCATACCATACTCTTGTACCCGTAGGATTAGGATTGCCTGGGGGGGTTGGAGTACCTGCGGCGCCAAGTGGTGAACCACCAGTTCCATTTATTGGACCATCGCATACTAACATTTCTCCGCCACCATGTGGAGTATAAATAGGTACATTAAATCCAGTACACATCTGATTAGATGCTGCGCAAACATAATATAGACCACCATGACCGCCAGGTGCCGCGCCATAAGGACTCGTTGTAGAAAAACTATAGTCGGTACTAAATCCTGAAGCACCAGCTTCAAAGCCTGGATTAGTCAAAAGATTAGTATAAAGTTGGCTTGAAACAACATATTGTGTTGTAACAACCGGAGAAGGGCTTATACTTTGTGCAGCTGAAACAAATCCTGCAGGAATGGATGTCCATGAATAAGTTGCAGCAGGAGCTGCGCCCCCTGATTGCAGGTTATAAGCTGTCATTGGCACACTAGCACCTGAACAAATAGTTGTATCGTTATTGTTATTAATTTGCAATGACCCTAAAACTGTTACTGTTACAGGTCCTGCTGTATTACCTAAATTATCTTTTACAAAAGCTGTGTGTGTGCCCTGACTTAACCCTGTAAATTGATATGATCCACTTGTTGGAACTGCCGGAAAATATCCACCGCCATCCAGTTGGTACTGATAAGGCTGAGTACCGCCACTACCCTGAACTGTTAGAGATCCAGCTATAGTAGATCCTCCACTACAGCTTACATTCGTACTGCTTACTGCCTGTACAGACAATGGCGCCATCACCATACTTAAAAACCATGGAGAAGTTGTACCCAAACTTGCATTAGAAATAGTATTACCCGCGGCCGCACCACCAATGGCACTATAAACACCTCCGGCGGTTGTGCTTTTAGCTAATGCATTATATCCTACAACGGCACCCGATCTAGTAACAGACACTGAAGCCCCTGTTGTAAAAGGAGCTGAAGTTGATACAGACCAATACTCTGTTGTACTAAGTGAAGTTACCGTTGTTCCATCAGGCGTACCAGGTGCTCCCGTACCAAATGCCTGAACAGTGGCAATTTCTGAAGAAGTAGAATTAGGTGATAAGGTTAACGGTAAATATTCACCTGAACCACCCACTGGAAAAACATAGTTATTTGTTGTAGTGGCAGCCATTGTCCATGCTAATGGACCATTAACATACGTTGCTGCACTAGCGCTTGTAATAGCTGTTGTTGAAGTGTTGGTAACTGTTAAAGGATTAGCTGCTGTTGTTGTTACTATGCCTGATGTTAGAGTTAAAACACCTAATCCAGACAATGTAACTGGACTATTTAGATTTACATTAGCATTAATGGTAACACTATTAAATGAGGTTTCTGTTCCTGAAGACATACTAATATTATCAGTACCAGCTCCGCCAAATGTAATAGTGCCATTATTAGAGATATATGTAGCGGTCGCATCTTGTGACCAGTTTCCGTTTACATTGAAAACTCCCGGACTACCGGGGCCCGCTAACATGGAGTTAGGCTCTATTGTAATTCCTCCGCTAGAAAAATTATTTGTACCTGCTCCTCCATTATCTAAATCTATAAGAGCTGGTATAGTCGGAGTTCCTACTTGGAATGTTCCATTTATACTCCAGTTGCCGGACAGTTTAACGCCATATTGTTTACCGTTATAATTAGATGCAGAATTACTTACATTAGCTATTATTACATTATTAGGATATCCTGGTGTAGTTCCAATAGTTCCAGAACCTGGTGCAATTGACAGCCATTCATAATGGACATTAGCACTTCCCGGGCTGTATTGTTGGTTATTACTATTTACTATTAATGTTGACGCAGGGCCATATATTGGAGCATTAGGGCCATTCACGGACCATTGGTTTGAATTAGGTATTGTTGATCCTACCAAATCAGTAGCAGATAGTGTTCCATTAATACGCACTCCGGCATTACTTAATGCCAAATGCCAATTGGCGTCCCCCCCATTACCACTAATAATGTTATAAAAAGTTGGAGACCCTAAAACAGTTAGGGTATTTCCACTACCAGCCATCATCTCAATAGTACCGCCGTCTGATCCATTTACTCCTGTTGTTGCAAAACTACCTCCTCCAGTTCCATCAATAGTCGTTCCCCCATTGGTTCCCATTTTAATAATATTTCCTGTACCAACGTTAAAAGCTCCACTAGTTAAATAAAGAATTCCTGAATTAGCTATTGTTAAACCAGAGGTAGCTAGTGATACCGTACCTCCTGTATTAATAGTTAAATAATCAAGAGTTGTAGCACTTGAACCTCCTATTGATCCTGCGGCACCCGTCATTATAACTGTATTAGAATTACAAGCACAGTTATAACTAATTGTGGCTCCATTATTAATCCAACTCCCCCCCACTGTTAACGACGAACTATTAAACGTTAAACCGGAGCCCGCACTCAATGTAATGGTGCCAACTGATTGGTTATTAAAATTCAGGGTTATTGTATTACCAGCATTAATGGTTACATTATCTCCAGCACCTGGAATACCCGCAGGAGTCCATGATCCAGCTGCATTCCAATTACCAGTCCCATTGGAAGTATAATTAGTCGCATAACTTGACAACAATACAATTATTGCCACAAAAGTCAGCGATATTTTTTTAAGTAAAACTGGCTGTAAATAAAACTTACGTAGTGTAGTATTATATTTCATATATCAAGCAATTAAATATTCTTTTTTACGTTATTGTGTCCGGAATGAGTTTTACCAAATCGTTTTTAGTAAAATGTCATTCTATAGATTCTCTATTTCCACGTTATGCTGCATTATGCTGCAATAAAAAAATCAGGTATTATATTTTCGGAAATACCCGCAAATATAATCGCCACTAATTACTTTTGCCCTTCTTTACTTATTGATTTTAGCTGTAGCTATTGCAATCGTATTAAAATAAGAACATGCAAAAGTACAAAACATATTGATACTTTTGCATGTTGCTGCCAAATAATATAAGGAAAATTTTAACAGTTTCCGTAAATTCCATCTACTCTACCAAACATTTCTCGGACAAGTATTATCAGAATATTTATTACCCAGAATAAATCCTAAGATCAACTCATGTGTTCCACTGCTGACCGTATTAATAGGCGTTGTTGAATAATCATACGAATACGACAAAGAAAATAATCGCAATGCATTAAAGCCCGCAAAGGCCGCAAAACCATAAGCACCGCGGTATGTTCCCCCAAACCATAAATTATCCCTGTACGTTACCTTTACATTCAGATCTACCTGTGATGGTACCGGCGATACTGTTATTACCATGATCGATGGCATAACGTTCAAATCTTCCGTTAATAGAAATCTATAACCAGCCGTCGTAAAAAAGTGAGGTACAGCCTTGCCCGGTTGACCGGCCGTTACCGTGATCGGTTGGTTCGGATTAGAAAAATTTATTGCCTGCGGTAATAACTGTTGCGCTGCAAGGCCTACAAAATAATTTGCCGAATAAAGCCATAAACCCGCATTCATATTAAAATTAGTTTTACCTATCTCTCCGCTTGTATACACTGCTGGATCAACCGCTACCGTAGTTGAACCGCCTACAAAATTCGTTTTACTCGCGTCAATACTTACTTTCGTTGCTCCCATGGCTATACCTGCTGATAAATTCGTTCGGGCACTCAGAGGTAAGTGGTACGCATACGTTCCGAATACTGAAACCGTATTGAAGGGGCCTATTGCATCATTGCTGATCTGTAAACCAATACCATGATGCGCTGGTGAAGCCGTATAATCGTCCCAGTATTGTTTGCCCCTTGGGTTATCTCCATCTACCGCCGGAAACAACGTTGTTGCATTCGTTTTATAATCCTGCTTGCCTATCGGACCCTGGATCGTTAGATACGTTGTTACAGGTGCTCCATTCAAACCTACCCATTGAATACGGTGCCCGATCTTTACATCCGTATAATTCTCTATTCCGGATAAGGCAGGGTTTATACTATACTCATTGATGACGTATTGCGTATATTGACTTAATTGCTGCGCAGACAAGCTGCTCACAAAAAACATACTTACGCTCAATACCAACAAATATTTTATTTCTTTTAGCTGTGTCATCGTTATTTATTATTAATCTAAATATTTAAACTTCTTTTTGTCAATTTTATTGCACTATTTTCTATCGAACAATCGATATTGGTCCTGCAATAGGTTTGGCTCCCGGTGTTGTTTTAATGATGTAGAAATATGTTCCTACAGGTAATGGTTGACCATTATAATTACCGTCCCAAGGAACTGCATAACCATGAGATTCCCATATAAACTGACCGTACCTGTTAAATATACTTACATCTACACCAGGGTATTCCTGGATATATTTAATATCCCAAACATCGTTTACTCCATCTCCGTTAGGTGAGAATATATTAGGAATCAATATATTCTGAACCACTTCTATATTTACAGAAGCCGTATCATAACAACCTGCGGCTGAAGTTACTGTTAACAAATAATTAGTTGTTGTAGGTTCGAGGTCATTTCCTGTAGGTACTAGAGGATTCACTGTTGGTTGTAATTGTGTTGGATCCCCTGAGATCGGTGCACCTGCTGTTGTCCATTCTACCATAGTACCTACTGGCGCATTTCCGTCATTTCCTTTTAAAATAATGCCAGCAGCGGCTTCATCTTCACTTACCTGAACAAAGTTAGGCATATTGATAGATGCTGTAGGTGGTGCCAATATAGTTACTGATATTTTAGCCCTGCTACTTGTACAACCCGCAACTGTTTGTGTTACATAATAATTTGCTGTGATCCCTGCACTAGCAGTAAATGGTATTGGCGCCACACTACTACCAGTACCTCCTACGATGTTTGTGTACCATAACAAATTAGTACCTGTTGCAGATAATTCAGGCTCTGTCGAATTTTGACAATAAGTTAAATCCTGAACCCCTGGTGCACCAGGTATTGGATTTATCGTTACCGTTACCGGTGTTATATCACTACATCCTGAAGGTGTTAAGGCTTTAATATAATATGTTCCACTTACAGATATTGCCGTCGGATTAGTCAATAGTGTTGTTGCAGTTACATCTGTATAGTAGCTAAGCGCAACTCCAGCCGGTAAAGTGCTGCCCGCAGTTACTGCCGCAGCCGTGATATCTATCGTACCAGGAGAACATACCGCTGCCGGGTTCGTTACCAATAATACAGGCGTAGGATGGATCGCTACCGTTACCGTACTCGACGCCGTACAACCTGTTACCACTACCGTTACCGTGTAGTTGCCACTGTCTGCTGCTACAGTTACTGGGATGCTTGGTGACGCTATCGCAGCCGTAAAGCCGTTAGGGCCTGTCCAAGAATATGTCGCTGTCGGATTAGGACTCGTTGGCGTATTTAAGGTCAACATCGCTCCTGCACATAATGGACCATTGCTGCCAGCTACTGGCGTAAATGGTATTGGATCTGATAACGTAGCCGTACCGATATTAGATATACAACCACTTGCCGATGTTGCAGTGATACCTGTATAGCTGCCTTGTGTTAACGTTGTTAAAGTAATCGTTCCCGCACCATTAGCTACAGATATTTGTGGCACTTGTGCTACTCCTGCCTTGCTGTAATTAATTGTATAAGTCGATGCCGGTGTTAAACCACTCACAGCTATCGTTCCGTCTGCGCCGCCACATGTTGTAGGGTTCGTCGATGTTACCGTGATCACCGGTAATGCATTGATCGTTACTGTTACTGCTGCCGTATCGCTACAACCTGAACCTAATACACCCACTATATAATATGTACCACTCGCACTAACTGCTGTTGGTGTCGCTAAGACTGCTGTG
>Ga0206871_10241_pt1 | contig 11505 bp, 12 predicted proteins | sample Alteio_BWOrgCont_33_FD_152627 | JGI IMG/M metagenome (GOLD analysis project Ga0206871, IMG submission 152627) | Enriched cells from forest soil in Barre Woods Harvard Forest LTER site, Petersham, Massachusetts, United States -... | ecosystem: Environmental > Terrestrial > Soil > Temperate forest >...
TGCATTTCGCTCCGCGCCTGAGCGGCGTTTGCGCCGGACCTTAGCCGTGCAAACAACCTGAACCGCGCGGTTTCGCGGTCTGTGAGCCATTTGCTGTCACCATACGCCAGGGGTGCCACGCTTGCCGGCATCCAGAAATTGGGAACCACTGTCCCCGTGCCCTCAAAATCCCGCGGCATCATGCCGACGATCGTGAATGCCGCGCCATTCAGATAGATCGCTCGGCCCAGCACGCTCGGATCGCCGGAAAACTCCTTCTGCCAATAGTTCTCGCTCAGGAGAACCGAGGGAGATGCGGCGAGCTCCTGGGCGCTCATTGCGCTGAAATCGCGCCCCCGTATCGGTGCGACGCCGAGGGCTTGAAAGTAATTCTCTGAAACCACAAAGACGCTCGCGAAATCGGCGCCGTTGCTATCGGGCGGCATAAGCCACGAGTTGCCGGAAGCCGTTTGCGCGGAGGGTGTGAGCGTCACGGCAAGGCCCGGACTGGTCGAAAACCGCATGCGTCCGACAGAAAAGGCCACGACGCCGCTGAAGGTACGCGCCGAGTCCCTGTACGATTCGTAATCCGGATAACTGAAATTGAAGGAGGGTGCGCCGGAATCGCGAACCAGAGCAATGTTCACCATCTGCTTTGGATTGCGCGCCTCAACGGGCCGCGTCACCAGCGTTTTGTAGGCCGTAAAAACAGCGGTGTTGAGTCCGATGCCGAGAACCAGCGCAACGATCGCCACCAAAGTGAATCCCGGATTTTTGCGCAGCATCCTGAAACCGAAGCGCGCATCCTGATAAAGTGATTCGAGCCAGGCGAGGGTTCGAGCGCCGTAATGGAGTTCGCGGGCTTGCTCGACGCCGCCGAGCTTCAGGCGAGCCTCGCGCCGCGCTTCAGCCGAAGTCATCCCCCGGCGCTTGAGTTCTTCCTCAATCATCGCCACGTGCGCTTCAATCTCGGCGGCAAAGTCAGCGTCCATACGCCGACGCAGAAACAGCGCCTTGACTCTGGCCAGAAATCTTCGCGCTTTTCTCATCGCGTCCTCACTCATGCCGCAAGGCCACCATCGGATCCACTTGCATAGCCCGCCGTGCAGGCAAGACCGCAGAGAAGGTTGCGACAACGAGAACACCTATCGACCCGATGACCAGCGTGGTTACATCCGTAGGGCTTGTTTCGAAAAGGAGGGATTCGAGTAGTCGAGTTAAGCCTAAAGCCGCCAGAATTCCCATGGCGACGGCCACGGTCCCGAGCGAGATCGCTTCGAGCAACACCATGCGCGCGACCTCGCTTGCACTAGCGCCAAGCGCCACCCGAATGCCGATCTCTCGCGTCCTCTGCGAAACTGAATTGGACATAACGCCATAAATACCGACGACAGCCAGCAACAACGCGAGGCCCGCGAATATCAGCAGCAGCACCGTTTGAAAGCGAGGGGCGGCCACAGACTCGCTGAAAACATCGGTCATGTTCTGTACATCGGAAATGGCTTGGTCGGGATCAACTCGGTGAATGGCCGCTTCCACATCGCGTGTGACTTGCCGCGGGTCGCCGAAGGTGCGCACGACAATGGAGGCGAAATACATCGGGGCTTGGGCGTTGGAGATAAACATGGTTGGTTCGGGAGCATCATCGTCGAGTGCGGTTTGCCGCGCATCTGCCACCACACCCACGATTCGGACGGGATTTTTAACCGTCCAGCAAACGTTGTACTCGCGATCCACGGCATCTTGCTTCGGCGAAAACTTTTGAACGAAAGCATGATTGACGATGGCTACGGAAGGCCGGCCGATGCTGTCCTGGTCGGTGAATTCGCGCCCTTCCAGTACCGTGGTGCCAACCGTCTTGAAATAGTCCGAGCTGACCACAAGAAATCTTGCACCAGGCGAATTGACATCTGGCGGCGGCTGCTCCACGGAATCGAAACATGATCCGGAGGTCCGGTCGGTGAGAGGAAGAAAGTGAATAGATCCGGCCGATTCCACACCAGGAGTATTGCGAATCCGTTCGAGAAGCTGACCAAAATACTGAGAGCGTTTTTGGTTGTCGTTGTAGCGTGAGGGCGCAGTCCAAATATGCATCGAGATGAGGTTCGTGGTGTTGAAGCCGGGATTGACCGAAATTAAGCGGACGAAACTGCGCAGCATCAATCCGGCACCGATGGTGAGAAGAAGGGCGAGGGTCATCTCCGCAACCACAAACAAGCGCAGGATTCTGAGTTGCCCGGCGCCGACGCTGCTGCGCTGGCTGCCGAGGGCAAGCGCCTTCTGCGGATCGCTTCCCGATAGCCGTAAGGCCGGGACCAATCCGGCCACAACCGCGGTGGCCAAGGTGGTAGCACACGTGAAGATAAGCACCCGCGAATCAATCACGATCGACTCGGTTCGCGGGAGAGCCAGGCTAGCCGGAATTAGGCCGAGCAGTCCATGGAGACCGACGAGCCCAAGCAGAAGCCCCGCACCCATGCCCGCAAGGGACAGAAATAAGCTCTCTACCAACAGCTGACGAATGATTCGCGAGCGCGTGGCGCCCAGTGCCGAACGAACCGCGAGTTCGCGCAAGCGAGCTGTTCCGCGCATAAGAAGAAGATTTGCCAGATTCGCGCAAGCAACCAGAAGTACAAATCCCACCGCCGCGAACAAAACCCAGAGCGGACGCCGAACGTCCTCGGTGGCGTCCTCCAGCATTGGAATAACGGTCGCGCTCCAACCCTGATTGAACTTCGGCCGCAGCCGCTCGGTCGTCCGCGCAACGTTTGCGATGTCCCGCTGCGCTTCATCGAAAGTGACACCCGGTTTAAGTCGCGCAATCGCCGTGAGGTAACGGCCTCCCTCGGAACTCTGGTCACGCACGAGGGCATCAGGAGTGAAAAGCTGTGGCTTCAATCCTGGAAACGAGAAACTCTCGGGCATAACACCAATGACGACATACGGCGCGCCGTCGACATCGCTTCGCCGGCCTATGATCGATGGGTCACCGTCAAACTGTTCACGCCAAAGTCGATAGCTGAGGATGGTTACGTGGTTTTGGCCGGGCATGCCGTCGGCGGCAACAAAGGTGCGGCCAAGATAGGGCGGCGTGCGCAGGACAGAGAAAAAGTCCGTCGAAACTCTCAGAGCGGACACCGCCATCGGCTCGCCATTTGCACGGATGTTCGCGTCGGCGCCGTCGACAGTCGCCATTGCTTCAAAGGAATGAGTTTGGTCATGCCAATCGAGAAAATTTACGGGGTTGATGACGTTTCGCGGACTGCCGGGCTTGGTCTCCCAAATGCGAACGAGCCGCTCCGGTTCAGGATAAGGTAGCGGCCGCAACAGAACTCCGTTGACCATGGAGAAAATGGCAGTGTTGGCTCCAATTCCTAACGCAAGCGTGAGGACAGCGACCATCGTAAAGCCCGGGTTCTTGCGCAGCATGCGGAGGGCAAAGCGAACGTCCTGTACGAGCGATTCGAACCATGCGAACGTTCGCGCCTCGTGATGGAGTTCGCGCGCCTGTTCGATGCCGCCCATTTTTAGCCTCGCTTCCCGGCGCGCTTCGGTCGGTGACATGCCTTGCCGCCGCAGTTCGTCTTCGATCATTGCTACATGGGAGTTAATCTCCGCCGCACAATCGGCGTCCATGCGGTGCCGTAAAAAGAGAGCCTGAACTCTTACCAAGAATCGCCGCAAAGTACGCATACCCTTCCTTATCGACCGTTACCAAAACAACGACGACAGACCTTCACCAATCACCGGTCACACCCGTTCCGCGAGCACCTTTTACGCCAACCCCGCCATTTGGCGCCAGCGAGCCGCTTCGCGTTCGAGCGCTTTCTCTTCCGCGTGCGTAAAACTTCGCCTCGCGATGGCTGTCCGTTTTTGCCCACGAACCCTTGACGCATCCTTCCTGCTCGAGACGGACCAGCGCAGAATAGAGCGTCCCCTGATTCAGCTTCAGGGGCTGTTCGGAAATCTGTTCGAGGCGGGTGGCAATGGCGTAGACGTGCTGCGGCCCGATCGCTTGCAGCGTGCGCAAGCTGATCAGGTCCAGCGTGCCTTGCCAAACCTTGAATCGCGATTCCTCACTTGCCATTCAAGTAGTCTCCGTCAGAGAAACTACCCCGGCTCAACTAGGCTGTCAAGTGGAGATCGAAAATGGTTGTATCTTTCATTGAATCCCAACATGACGCCGACAGGGTCCTTAGGAACCGTAGCGTCTTGAAGACGATCCGCGGCGACTTCGGAGGCTCAAGAAAGTAGGCGGGTTGGCACCGCAAACCTCAGCCGAGAATACGTCGAACGGTACTGGTTGGCTGAGATCGAGATGTAGTTTGAAATAGGCCTAACCTTTCTCTCGGCCGAGCCTCTCTCCTTGACTGTTTAGGGGAAGAGATGTTAGATCTCCTAAGCATCTTAGGAGACAACGCACATTGGCCCATCCGGCTCAGTTGCTTCCCGGCACGCTCGATCTTTTGATCCTGCGAGCCGTTTCGCTTGGCCCGCTGCATGGATACGGCGTACTGCTCCGTATCCGCCAGATATCCGGCGAGGCACTGGTGATTGAGCAAGGTGCGCTCTATCCCGGTTTGTTTCGTCTTCTCCGGCAGGGACTGCTCAAGGCGAAGTGGGGAACGTCGGAAAACAATCGCCGTGCGAAGTTCTACGAGCTTACCCGTGCTGGACATGCACGCTTGATCGAAGAGACGGAAAATTGGAATCGTCTCGCCTCGGCAATTGGCGCTGCGCTCGCGCCGCAACCGGAGGAGGCATGAGGCTTCTCGACGCGCTCCGGTTCCGCTTCGCCGTTCTGTTTCACAGATCGCGCATGAACTCGGAAATCGAAAATGAGCTTCGTTCTCACGTCGAGCTCTGCGCCGATGATCTCGAGCGTTCAGGGCTGTCTCGCCAAGAGGCCGAACGCCTTGCACGCATCGAACTCGGTGGCCAGGCGCGCTTCGCCGAGGCGTCTCGCGAAGCCGTTGGCATTCAATTCGTCGAAACGCTTTTTCGCGACATTCGTTTTGGCACGCGAATGTTACGAAAGGCACCGGGTTTTGCGGCCATCGTAATCATCACTCTCGCGCTCGCAATCGGCGCGAACGCGCTCGTCTTCGGGGTTCTCAACGCGCTGGTTCTCCGTCCTCTGGATTTGCCGCACCCTGAAAATCTTTACTCTATTGCGCGCAACGGAACGCTCGCGATGTCTTATCCGGACTACCTGGACCTGCGCGACCAAAACCGTACCTTCGACGGCCTCGCCGCTTATACGAGCACTCAAGTCGGCCTCGATTCAGATGGCAATCCGTCCCGCGCCTTTGCTGATGAAGTAACTGGCAACTATTTCGACGTGCTCGGCGCTCAACCGTATCTCGGCCGCTTCTTTCATTCTTCTGACGAACATGGTCCCGACAGCGCGCCTTATATCGTTCTTAGCTATTCCTACTGGCAGTCGCATTTTCAGGCGGATCCCGCCGTCATCGGCCACACCGTTCAGCTCAATAAGCGTCCGTTTACGATGATCGGCGTCGCACCCCCCGGATTTCACGGTCCCGTTTTATTTTTTACACAGGACTTTTTTGTTCCGCTCGTGAATCAGGCTCAGCTCGAAGGCCAGAGCAATCTCGCCGCCCGCGGAACTCAATCGATCTTGATGTCCGTTGGCCGGCTTAAAGTAGGAACCACGCCCGAACAGACGATCAAAGATCTAAATCTCGTTGGTTTGTATCTCGAAAGGAATTATCCAAAAACGGACGACAAAATGCGGTTTACGCTGTCTCGTCCCGAACTTTTCGGGGATTTTGGCGGTCCTCCCACACGCGCATTCCTCACGGCCTTGACGATCCTCGCCGCACTGGTTCTGTTGGCCGCTTGCGCCAACCTTGGCAGTCTCGTGGCTGCTCGTACCGCGGATCGGTCTCGCGAAATAGCTCTTCGCCTCGCACTCGGCGCTGGCCGCTGGAGAATTCTCCGACAGCTTCTTGCCGAAGGTCTCTTGCTTTCATTAGTAGGTGGCAGTGCGGGTTTGTCGATCAGCGTAGTGCTTTTGCGCTGGCTGAGCGCGTGGCAGCCGATTCCCAAAATTCCGTTTCGAGTCGTCGTCTCGCCGGATGCGCGAGTCTATGTTTCGGCATTGCTGCTCAGCCTCTTGAGCGGCATCCTGTTTGGCTCGATCCCGCTCCGGCAAGTGTTTCGCACAGATCCTTACGCAATGGTCAAGGGAAAGTCGCCAAGTGCACATGGTCGGCGAATCACGATTCGCGAGTTTCTGCTTGCACTGCAAATCGCGATCTGCGCGCTTCTCATCACCTGCTCGATTGTCACCGCGCGAGGCTATTTCCGTTCTCTCAATGACAATCTCGGTTTCGAGCCGCACAGCGCAGTGCTGATGGACACCGATCTCACCATGGCGGACTATCGCGCTGATCAGATGCCCGCAATGCAAAGGCGCATTCTCGATTCACTGCGAGCAATTCCAGGCGTGGGTGCGGCCGGCTTCGCAAATCTTACTCCGCTAAATGGTACCTTTCGCGGATCCAACGTTTTTTCCAACTCTGCCGCGGATTTGCGCGCGGCAAATGCTTCCGCGAACGTCGCGACATACGATGTCTCGCCCGGCTATTTTGCGGCGGCAGATACACGATTGCTGGCAGGCAGAGACTTCTCCTGGCGTGACGATCCATCAGTCGCGCGCGTCGCCGTGGTCAACGAGAAGTTTGCGCGCACCGTTTTTCGGTCCGGCGATTCCGCGCTCGGCCGCTTCTTCAAAATGCAAGACGGTACGCGCGTTCAGGTCGTCGGCCTCGTTGACGACGGCAAGTACGAGCGCATTGGTGAGAACCCTAGACCAGCGATGTTTCTCTCAATTCTGCAATATCCTTCCAGCCAAACGACCGTTGTCCTGCGATCGAACCGTGATCCGGAACAGTTAGCTTTGGCCTTGCGCGGCACTGTTCACGATTTGGATTCGGGCCTTCCGGTGTTCATTCAAACTTGGAACGACGGCTTGGCGATCAGTCTCTTTCCCGATCGGATGGCGACAATCGCTCTCACTGTACTGGGCGTGATGGGGGCTATGCTCTCGCTCACCGGCATCTTTGGCGTCGCGGCATATTCGGTCAGCACGCGCCTTAAGGAGCTGGGGATCCGGATGGCGCTGGGTGCCCAGCCGGCGGAAGTGCTCCGGACCGCCTTAGCGCGGCCGCTGAGGCTTCTAGTCTTTGGGTCCGCCGCAGGATTGCTCATCGGAATCGCGGCCAGCCGCATGATCGCCTCCATTGTCTTTCAGCCTACACCGCCCGATCCGATGGTAATGGTCACTGTAGTTGCCTGCATGTCGTTCTTGGGAGTCGTCGCAGCCTGGATTCCCGCCCGCCGCGCGCTCTCGCTCCATCCTCTCGCGCTACTCCGCGAAGAATGAACCGGATTAATTCTTGTCAGTGCGCCGGGCAGCAAGAGCCCTGTGATGCAATCGCAATCGTCACCTAAGCGCTCGCCTTCGAACCGCGCGCCGCGGCAAAGCTTCTGTCTCGATGGCTACAACAAGGTTGGCTGCGCGGATAGGGCGCGGGCTCGGCTAGCGAAGCCAGCAAGCTCCGAGGCAGGCTGCCTCGCAATGCTGCTGCTTGCTGCGCCCAATTCGAGAGCTAGATCGGCCGCGCGTGAACGAAAGCGACTGCCTTCGGCGATCAACATCGGTTCCATCAAGCTGATGTCTTCACCGCGATCCTCAAGCGCCGCACTTGTTTTTGGCGACAACAATGGCGGGTTTTTTGTCGCGTTCTATATTCATTATAAAACGATTAATATCATAGATTTTGGTGCTTTAAGATGCTCATCGTGGCGGGTTATTTGGCGGGTTAATTTCGGGCCAAGTCTACAGGATTTAGCCTGTGTCAGCAGTCTGCCAAGGGCAGAAGCGCCTGCGGAGTCGTCGAATTGGCATCGCAATGCTTATCGTTGCGATGATGCACGGTAATCGTCGTAGAGCAGTACATCAGCAACTCCTCCTAATCCCAGTCGCTTTCACCTTCTACATAGACAGCCAGCTGCTTGCAGTCTCCGGTTTTCCAGTCGCTCAGGTCGGCTTCGACGATCACATGGGCCGTATCGAGTACCCAGCATAATTCGGTCTTGTCGGTGAAGCGGACCCGTACATAGAGCATCCCTTCCTCGAAAATGTGCTCGGCCCAATCCACGATTTTGCCGCGTACTCCCGGATACCGCTTGCCCGGTCGTGGCTTTGCCCGGCCATCACTCCTTCGTGATTGGCGGGCGGTCATCGCTCCAGCTCCCCGTCTGGCGTCGAAGCGACGCCCGTTGGCGGCGGGTTTAGTGGGCGGCTGTGTCGCCTTCGCTTCTTTTGTGTTGTCCTGCGCTTTCGTTTCCTGGCCCGCTCTTCGTCGTACTGCTCTTCGTCATGCCGGACCCAGTTGGGAAGGATCGCAAGCCGTGGAGGAAGGCCTTTCTTTTTTCGCCCCTCCTCCCGTTCCTTGATTTCGAGATAGAGGTCTTCGACATCTTCAGACTTGCGGTCATAATCTCGCTGGAATTGGTACGCCCAACGAGCATCCCGCTCGACGATCTGGTCGAACTTGTCAAAGAATTCCCGGTTGGCGTCCACGCGTGCGCTCTCTACCTCAGCACGGGCGTAGCGGACGATATCGTGCTGGAAAAGTCGTACTCTTTCCATGCGCTCAAGACCTTGGAGCACGCGGTCGAACGCTTGATTTAGTTCGACGAGTTCTTGGAACAGAGCAAGTTTCACGGGTGCTGACCATCCCTTTCGGGTGCCTTCAGGGATTGGCTTTCCCATTCGCGCTGCTCATCGGGCGTGAGCAAGTGCACTTTGGGAGGCTTGCCTGCTACCCGACGGTGTTGCTCGACGGCCTCTACATCGCGGTACACCTGAACCTCATCCAGCAGCGCCTTCCGATATTCGTCGTAGCGCTTCGCGAACCGGTCAGCATCGATCTCTTCCCCTGGCTCAATGTTTGCGCAGAAATAGGCATTCAGCCGGGCACGCTGTTCCTCAAACATAACCAACCTCTCGTCAAAGTAGTCGGGTGCAAGGCGAGGATCTTTGGCGCGTTTTAGGCGCTCCAGGCCGTGAACCGCCTCATCGATCCCTCGGTTTAGAAGCAAAACCGCTTCGTATAAATTGGCCTTTTCCATCTCAGCTCTCCATTCTTACGGCGATAAGCGTAGGGATCGGACTGCAATTGGCGATGCGTCGGGGCATACGTGTCCCGGCGAAACAGGTACACGGGTTGAAGAGACCATGATTGAACGAGCTAAGAGAGGTTGGAGGGGAGTGCTCGAACAGCGGGCAGGATTTCAGTCTGGAGGAACGCACGCAGTCCACTGCTTGCGCGCAGAAATAGAACCGGATAGCTTGTTTTGCAGCCATCGCTGCCTCCTAACAGGCACGTTGGTCAGGGGCGGGCAGGTGCTTCAACACCGGCGCGCCCCGCTATTTCACCTTGCCGTCTTTCTTCGTTTCTTGCGGTTCGGCTTTTTACGATAATGGTCGGCTTTGTACTTCCTGACCATCTCTACCTGCTCCTCGGACCACATTCGAACGCGCATTCCGCTGAGGGACTGGATCGAAGGTGCCTTTACTTTTCCTTCTCGCATCCACCGATGCAGAGTGTCGGACGTAATTCCCAGAAGCTTCGCAACTTGGATCGTCGAGTAAGTCGTCATTGAATATCAGGCACCCTACCTGTTATTGTCAACAATAAAATAACCTTTGCGAGGGTACGCCTCGGACGATAAGTCCGGACACCAAAGAGTACCAGAAGAGCCAAGGAAGACGGGCGTGTCGTATAGTTCCAGCGAATTGCTGAGTTAGAGCGGCTGGACCGCCGGCAGCTGGAAGTGGATTTTTTAGAGTCAGGGGGAGCAGTGTCGAATCGTATCGGGGATGGCGGCAAGGACCCTGCGGAGTGGACTTCGAGCAAGTGTTGCATCGCCCGTCTGAGCGGGCAGCCGTTACGAAGATGTGATGTTCCGGTACTTCAAATTCCGTGAGCGGAAGGAGTTAGCCCGCTAGTTTCATGTGGCATTTTGCGCCCCCCACGTGTATGAGTGTCGCAGTCATCCGCGATTAAAAGGAGACTCATCATGCGCCTGCGTTTGGGACCCCTTGCCCTGGGGGCTGTTCTGGCATTCGCAGTGGTCGGCTGTGGCGGAGGCTCCGAACCCAGCGAAGCAGAAATGAAAGACGCTATGCTCTACGAAATGAACCACCCTCCTGGAGTGGTCAACAGCGATCCAATCACTATCAAGTTCTTCAAGAAAGAGGCGTGCGACGCGCCCAACGCGCAGGGTTACCGGTGTACTTTCGACGTGCAAGTCGCGTCCGCGAATATCGGCGCCTCCATGTACAACAACGTCCCCTTCGCCTTTTTCTATAAAGACAGTGGCAAGTGGGTGATGCGCCCGCCCTTTTGATTCAGGGTTTGATTGCTGCCGTTCCTTTGCCAACCATGTCCACAGGATTCGCAGAAATAGGGAGCGCCGCGCACTTCTCCGCTCTCATTCGTAGCGCAACGCCGCCATCGGATCCACGCGCATTGCTCGCCGGGCCGGCAGATAGCACGCCAGGAAAGCCGTTGACGTCAGCACTACCGCCACGCCAATCAGCACAATGGGATCGATCGTGCCCACGCCATACAGCAGCCCCTGCATCAGCTTCGCCACGAAGTACGAACCGATCAGGCCGACTCCGAGTCCGATCGCGGCCAGCGTCATGCCTTCTCGCACGATCAGCTTCAGCACGCGCGACGGTCGCGCGCCCAATGCCATCCGCAAACCGATCTCGTGCGTTCGTTGCGCGACTCCGAATGACATCACCCCGTAAATTCCAAGTGCAGCGAGCACCATACCGAGCGCGCCGAAGGCACCGAGCAACGACGTCGAAAGCTGATCCCCCGCCATAGATCGATCGAGGATGTTGTCCATCGTTCGCACATCGGAAATCGGCAGGTCGGGATCCATCGATTGCACCACGCCTGCGATCGTCTTCGTCAGACCGCTGGGATCGTTGCTCGTTCGCACCGACACTGACGCTGAGGGCCACGGGCTCTGCCAGAACGGAACGTCGATCTCGGCAAAATTCGTCTGCCGCAGATCTCCCACGCGCACATTATGGAAGACTCCGATGATTTGCCAATTCACTCCAGGTCCCAGTTTGGTTTCTCCCGGAATCAGCTGCTCGACAACCAGCTGTTGTGACAGCGGATCTTTGTCGCCAAGGTAACGTTTCACGAAGCTCTCGTTTACCAGTGCAACCCGTGCGCCCTTGGCCGCGTCATCTTGCGTGAATGCTCGGCCTTTGAGGATCTGAATCCCATACGTCTGGTAGTACCCGGGCGTGGTCATCATGAATCCCGCACCCGGTCGGTTTGATGGATCCACTGGCGGGGCGCCGGCGATCGAAAAGGGCATTCCGAAATTTGTTCCTTCCAGCGGCAGTCCGGTTGAAGCCGCAGTGCTTTCGACGCCCGGCAGCGCCTGGATCCGGTCGAGCAG
>Ga0206871_10174_pt2 | contig 11464 bp, 14 predicted proteins | sample Alteio_BWOrgCont_33_FD_152627 | JGI IMG/M metagenome (GOLD analysis project Ga0206871, IMG submission 152627) | Enriched cells from forest soil in Barre Woods Harvard Forest LTER site, Petersham, Massachusetts, United States -... | ecosystem: Environmental > Terrestrial > Soil > Temperate forest >...
GAGGAAGGCCAGTCCGACAAGATACTTCAGAAGGTTTCGCAGGAGACCCTGGCAGAAATGATTGGCACGACGCGATCGCGCGTGAATATGTTCATGACCAAGTTCAGGAAGTTAGGATTGATCGAATACAACGGCAGTATACAAATCAACAAGTCTCTTCTGACGGTCGTCCTTCACGAATAGCCCCCATCCCTTCTGCTACCCGTTCGGCTTTCAGTGTTAGCAACCCGGTTTGAGCGTCATCTACGGCCTGCTGCTCAGTTGGATCCATGGCGCTGAGGAGTCTTTGTTCGATTGCGGCAAGGGCTTCGTAAATCCGTAAAGGCATCAGGTTGTTATCCGTTTCTAAGACCGCAGCCAGATAAGCCTGCTGCCATGAGTAGGTCGCTGGATTGCTCATAGAACCTTCTTTCCATGGGAGGCAACCCAGATTGTACGTAGACGCTGAGATAAAAGGTGTGTCGAACAGGACAGTTACCAGTGCGGCCCGGCGGCAGCCTTTGCACCGCTCCCGACGGATCATCTTTGCAACGACCGTCTAACGAGGGTGAGGTTGTATCCAGTATTTCTGGAAGCGGCAGTGCAAGGATTCAAGTTATCTGGCAGCGGCCGCTTGTGGAGCTTGCCTGGAAATATTTATTTGTCGCGCGAAGTTTCGTTTCAAGAATTCTCTTTTGTTCCAAGGCCTCAATGGCGCAGAGCCTTCGGTCCAGGTGCGGTTCGATAGATGAAGACCCTGAGGCCAGATGACAAGCTTTCCTTCGGTGGCTCCACAAGCAGGACAGCGGACGGAGCACAGCTCGCTGCGCATAATATCCCGCATCCTCATCGAAACATCGTCCGCCAACGTCAGCCGTAAAGCAGTCTCATTCCGCACACTCTGAACGTCGTTTGGTAACCCGAACTGACCCGAGTGCCTAGGCACTTTCCTCCCATGCCAAACCAGAATCGCGGTATTGGCCGACAGGGAGGCAGGAGCTGTCCGAAACGGGACAGATATCAGCGGCACTTGTGGATAAGGTGTGTTCGAAGGGTTCTTCTAATCATTCCGGCTATCCTCTCGCTAAGTAGGATTAACAAATGCCTCGATCTGAACAAACGGAGCGAAATAAGTCTCTCGCTGGGAACGTGGAGCGCCTGCACTTCTTGCGCATCCTCTTCATTCATCGCTCCCCAATGGATATCGAGCGGTGTTTGCATGAACTCAGAAGGGTTGGATTTACGGTCAGTTCCGACGTTGTGATGACTCCTCAACAATTTACCGACCTCGTGGGTTCTCAGTGCTTTGATCTTATTCTCGCCGAATATCCTAGCCCCAACTGGCAAGGAGCGGGGGTCTTGGACCGTCTGCGCCAGCTTAAGAAGGCCATTCCTGTCATCTTCTTGGTTCACTGCGTGAAACGAGAAACCGTCGCTGAACTCATTTTGAAAGGCGGCTGCGACTGTATTGAAATAGGCAGTATCAGCCATCTGCCGGTGGCCATCCATCGAGCTCAGGAAGAGAAGAAGCTGAGGGATGAACGAGATCGCGCGGAGAAAGATCTCGGTAGGTCGGAGGCACGATATCGCGCCTTGGCAGGAAATTTGAATTACGGCATTTGCCTGTGTGATCTCGACGGTAAATTTCTGGACGTAAACGACGCGATGGTCAGCATGCTTGGATATACATCGAAAGAAGACCTTCTAACGGTAAATCTCAAGCGTGACATCATTCAGGACCTCGCCAAGTGCGAACAATTGTTCGAGCAATCTGGCGAAGGACGTTTAATGAACCCTGTCGAAATGAATTGGACGCGAAAAGACCACGCCACTCTTAAGGTCCACCTCAGCGGGCAAGCAGTGGTCAGTGGTCAGGGCGACCTAAACGCGTACGAGCTTATCGCCGAAGATGTCACCAAACAACGAGAGTTGGAGTGTCGCCTGCGCAAACTTGCCGCCAGTGATCCGCTGACTGGACTGGCCAACTATCGCCACCTCGTGGACGTCCTCGACAAGGAGATCAAGCGCAGCGAGCGCACCAGCAGAGAGTTCGCGGTATTGCTGTTCGATCTGGACGGCTTAAAGGTCCTCAACGATCGGTACGGGCACATGACGGGAAGCCAAGCCCTCTGTCGGGTGGCTGACGTCTTGTCTTTCTGTTGTCGAGACATTGACACGGCATCGCGCTTTGGGGGCGATGAATTTGCGCTGGTCTTGCCGGAAACGAGCACACAAGCGGCCAACCTTGTGGCGCGGCGCATCTGCGACAGCGTAGCCCATGATGGAAAGGGGCCAACGCTTTCCATCAGCGTTGGCGCTGCTGTCTATCCTCACGATGGTGAAAACATCGAGAGCCTTTTGTCCGCTGCAGACACGGCAATGTATTCTATGAAAGCTGAAGGAGCTTCGGCGGCGCTCTCAAAGCAGGTCGCCCCTGGACGGTAGGTTCTTTCGCTATGTGCGCTTGCGACTATGCATCGCAGCATCGCGAGGAATCGAATGAACAGCTCACGGAGGACTTCATGGTCGTCGGAGACCGTTTGAGAGAGTTGCGCGAGGGCAAGGAGTTATCGCAGGGAGACATTCAGGATCGAAACGGCTAGCTTCGGTGTTACAGCTCCCGAGTCGAAAACTACCACACCGTTCCTGCGGTTGATAACGCTTGAAAAACTAGCCCGTGCTCTTGAGATTCCGATGTTCCAATTATTTCATTCCGGTGAAGCATCTCCTGATGTACGGAGAATAAAGCTCGAGGATGACGAAAATTGAGGGGAACCCGGCAGAGACCGCGCATACGTTTCTCAGTTGGCGAAAGCGCTTAGCCATGTGACATCTACGGACGGCAATCTACTCTTTGCTATGGCGCGGAAAGTTTCCAAGCGCAAGTGACGTAGCATGAGACGATGAAACCGCAAACACTCGTATTGCTTGTAGCCGTAGTCAACCAAGCCCAAGGGTAGAGTTGCCAATTTCGGGCTCTGAAGCAGCGAGCCAAGAGCCGCTCGGACTTTCGCCAAATGCCCGCACTTGCACAAGACCCGATTCGCAACCGGTACGCGCCCGACTAAGCATCAAGAATGGGCTAGTCGTTATGTGGTGGACAGACGAGCAGTTATGAAACGATGTGAAATCTAGAATCCTGAAAGCGCACCGTCACTCTCCCTTAAGACAAGAAAAACGTATCCAACATCTGCCCGTGTCCCAGAACTGTGCCAAAGCGGACAGTATCTTCGATGATCGGGACGACGCGCTCGCGGGTGAATATGTTCATGAACAAGCTCAGAAAGATGGCTTCACCGAATAAAACGGTAAAATAAAAATTAACAAGTCTCTTCTGACCGTCGCTCTCCACGAATAATGCTGGTCGGAAATCCAGGCCGGCGTCACCCCAGCATAGAAGTGACGTAAGATTGGTCACTTACTACATCATCCCTGAGTGGATTCCCATTCGCTGACCGACTCTCCCTTGAGCTTCGCCAGACCCTCTCGAGCATCAACAATGGCTTGCCGTTCCGGTTGATCCATTTCAGCCGGGCCACCTACCCTATCGTCGATAACTCTTAATGCCTCTCGAACACGTTCAGGGACGAGCACGAAGTCTGACTCATGTAGTGCTGCGTGATATGCGGGAAACCATGTGTAAATCGACGGACTTAACATCGCACTCCTCTTGAGGTCGCTCGTTGACTAAGCCGCACTCCTCTTGACGTTTCGGTTCGTTAGCGATATTAGGTCGGGACGAGCTTCAAAGGCTGTCTCGAAAACGACAGATGCGGCGCAAAAAAATATCTTTCGAACACAGTCTTCATAGCCCGATCCACCGGGCATGGGCTATTCTCGTCACAATAAGGTGCTGGCTCTAGAGAGACTCATGCGGATTCGGGTGTCGCGTATCACCAATCGCGCCTCTCTAGAAGATCGATGAACACACACATGCAATCGCGCGTTATCCATGCGGCGGTGTCGAAACCAGCGAAAACAAAAAAACTGTCACGCCTGCGAACAGAAAGGTGCCACCGATGGCGACAAACAGGACGAAGGCGATAGGTTTCGACGAAAACAGACAGATCGCTTCGATAAGAAGTCCGATGACCAGGAACGTCCCGCTGATCTGAAGTCGCCATCCCATGGGATTGACGTTTGACATCAGTTCTTCTCTTTCCAGAATTTGGCATTCTTGAGGTGGCTGATATCGTGAACCACGTCGTGACAGCCGCTCGACAGACAAGAGAGTTGATTGGACTTGATCGCCGGGAGCGTGGCGGGATCGGCCGTATGAGTCGCGCCTTCTTCAAACGAGCGGGCACCCAGGTGACAGTGCAGACACTCCCGATTGTTGTAAGGCTCGTAGAGCTTGATGTTTTCGGGGGCTGGTGGAGTACCCAGATAATAGATGAAGACGTGACGCAAACCATCCAACTTCACTTTTAATGTGCCGAACATCGCGTAGTCCGTGTGGCACGTGTAGCAGGCTTCTTCCGCCGGCACGCGGTGGTTTTGAAAATGAGCCGCGGGAATATGGCTGGGGTCGTCTACGTAGAGGCTCTTCCCGTACGCTTCCCTGGTGTGGCACGACAAGCAAAATGCCGTCGTCTTTGACCGTTCCATCTCGCTGGAAATACCCATCGCTCCGCAAAGGATAGGAAGTAAAAACAAAACGAGGAAGGCGAGAATTTTCCCGCCGCGAGTCGCGGTAACGCCCGGACGCGCCACGAGAACTCCGATCAGCGCGGCGCTGAACAGAACAAGAATGACGATTAAAGTGGTCCCCGAAGGCATCGACAAGGCTCTACCCCGACTCTTACTGCCCGCTGCGTATCCTGTGACGGTTGTTGTCAGTGCTATTTCGTCGCGAGCGACCGGATATACGCAACCAGATCCTTAATCTGGTCCGGTTTCAAGCTCTTCCCATAAGCCGGCATCTTGCCCTTCCCGGCGGTAATCACGGACGTTAGATCGGCGTCGCTTTGGTGCTGAACGTCGGCGGAACTGAGATCGCGAATCTTGTTCGCTTTCCCGACTGCGGTGTCACCCTTTCCGGCAGCGCCATGGCAGGCCGCGCATTTTGTCTTGTACAAAGCAGCGCCGCCATCCTGCGCTTCGGCGGGAACGCTCGTAAGACCGAGCGCCATCAACGCCGTTGCAGCGATTATCAGTCTTGCGATTCGGGTCCAGTTTCTCGTCATGTTTTTTCTCCTTGGTGTGATGCAACCATGTTCGCTGTTTTCTAGCAGCCTCTGCTTAAAGCGCCCCACGCGCGAACACGCCAGCTATAAGGGCAAGAGAGAATCGTTTCAGAAGGTATATCGGAATGCGAATTCCCCCGTGCTGCCGTTGAAATCCTGCAACGGAATTGCGGCCAAACCAGGAGATTCGTTCGATCCCAGCCCCCTGCCGTTGTATCCGTAGTAGTTCCAGGTCATTCGGTAACTGAGCCCTTTATACAAGTCGAACACCACCCTCACGTACGGCTTCTGGTAATTGAAAGCGAGCGTGCCGGGTACCTGCAGCGTGTCGATTCCGAGTGTGCTGCCTCCCACAAACGTGCCCGCGTAGCCAAGGCCGAGCGTTACTCGCTTAGCGGGTTTCCAGACAATCCCGGCATACGCGAAGTGCTGCTTGCTCGAGTACGAACCCAAACCAGAGACCGCGGCTGGCGCATACCCTAGACTGGCGGGACATTGAGTGACGGGCGGAGGGCCGAAAGCGTTCGCGTAGTAGCAAATCTGCGCTGCGTTGTAGATGTCCGTGTAGGTATATCCAAGATCGAAGAACAACTTCGCACCGGGCATCAACGTGGTCACGAAACTATAGCTTCGGCCATGCTCGATATCATTTACCGTCGAGACGTTGTCTCGATTTTCATGAATGTCAACGGCGCCGTCGAAGTTGATCCACACGCGTGGTTTGTAGCTCGCGTGGACCTTGTAGCTCTGCACCTGCCGCGGGCTTATCCTGGTAAAGGAATAATCGTTGTACCCGAACTGGAAATCTCCCACGATTCGCAGGGCATCCGTGGGGATGGCCGTGAAACCCAGCAGTGCTGTCTGCTCGCGGATTCCCGTGATGTTACGAGCGGTGTCGTTGTCTTCGGCGGGACCAGAAAAAGTCAGCGCAATAAGGTCGCCGGTCGTAGCATCGAAGGTCGGCGTGCAAGCAGAAGGCACAGCGCAGGCCCCACGTGCGGCAAAAAAATCGTTCGCAGCCGTGCCGCCGGCTCCCCCTGCGAAGTACGTCTCCGCTGAAAAGAATGTCGCGCTGAAATCGGCGACGGTGCGGTCGGTGTACACGTATCCGATTCGGCCCGTCAGCCGCCTACTGAAATCGTACTGAAGCTCTAAGGTATTCGACCTAAGGTTCTGTCCCAGAAAACTCGACGTCGGCCCGTTGACTACGTCCGCCGCCGAACTTGCGGTATGAGCAGGGCAAGTAGCTGCGGTATATGGTGCCGGGCATTGGGAAAGGAAAGTCGCCGCGGTGAAAACTGCCTGTGGTTGCGCCAGACCCACCAGCCCAGGCTGCATTTGCCCGAATATATTTGTTTCCGATGTGTCCCACAGGCCCGGTGTGCGCCAATTGTCGTAGCGAAACGAATCGATGATGCGAAACTTTTCACCGATCGAATACGCTCCCGACCAGTTGGCGTTGACAGAAACTCGTTTGGTATCCGCTGGGCCGCCCGTCGTGCTTCCACGCGAAGCACTCCGTGTCACGAGGTCATTAACAACCTCATTGAAGTCCGGGACAAAATTATTGGCCGTGCTGTAGCCAACGGAGCCCTCTGTCTGAAAATTCTTGAAGAAATCCGACTGAAACCGCAAACGCTCGGTTGGCATGAAATTTCTCGGATTGGCCGCCTGGCTGTAGGACAAGTAGCCATTGCAGGTGGGATTGACGATGTTCGGCGCGGTCATGATCGGCGCAGCGCACGGCAGAATCTCAACCGGTCCCGCGGTACTCCAAATAATGCCCAGATCAACTGGCGTACCGTTGGCAACCTGGTAGCCGGAATTTTGGGGATTGTCGGTGACGACGTTGTCCTGTTTGTAGTAACTCAAGGACTGGTCGTATGAAATCGTTGTCTTTGGAAAGATACGAAAGTCCACCCCTGCGCGATAGGAGTTGGTCGTATAGCTGTAGGTCTGTTTGAACTGAGAAATAGTGCCGCCATCGGTGGTGAAGAAGCCCGGCCCTTGATCGCGATCATGTGAAAAACCCAGCCGGAATTTCACGCGCGATTGCGGCAGTAACGTTAAATTGTAGTCCTGCATTCGGCGAACCAGATCCAGCGCGTGTGGTGAGGTTGCGATCGCCAGGGCCGGCGTTGAAGTGGACGGGTTCAGTGGATTGGCCAGCAGGTTGTAATCCCAGAAATTCTTATCCCGCCGGAATAAAACGCGAAAATCATATGCCTTGTTCTTGCCGATGCGCAGGCGGGTCACATCATTCGGATCACCGCCATAGCCAAAATTGCTGAAGCTGAGATTGTCGAATAGGAAGCCGTTGTGGTCTTTCGAGCGTATGTCCAGCGTGTAGTCGAAGAGACGAAATCCCGAACCGAGATTCACGAAGGTGTCGTAGGTGTCGATATTGCCGTTGATGGACGCAGCGCGGTATCCGGCCTCGACGGACTGCTGGAGGTTGTAATTCCCCGAATCAATTCCCGGTGTTTCCGTTGAGCCACTCTGTGCTCGCGAAACCGGCAAGGACACTGCGAGGGCAACAACGAGAAGAAAAAAAACAAACCCCCGGCCATTGCCTCCGGTGTGCTCGCTCCGCAATCTCAGGATGAGTTTCATGGCTGTCTCTACTTGAAAAATGTCGGGTCGAAATTGGAGCCGTGAATCTGAACATGGCACAGCGTGCACGACTTAAAGAAGGTCTGCTGGCTGTGAAACGAAGGCGTCCCCGGAGCGTTACCGGTTTTCCCATTCATAAGGGAATTTGTGTGGCATTGCAGGCAAAGCAGGTTGACGTTGCTCACCCGGAGCATGTGAACATTCGCGCCGCCATGCGGAATATGACAGGACGCGCAACCCTCGATCTTTACGGGTTCGTGTTCGAACACAAACGGCCCCTGCTTATCGGTGTGGCACGTGAAACAAACCGCGTCCTGTATTGCGGAGGTTCGCACTTGCTTGGGGCCGATGGTGCCGTGCGGATTGTGACAATCCGAGCATTGCACCAATCCTTCGTTAACACGATGGCGGAAAGGCATTTCAAACTGGGCCTTTTGCTGAAGATGGCAGGAGTAACACAGCTCAGGTTGCGCTTTCGCCAGCAGAAACTCTTTGGTTTGCGGCATGTGCGGCGAATGGCAGGAGATGCAACTGACATTGTTTTGCGTGTGGATCGAGTTGATCGCGTTCATATGCTGCGGCCCGCCGGCGTGACAACTCATGCAACGGGCGTTGATTTCCTGGGCCGAAGCATTCTTGAACGTGAAAATTTTGGTCTTGTCGCCACCGCCGTCAACGTGCGCTTTCCCGGGACCGTGGCATCCTTCGCAGCCCTGCCACTGCGGTCCTTTCTTGCTGTCGAGTGTCGTTACAAAGTGTGGCGAAGCCTCGAAATGGTTGAAAAAGTCCTTCGAGGGCATATCTGCGTGACACGCCTTGCAGGTCTCCGATCCTACGTAGAGCGACGGATCGCTCGGCGCGACATACTTCTGCGTCGGAGCGGACGCCCTAGATTTGCCTTTAGCGGAATTGGGACTCGCTGGCTGAGCGCGTACAGCCAAGACGGTACCGCCCATGGCGAGCAATACGAGCAACGATAAGTGCGTCCAGCGGCGCATTGACGCCGCATTCTAGAAGAGAGGGAGGCGCAATACTGTGCGTTTCCGCACACTTTCAAATACGGTTCGGGCGACGGAACGTATGTCTAATCCTTCGATAAATTGATGAACGGCAAATAGAATGGGCAGCACGGCAAAAAGTAATTCGCGCCGGGGCTTCACCTTCGTCAGCGTGAGCACGCCGACGGCGCCTAGAGAGGCACTACCAACAAAGTTCGCCGCAACCGAAAAGCACATAATTCCTCTTATCTGCAAGAAAGGGCTTCACTCGCCGGTACGACGGTAATAATTCCAGTGTTTCTCGCCTGGCCAGATGGTTATCTCCGGTCGCACACTACTTTGCTAGTGCGAATGCCGCTTCTTCGGAATTGATGTCAAGGCGCTCTTTTCTGAGATCGAGACGAATCCGGCCGAACAACCCCATGTACACGTTCGCTATCCAGACCAGGGAAAATCCGGCGAGAAGGTACCCGCGCCAGTCGGGGAACAGTAGCTTGAAGCGGGTGATGATGAGGAAAGCGATAGTGACATAGTGGCTGAAACAGTATTCGCAAGTGAAGAGATAGAAGAATTTCCGTTCGGAGATTCGCCGGCACGTTTTGCTCTCCCGCACACAGAATTCACGAAACTCCCGAATGACTTCTTCATGCGTAACGGTCCACGCGATGGATGCGATTGGAAGAGCGATGATGAACAGAAACAGGACTTGTTGAGAGAGACTCATAATTTGCCTTTCGGTGGTTCGCCCGCCGATCATTTTTCCTGCGAGTGTCTTTCAAATAAGGTCATCCGGTTCCACGGATATCTTGTTGACCACAATGCGAGAATGCTCGCAGTCCCCAAGGAATCAAGACCACCGAACCAGAGCCCGTTTCGTTTTTTACCGCGAGAAGTGCTTCGTTAGCGTCTTCGAGCGGGAAAGCCGTTATTTGCGGCCGAATCTGTAACTTATTTGCGATCTCCAGGAAGTCGCGCGCATCTTGACGGGTCATGTTGGCGACACTGCGAATCTGTCGCTCGCCCCAGAGCAGCTTGTCGTAATTAAACGAGGGGATCTGGTCCAAATGAATGGCATTGATTGCCACGATGCCTGCTTTGCGGAGGCTGGCGAGCGCATCAAGGACAACCTTGCCACTCGGAGCAAACGTGATCGCGCGATCGAGGGGAACAGGCGGTTTGTCATCTTCTGTTCCAACCCAGTCTGCGCCAAGCGCAACCGCCAAGTCTCGATGTACTTGGCCTCTCGTCGCGACGTAGACCGAGCATTTCCAAGACTTCAGAACGGGGATGGCTAAACTAGCCGAACTGCCAAAACCAAACAGCCCGACGCGCTCTCCGGATTCAACTCCCGCAACGCGCAAACTGCGAAATCCGATGATGCCGGCGCACAGCAGGGGGGACGCATGTCTATCGTCCAACCCGGTAGGCAGGGGAAAAACGAAATCCGTTCGCACGAGCGCATATTCCGCGTAGCCTCCATTGACCGTGTAACCCGTGAATGTTGGCGTGTCGCAGAGGTTTTCCATTCCGTGTTGGCAGAACCAACAAACTTCATCAACCCCGCCCATCCAAGAAGCGCCCACACGTGTTCCGATCGGAATCTCAGCCGTCGCGCCTTCGACTACTTCTCCGACAATCTGGTGACCGGGTATCAGGTTGAGCCGAATCGGAGGTAGATCGCCTTCGACGATATGCAGGTCCGTACGGCATACCCCACAAGCCATCACGCGTAATAGAACATGCTTCGGCCGCAGCTCGGGCCGGGGAACGTCCATGATTTGTAGGAACGGGTCAGTTGCTGCACGACCCGAAAGACAAATAGCAGCTTTCAAATATTCCTCATTGTTATTCGCTCTCCGACATAGGTCGGGCGTCGCTTCCCGTTCATGAACGAGAAAATCGGCTGATTGATTATTTCAGGGGAAGAAGGCATCCGCTGTGCCATTGGGCACAGTTATCGGGAGAGCAGTGCGGGACAATCCTTGGGCGTACCTGCTTTTCTCACCACAGCTGGGCGCATTTTCCGTGTAGCGTCGGGAGTTGTTTCAAAGCCGCACCACCAGAACCTGGGAGCAAAATGTTTGAATTCGACATCGCCTTATCCACTGCGGTGGAGATTAAACAAGAACCAGGACAAGCCGTAGAGTTGTCCGAATCCGCAAAGGCCAGCGGGCCGTTATCACCCGCACTTCTGGACAGAATGCATCGGTATTGGTTTGCCGCGAATTACCTCTGTGTTGGGCAAATCTATCTTCTCGACAATCCATTGCTCCGGGAACCACTCCGAAAAGAGAACATCAAACCGCGGCTGCTTGGTCATTGGGGTACTTCCGCGGGCCAGAATTTTATCTACGTACATTTGAACCGGCTAATTCGCGAAGCCAATGCAAATATCATTTATGTTTCCGGTCCAGGCCACGGAGGACCGACGCTTAACGCGTGCGCGTATTTGGAAGGAACGTATACCGACGTGCATCCTGAGATTACACAGGATATTCATGGCATGCGCCTGTTCTTCCGGTCCTTTTCGACACCTGGAGGGATCCCCAGCCATTGCGGACCGCACACGCCGAACTCGATGCATGAAGGAGGAGAACTAGGCTACTCGCTCCTGCACGCTTTCGGGGCGGTCTTTGACAATCCCGATTTGATCGTCGCCTGCGTTGTTGGTGATGGCGAAGCGGAAAC
>Ga0206871_10287_pt1 | contig 11438 bp, 12 predicted proteins | sample Alteio_BWOrgCont_33_FD_152627 | JGI IMG/M metagenome (GOLD analysis project Ga0206871, IMG submission 152627) | Enriched cells from forest soil in Barre Woods Harvard Forest LTER site, Petersham, Massachusetts, United States -... | ecosystem: Environmental > Terrestrial > Soil > Temperate forest >...
TGATCGCTTGCGGAAGTACCTGTATTGCTGGTGTTAATGACCAATCTGAATGCGGGGTCAGCCGCTGACGCAAACGTGAATGTCAGGATGAGTAGAATAGTTTTCAATTCAACAGAATTGAGCATAGAAAAATTGAACCGGTTTGTGCCATAGACCGAGGTCCATCTGGCATGATTCGTTTGCGGCATTAAGGCAGAATAATCGATTTTTGATCGCCTGCCAATGCGATTTCTATCCGAATGTCTGCTACCACGAAACCGAATTTTCTCAAGTCCCAATAATCAGTGGCAGTCCCCAGCGTATTCTCTGGTTTATCACATATCGGTCTATACCGCTTGGCCATTTCTCTCACGTCTATTTATTCGTACTCGCCCAAAGCCCAACCGTTTTTTGTAGTTGTTACCGATCAAGGGCAGGCCTCGAATGCTCCGGAATGCAGCTCATCCTCAAAGTCGCATGAACTTCAGTATTAAAATCCCAGAACTGAAACCGATGGCCAGAAGGTTTATCCACTCCGAAGCCTTCATGCCCGACTTCCTAAATCCCAAAATTTTCCATCTTCTGGGTATTGTTCTTGGTCACCGGCCTCTTCTCCCCCGATTTCTTCGCTTTCCTTTACCCCGCCCGCTTCTTCAACTTGTAGACCATGCTGAGCACCTCGGCCACCGCCACATACCATTTGCTCGGGATGGGCTTGTCGATGTCGACATCCTTCGCCAGGGCGCGCGCGAGAGGGATGTTCTCGACCTGGACGATGTTGTGCTCCTTGGCGATCGCCTTGATCCTCTGGGCCACTTCATCGTAGCCTTTGGCGATGACGATGGGAGCGAACATCTTGAGGCGATCGTATTTGAGCGCGACGGCGACGTGGGTCGGGTTGGTGATGACCACGTCGGCCTTGGGTACTTCCTGCATCATGCGTCGCCGTGCCATTTCGCGTTGCAGGCGGCGGATGCGGCCTTTGACCATGGGATTGCCTTCCGACTGCTTGATCTCATCGCGCACCTCCTGTTTGGTCAAGAGGAAATTGTATGTAAGAACCTTTCCTCACTGCTCTTAGAACAATACTGACCGCCTTTAACTTCCTCTTCTTGGTATTCTTCTTGTTAATCGGGGAACCAGCGGGAACCGGTACACGGCTAACGCAAGCGGAGGGACAGAGGCAACGTCGGGACGGGAGCTAGCCAGGGATGAGATCGCCGGGATCCGGTTCCCGGTGGTACCCGGCCACCAAATGCCTGATCAGCGCTCAGCTCAAGAGTACCCCCCTCATGGTCGCTTTGCCATGGGAATGCCTAGCTTCCTCCGGTAGTACCCGACCATGTAGGGATTCTCTCCAATCTCACGACCCAATGCCGCGTCGGCAATTGTTCCGAGACGCTCACGGTTGGCTTCAACCCATTTTGGAAGGCCGGAAAAGGCAGGGATACCAAGGGCTATGCGTCGGCCGCGAATGGTCTCATCGTCATATCCGTACTCCCTCCCTAGCTTCCCATCCGACATAGTGCCGAGCTTATCTAATAGCTCTTGAGGCCAGACGCTTCGAGGGTGAGCGGGTATGCCACGACGCTTTCGCTCATGCGCTACAGTGACCATCCCAATTCTATACTTCGCTGCAAGGTCCTGATCGTATATGGTACCTAATGCCCGAACCATTGCAGCAGTCCAACGGATTTTAGGCACCTTCCTGTCCTTGCCTGCGATCTGTAAGGAGGCCCGTTTGAGTGAGACTGTTCGGGGATGAATGCCGTACCGTTTGGCTATGGCCTCATCAGTCCGCTTACCCATTTCCTTGATCATGGCATCGGTCCAGACGACACACCGTCCTCGGAATTCATAGAATGCCGGGATCTGGAAGTACGTTCGCTTCGTCCGTACGGCTCCTTCGCTCATCCCCCACTCTGTCGCAAGAGCCAGATCAGTATCAGTCCCCAATTCATTGACCATCTCCTGGGTCCAGGGTATTGAACGATCGAAAGTTGGTATGCCGAGCTTAAGGCGGCGGCGTCCTACTGCGGTCGAAGGGCAGCCGAATTCCCGCGCGAGATCAGTATCCGTTTGCCTTCCGAGTCGTTCGACTGGGATATGACTCGCCGAACTTTTTGCGCGCTCTCCCCGTGGTGCCATACGATATCATTCAACTCCTCTCGGCTCTCATTAGTAGGAGAAAGAAAAGAAGCGCAAGAACCGTGACTTGGGAAAGCCGCATGCTGTGAAACGATAACTTATGCTCCTCTCACTCCCTGATAAACTTGGCATTGGATACCCTCCAAGGAGCCGAGCCATGCAGTTGATGAAATGCAGAATTTTCGCCTCCCAGACTGCTGAATCTACCGAAGACCTTGATCCACGATTGCCCGAGACACGAATTTATGAGTACGATGCCCCAGCGGGGTTCGAGGAAATGGTAGGTCGTGGCGTTCTCTTCACATGCATACATGACACGAATGGAATGACCAGCCGAGTCGAAATTCTTGGATTGGCGGAGGTATGAGCACGCACTCCCCCGGTGCCAGTGTGGTAGACATTTGGGATCGCAAAAAGCGTCAAGGTCTACCTCCAACAAAGCACAGCAAGCGGTGGCTCGCGCGTGCGCAGTTGAAACCCGGAGTTGCACGGTACCGAACAAAAGCCTTCGCCATTGAGCAAGACGCATGGCAGTGGGCCGAGGATACCGTCGCCAAGTATCGGCTCGGATTGGACAATGGCTCTCGTCTCAGCATCAGCGCCATACTGGACGATTACATTGAGCATTTGAAAGGAAAGGGTGCGTCTCCCAAGCATGTTATCCAAGTGCGATGGGTACTCACAAAACTGATTGAGGCCGGAATCAATAACTTACGCGATGAGAGGCTACCTGCTAAGGCCGAAGCCCACTTTCGCAACCTGAAGACGCAATTGACCAATGCGAATGGCACTTTACGACGCATACATCTCAGGGATGCATCGCCACGAACCAAGAACTGCTACCTCTCGGCACTTCTCGCACTCTGTGCATGGGCCACTCGCATGCGAATGCTACCATACGATCCGATCAAGGGCATCATAACTCGATTTAAAGAACCGAAGAAGACCAAGCCCATATTTTCTTTGGCGGAACTATCGGCCATCCTCAGTGACAAGCATAGGAATCAGCGGTTCTGGCTCCCCTTCGCTCTTTCCCTCTATTCCGGGACAAGAATTTCTGAGGCTGTTCACCTTGAATGGCAGGATATTAAGTGGGAGGAAAGGAGAATCCACATACGATTGAAAAGCCAGTATAGATTGAAGGGGCAGAAGGAGCGATACGCGCCACTACAGGACGAATTGATTGAGATTTTGCAACCGATGGCCAAACCGCACGGTTGGATCGTGGATGAGAAAACCAGAAATCACCCCAAGACTTGGCGATGGTTCTTCAAAAGACTGTTATTGGCCGCAGGAATGCAGATGGATGGTCGCAGCCCTCACAGCACACGCCATCAGTGGGCGGCCTTATCCACCGCCTCTTCACTCGACCCATTTCATGTGATGGAACTTGCAGGACATTCAAGCCTCAATACCACACTGCGCTATAGCCGGTGCGCGAGCCTATTCAGAGAGGCGGTGGCGGGGTGGGAGAAGGGAAAATTCCAACTGAGAACAGCTCCCGGTTCGTGTGCTGCCAATCTGAAAATTTCAACAATTGACGAAGTGGTCAGCAAGAAAGAATTGTTAATATTGTAGCGAGCCTTGATACAAAAAATCGTAATAAATATCCCTTGTTTGCCCTAAAATTATCCTAGCCTACATCAGGCAGTCATGATTTGATTAAAATACCAGGGGCTCGGCGAAGACATCAGTCCTAGGAGTTTATAGCTATCTTGACGAACCGTACGCGTATAGAAATTCCATGTTATATAATCTCCAACCACATTAATGGTGCAACATAATGATAACTTACTTTAATCTAGACGCCGATGGGTTAAATACTCCAATAGGAAGAGTGGATAGCGAACCTTACTTAGGGTTGGTTAAGGACTTATGGGATGATTATGGATTCTCCACTCTATTCACACTTTATTACATTACTCCGAGTCAAAACAAGCCATACTCGCGTCAATTAATTGGAAAAGTTAAAATCCTAGATTCGATGAATAGAGCCACAGATCTTCCTGGGAAATTTGACAAACTAACCGAAAGATATTGCTCTCTAGGGCAAGACGACGATTACTATAATAACTTGATATCGCTTGGAGGATCATTATCAACGCGAATACTTAATGATCTTCGCGATTGTGCCTATAATGAAGAAGTATTAAATGCAAATTGTAGAGTAGGGATGGCGCAGCCCCTGCTGTCACCACCCCCCTCGTCAAACCGGACTTGTAGATTTCCCACATCCGGCTTACCCGACGGATTCATGAGTTAGCTTTCGCTGGAGCAGCCCGGAGTGGCACAAAACCAAGGTCATTGGTCAAGTGATCCCACCATGTCATCCCTACCGGTAATCGGTAGGGACGCTGGCTGCGACGTCGCAGGTGTCTGAAAAGACGATTTGAAACGAATCGATTCATGAGAAAGAAGCACCGGGAAGGTCGTCCTTTCCGGTGATATGCCGCCCAGCCCTGCATCTGCCGGTTTACCCGGTCGATGAGGATTGGAATTGGCACCATTCCCATCCTGGGACAAATGATCTCGCGGATCTTCTCTCGTTCAGCTGCCATTGCCTTAGGCGATGGGTGGGCTGTCAGATAGCGACATCCACGAGCAAACCGACTAGGGATATGCCAAATGCGATACCCTAGGAAATCCAAGGCTTTGTCGGTGGCGGGACTGACCCGTTTCACCGACGTCTTGGCACGGTTGATCATCAGTCCGAATCGTCCTTCAAGCGTATCTTCTATCCAGGAGCGCAATTGGTCGCCGATGAACTTCGCCATGACTGTGAGTCGAGTAGCCCGGGGGAATTTCACCCCCAGGCCCTCACCGAACCGAACGGGCACCTCTCGGCGCATTCGGCTCGTACGATTCAATCGCCGGTGTAACCCCAATCTTCCACAACATGAGAAGGTCTGGGTTGTTCCGCGCCATCCTGCCAAGGAAATGGTAGGCATGACGTTGATGACCTCGAAGATTCTTGAACTTGTCCCTGACCCATTTCACCAAGACACGTTCAAGATGGCGGAGCGTGAGCTTCACCATCGACGGGTAAAACTTCCCGTAATAGTTGAACCACCCTCGCACACTGGGATTGACGAGATCAGCAATCTGCTCAAGCGTTTGATTACTCCGTCCCCTGGGTATTCTCCAGTCACGGATCTTCTGCCTGATCTTCTTGCTGGCCTTCTGGCTAATTGCGGGCAGGAAGCTGGTGAACATCGTGCCCCGATAATTCTTAGCCCCACGTGGCCGAAAGGAGTATCCCAGAAAGTCGAATGACGTGTGGTCGTGATCGTCTGGCCTGTCGCTATCCTTGCAGTAGACCACCTTGGTCTTCTCAGGGTGTACTTCCAGGTGGCATTCCCTGAGCCGTTCACGGATTGCTGCGAGCACTTCTTCGGCCTGTTGTTTGCTCGTCGCATGCACCACAGCATCATCGGCGTATCTTGCAAACTGCACATTGGGGAAAGTGCGGACTATCCATGTGTCGAATGCATAGTGCATGAACAGGTTCGCCAATAGCGGGCTGATCACACCGCCTTGAGGCGTCCCTTTGGTCCGTTCGACCAGGGACCCATCCGCCATCTGGGCAGGTGCTTTGAGCCACCGTTCCACATAGAGGAGAATCCATGGACTCGTCGTATGATGACGAACTGCACGCAGAACCAGATCATGATCCAGATTGTCGAAGAAACCTTTGATATCCAGATCGATGACCCAGTTTTTCCGCCAGCACCGTTTGCGCGTTACTGCCACAGCGTCCAATGCCGACTTCCCGGGTCTGTACCCATAGGAGTCGGGATGGAAGTGAGGCTCTACCAGGGGCTCCAATTGCTGCTTTACCACCTGCTGCGCAACACGGTCGCTCACCGTTGGTATCCCCAACGGTCTCTTCTTTCCATCTCCCTTCGGAATTTCCACAGTACGGACGGGAGGCGGAAAGTAGCTGCCAGATGACATGCGATTCCAGATCTTGTACAGGTTGCCTGCAAGGTCCTTCTCGAAATCATCCAGCGTCTGGCGATCCACACCGGCCGCACCCTGGTTGGCCTTTACCCGTTCAAAGGCCCGTACCACGTCCCACTTCGATATCTCATACGACTTTGCCTCAACCATGGACTCCTCCCATTGCTGGTTGATCCATGCCTTCGGCCGAACCGTTTGCCCCCTTCGCTCCACCCGCATTACCAGGTTTCACCGCTACTATTGGGCAATCCGTCCCTCGGTATTGCATCGGTACTCTGGGCCTTGTGAGTTCGTCTCCTTGGCCGTCTCCCTCAGTCGCAATACCGCAGGTTCCCACGTTCCGTGCGCGAGCCCGAGCAACGATCATGCCGCCTTTGTGCCGGTCACCATCTGGACAGTAGGCAGGTGCCCTCCAGACCGACTCCCAGGTTAACGACTTCCCCCTGGTTTCGATGACTTCTTTACGCTTTCGACACTTTAAGATCAGCGGTTCACGTTCGTTCATCTTCGTTGCTCCTATCTGATAGACTTCAGCCTACCTTTTCCTCGTCGCTCACGACCCCGGTCATTGGACCAGAGCCGCACGAGGTGATTTGAGACCTGGTCCTGCAACCCGATCCCGAGGGACCTGCCCTCATCTCGCGCACAGCATGACGCTACTTGGACTTACATGGGCTCATCCCTTTCGCGCCTTCGTGGCGCACAATCATCCGCATAGCGTACCAAGCGCGCATTCGCCCACCACCGGGGACCATCGTCCCGATGGAAGAGCTTATCGAACCAATGCAGGTAGAGATTTGCCAGCAAGGGGGAGATCACTCCCCCCTGCGGTGTCCCTGCCTGGGGACGATGCCGGCGCGGAGGGCCCCCCTTATCGTCACGCTCCTCTACTTCCGCTGTGAGCCAGAGCCGGATCAGGGCAAGGACCGAGCGGTCCGCAACCCGTCGCTCGACGCAGGCAATCAGCTTATTGTGGGGGATGGTGTCGAAATAGGACGACATATCCGCGTCATAGATGGCATCGCGACCCTCCTTGATATTTCCAATAACCTGGTTGAGAGCGTCATGCGCTGATCGGCCAGGTCGGAACCCATGGGAGCATTGTAGGAAGTCAGCCTCGAAGATCGGCTCAAGGACGATCTTGACCGCTGTCTGCACCACCCGGTCCCTGACCGTAGGAATGCCCAGGGGTCGCTGCTTCCCGTTCGCCTTTGGTATCATCACCCGCTTCACCGCTGAAGGTCGGTATGTCCGGGCACGTAGATCTTTCTCGATACTATCAAGAAGGACTCCCGGTCCTCCTGGGGCAGTGGCCACCGCTTCGATGGTCACACCGTCTACCCCGGGTGAGCCGTTGTTATCGGCCACCCGGCCCCAGGCCGCCTCCAGCACATCACGCCGGAGGATCTGCCCAAATAATGAGTAGAACCTGAATCCCGGCTCCCGCTTCGCCTTGTCATAGAGCTTCGCTCGCAACTCGGTGATTTTCGACGGATATCCCCCCGTATCGGTCCAAGACCGTTCCGGCTGTTTATCCGCTTCCCCCGTAGTGGCAGTTTCCTGCAATCGGATCTCCGTGTTACTCGTTCCGCATTCCGTCGGCAAAGGCCCTTCGCTCCACCGGCATTACCCAGCTTCATCGCTACTACGACCCCTTCCGACTTCCCCTGGCACAGTCATTCCGGTTATGCATTCCCAGTGTAACTGCGGGGTACTACCCCAGCACCAGAGGATCTCTCAGGTTCCTGACCGTTCTCTCGATGCGCGCTGCCCGCTCACACCCCGGGGGACTGGATGACTGCACGTGCCTGTGCCTTCATCACCCATGCTGGCTTCGCCACTTTAGGCAGGTTGGCCATCCCCGTACTTTATTTCGGGGCCGGAATCGGTTCACGCTTGCGCATTGCGGCTCGCATCGTGCGCTTCACTGGGCTTCATCGCACTGGTTGCCCAGATACAATGCCAGATCAGCTACATGTCTCACAGGCATTTCACATGATTGGACCTTTCATCCAATAAGAACGGTCAGGCTTGTCCTGACGCACCTAATAATAAAGGATTTGCGGAAAGCTTACTAAGATCAAGTTATGCTGTAAAAATGTTGGGCCGGTTTCGTAAGAATAAATCGCAAGAAGATAATGAAGGTGAGATGTCATTTAGTATTTCCGCCACTTTGTTTGATGGCACGAATCAGAAACATCGAGCTTCAGTATGTCTGAAACCGGGTCTTCAAGGATTGCACCGAATTGGCGCTTTTGTTGGCATGAACGGAACTGGTAAGACTAAAATTCTAAATGCCATTACAATTGAAATTGCGGGTATTAACCAAATAAATGGAATAAAATTGGATATAAAAATAGAGCCGAAGCGACCAGATTTTAGCCGGGTATTCTCCAGCACTTTTAGTTCCATAGACACTGAGGTTTTTAAGGAAATAAATTTTCCGGAACATTGCTTTCTTATTAGCATTACAAATCGTCATGAAAGCCACAAGTCGAACATATCATTGGATGCTGCACTTAAGGCAATAGCCGGTAGCGAGGAAATTAAAAGCAAGTTAAACACTTACATTAAAATTCTTCTTGGAATGGATTCGAGTGAATATACTAATGAGACAGTGAAGAAACTCTTAGAGACTGAAGTCAACGAATTTTACGATCCTAGCAGGAGAATTTCCGGCTTATCAAGTGGTCAAAAAGCTCTGGTTGTTTTCTTCGTGAAGCTAGTGAGCCATCTCCGCGACAAAAGCTTAATTTTACTCGATGAGCCGGAAACGCACTTGCATCCTGCCTATATAATAAGGCTATTTCGCGCTCTCTCAATGGTTTGTGAAGATTTTAATAGCTATATCTTACTGTCAACTCATTCACCCCTTATAATTCAAAACTTGCCCCGTCAAAATATTTCAATTATGCGACTTATAGATGGAATACCGAGCACCACTACTCCAGTTATTGAAACATTCGGTGAATCTTCAAACCGAATAGTTGAAGAAATTTTTGGAATTATAGAAGAGAATACGTTTTATAGAGATATTTTACAATTGCCCGAGTGTCGGGATGAATCAGGCATTAGTCGAGAGTTTCCTTCGGGATTGGGGTTTAGGGCAAAAACCGTTTGGGAGACACTCCGAAAGTCTACGGAACAATAATGCTTTCATCACAAAAGCCCGTTGCAATTTCGATTGATATACTAAGAACATCAATTAAACAGAAATATTCAGCTAATAAAATTTTTCTATTGAATATGATCGCAGATATTGAGCAACTTTATAATAAACTAGATCGCATTAATTTTGGAGTAGAAATATTTACTCATCGTGAAGGCATACCTACAGATGAAGTGAGAGCTCTATTGCATTTGTATTCCTCTAAAACGATGATTGTAGAGGAGAATATTGAACTGTTATACAAATCAAACCGTGAGTCTATAGGCGGAAAATGTCCGTATTGTGGGATTGTTGAGGCGCTCACTATAGATCATTATCTGCCACAAGAGCTTTTTCCAGAGTATTGCATTCACCTTTCGAATTTGATACCTTGTTGCACCGTTTGCCAGGGAAAGAAAGGAATTAAATATATCGAAAATGGACTCCCGCTTTTCATTCACTCTTATAATTCGATCATCACGTCCAATACAATACTAGAGTGCCGTGTAATTGATTGGAAAGCCTCCTACTATATAAATTACGGCAATATAACGTCTGCAGCTAATAGGAATACTATCGATCGCCAGGTTCATTTACTTGATATTATTAATAGGTGTAAACTCGCATCAATTGATAGAATCGATGAGTATAGAAGAAATATAGAGGATAGAATTAAGAAAATCGGATTATCAGATACAATTGGATTTGTAGATAAAGAGGCCAAATATCTGGAAAGGCAATACGGATCAAATTCATGGACATCTGCACTAATGCGCGGCATTTCCGTTCATCTTCATGGGCGCACGCAATAGCTTAGCTGTAACTTCCTATTAACTCCCAATTTATAAAGAGAGTAAAGCTTCACATCTTGTCGATAATCGTATTGGATTGACTTTCTGATTTGTTAGCAGAGAGTCTCCGATCAGAAAATCTAATGGGAAATTATTCGCATGAACAGCGGGGACCGTACTTCTCGAATAGTGACTAATCGCAAAAGAATCATTTCTGATTGCTTGGTGACCAAGGTTAATACCAAAGATGCGGTTAGAAAACATTTCCGAGACTCGTCCGGTGAACTCTGCCTAACAGCGTTTCCATTTTCCACCCTGCCCCTCGTCCAAGCTCCCCACGCGGCTCAGCACACGGCAGGGGCGGATTGATCACGCCCACTCGACACTTCCGCCGATTTTTCCAAAACATTTCCATCCAAATATGGGTCAGAAAATTTTCTTAAAGTCGTAACTCGTGGCCGACCCGACTTATGACGAGAAATATAAACCCTATGGACGTCAGGATTTACGACCTATAACCACGGGATGAACCGCGATCCCGCGCTCGTCCTACATCCTCCCAAACGCGTCGGCCATCTCCCGCTGATCATGGATACACTGCGCCGGACGGGCATCCTCAATGCGATCGATTCGATCTGTGGCGTCGATGCGCGCATGAAGGTGACCCACAGCGATTGCGTCGCGTTTGTTCTGCTTGGTGTCTTTGCCGGAGAGCATGGCCTCTGGCGCCTGTCACAGCGTCTGGATCCATTTGATCTGACGACAATCATGGATGATGCCGGTCTCGATACCAAAGAGTTTTATGATGTCCGACTTGGCCGCATGCTTGATGCCATCTATGACGCCGGTCCCGATCGCCTCTATAGCGCCATCGCATTGCCTTTGATTGAATCTGAATCACTCGGCATCGAGACTCTGCATCTTGATCCGACCTCTTTGAGCTTCTATGGGGCCTACGAAGATGAACTGGATGAACCCTGGGCACCCGAACTCAGTCCGGAGCTGAATCCTGACCTGGTTCCTCTTCGGCAACCACGTGTCAATGAAACACCAGATGGTGACGGACGCGAGGCACCGCTGGTCGTGCACGGATACGCCAAGAACCAGCGCGTGGACTTGAAGCAGGTCCTCTTTGGAATGGTGGTGACATCTGACGGTGGCATCCCTCTCTATGGTCGGGCTTTCAATGGCAATACGTCGGATGTTACGGTGGCATGCGAATTTCTTGATCGTTTACGCACGATGCTCCCTGATCCCAGCAGCCAATGCTTTGTCGCTGACTGCAAGGTCTGGTCGCCAGGATCCCTTGACGTGGTTCGGCAGCATTCCCTGCGGCTTCTGTCGCGTTTGCCACGTTCGACTGGGCTTGCACAGGAATTGGTCTATGCGTTTACGGCAGAAACAGCGCCCTG
>Ga0206871_10291_pt1 | contig 11254 bp, 10 predicted proteins | sample Alteio_BWOrgCont_33_FD_152627 | JGI IMG/M metagenome (GOLD analysis project Ga0206871, IMG submission 152627) | Enriched cells from forest soil in Barre Woods Harvard Forest LTER site, Petersham, Massachusetts, United States -... | ecosystem: Environmental > Terrestrial > Soil > Temperate forest >...
TAGACCCGCGGAAGCGTAAGCGTGAAGGTGCTGCCCTGGCCTTCGCCACCGCTTTCGGCGAAGGCGTCGCCGCCGTAGCGGCGAGCGACGGCGCGCGGCCGCCCCGAAGACGTTCTGAAGGGTTTCGAATCGGGCGCAGATGACTATCTTCCCAAGCCATTCAATCTCGCGATTCTGCTAGCCCGCCTTGAAAGCCTGTTGCGCCGCAAAAACTGGCATCAATCGTCAGAGCCTGCGTCACCGACTCGTCCGACACAAAACGGGAACACTGCTTCAGCCACCGTCCCGGCAGGCGCGGACAAATTCACCTTCGACGGCAAGACCTTTGATTTTCAAGCATTGCAGCTCAAAGCCGGAAAGCAAACGGTCCAGCTCACGCTGATGGAAGCGGAGCTTCTTCGCTATCTCATTCGCAACACCGGCAAGCCCGTGTCGCGCAAAGCGATTCTGCAAGATGTCTGGAACTTGCGCGAAGACACCGACACGCGCGCCATCGATAATTTCATCGTTCGCCTGCGCCGCTACATCGAGCGCGACCCGACCAAACCGCGCCACCTTCTCACCGTTCGCGGCTTGGGCTACCAATTCGTCCTCGACCCCAAAAAATAAATCGAAGCCCGATCAATATCTAACAGATCTAAGAAATCTTTCATTTCTCGCGTCAAGCGATGCTCTCGCTATCCCCCGCGTGGAATAGCACTTGCTACTTTCTCCCGGTATGACAAACGCCACACTGACTCCCAGCCGCGAAGAAAATCGCCTCCAACTGCTGCATTCCTACGGGATCCTCGACACCGAACCCGAAGACGAATTCGACGAGATTACCCGCGCCGCCTCGCTGGTTTGCGGGACTCCGATCGCCACAATTACGCTGATCGATGAGAGTCGCCAATGGTTCAAGTCGCGCGTCGGCCTGGACTCCACCGAATCGCCGCGCGAATTCTCATTCTGCGCGCATGCGATGGAGCATGCCGAGCCGTTCATCGTCCCGAATGCGGAAAAAGACCCGCGCTTTTCCCAAAATCCACTGGTTACCGGCGATCCCAACATCCGCTTTTACTGCGGCATGCCGCTCCGCAGCGAGGGCCAGGGCTTGGGCACGTTGTGCGTCATCGATCGCACGCCGCGCACGCTTACCTCCGAACAAATGCAAATCCTGAAGGTCCTAAGCGGAGCCGTGCTGAGCCGCCTGCAACTCCGCCGGGCCCTCCGCTTGATCGAAGGCTTGCGCAACACTCGCGCCGGCTGATCATCGGCAATCTCGACGCGTGTTGGGGATTAATCGGCGAACGAAGGACAGAGCAAAACGCGGAGGCGCCCAAGCGGACGCCTCCCGTTTCGTGTTGGAAGGACTTACTTGTGTTTTTCGTGGCTGGATGCGGATACAACCGCCGGGGAATGAGCATGCGTTGACGATGAAGTCTTTGTCGATGCGCCGGCAGCGCTCGTCTTCGCCGTGGAGGTAATCGCGCCCGCACTCAGCACCGTTTGCAACGCTGTTCCGTCGACGCTGCCGAAGCCGGTGCAAGCGTCCCAACCTGGCCCGGCTGGATAGCCCGTGACGCCGTTGAGAGAATTATTCGCGGGGCCGGGTGCGCCCAGAGTGTCACGGAATACTTTTCCGGATTGGGCTTGCGCGCTGTAGAGAGTTGGATTGATGAAGCCGACCGATTGCCCGATGTTGGCGTTGATCACCGCGATCAACCCCGCATAAAGCGGCGCGACCGCGCTGGTTCCTCCAACCGGCTGGGAACTCCCTTGAATGAATTGCGGATAGCCGCTGTTTTCGCTGGCATTGCCGGCGATGTCCGGAATGCCGCGACCGGTCTTATGCGTGACGATATTCGTCGGCTGCGGTTTCAAGCTTTGCTGATAGCTCGGAACCGGAAATCGCCCGTTGCTTACTCCCCCTCCCGTCGCTCCGGGACCTCCAGCTCCGACATCGTTCCAGACCCATTCGTCGAAGTTTGTGCCATTGACGTTTCCGACTGTCGTGCCGCCGCAAGCGATGACCCACGGCTCAGTCGCCGGATAGCTTGCCTGCGCGTGGGTTTTGCTCGCAATGAACGCGCCGGCGTCTCCGGAAGAAACCAACACGGTGATGCCGAGCGTGGCCGCATCCTGGAATAGCTGCCCGATCGCTTTGAATTCCAAAGCCGAGAAGCTGTGCGCGTTTTTGTCGTCGGGTCCAAAACCGTAACTGATCGAGATGACGGTCGGAACCGGCTGGCCGGCTCCCGGATGAATCATCTGCTGGAGCTCATGAATTATGTTCTGCGCGGTGCCGCCGGTGAAATAAACGGCGAGCGTAGCGCCTTGAGCAATGGCGCCAGAAATAGTGATGTCCAGCCCGGTTTCGCCGTCGGATTGGCCGGAGTTACCGGTGCCGTCAACAGCGACGTCGATGATTTTCGGAAGCTTGAGACCGCCGCCGAAGCCTTTCATGGAATCGGTGATGTCCGAGAGCGCATAGCCCGGAGGTCCACTTTGCGTTTCCATCTCATAGATACCGATGACCTGGCCGGCGCCGTCTCCCTTTGGAAAATTGTAGAGCTTGGCGACTTGTTGCGGCGTCAGCGGTTTGGTGCCCGCCGGGTCTGCTTTACTCGCGAAGTGCTGCGCTTCGATCTTGTGATCATCGAGGCCGGTCATCGCCGCGACTAGCGGGGCAATGTCTTGCGGAAGCTTAGCCGGGCCGACGTGACTGCGATATTTTCCGCGTGGCGACTGATAGTCGTGCATCTCAACGCCGAATGCATGGTTGACGGCATCGACGGTGCCTTCGACAACGACGGTGCGGCGAGCGTCGTCAGTTTCAACGACCTTCAGGCCTTCGGATTGGAAGTAGTCCGTGACTTTTTTCACGGCGGCGGGGTCCGCTCCATGTTGCGTTGCGAATTCGGCGTGGCTCAGGTGCTTTCGAGAATCGCCTTCAGAGACCGCGGCATAACTGTCGACGTCTTTGAGCTGATTGACGTTTCTTCTGTGCAGGATCAACGTCACCTGCATCGTCTCGCCCGGCGCTGTCTTGGCAATCTGCTTGTGATCCGGCGCCTGAGGATGTTCGCTGCCTTCGAGAGATACCAACGCTTGTCGCGTAGCCATTTTTCCTCCTTGTGTGTCGATGAGAAGCGATATGCGCACACTCCGGCGCGAACCTCCGAGCGGAGATCTGCGGAATCTGTGCGATTTGCGAACTCACTTCTGAACCAGTGAGGAAGGTCAACTGCCAGGGAACTTAACCCATAACTGGTCTACTTCCGACCAAGCCGAGGAGCTACAGGTGGGGCTCGACTGTTACTGTATTGGCCTTCACTGAAGTTACCTTTACGCGCACGTTGCTACGGTGTCAAGGCCTTTCGTTGTTTTTTGACGTTGAAATTTGAACGTTCACATTGCGTCGTTATAGGACGCCGTTTCGCGAACGGCATCCTCAACGATAGGAAGGCGAAAGTTTGCGGAACGTTGCAAGCGAGATCGCGATTCGCGCGAACTAGTAAAGACTCGGAAGGGAGCGAAGGCGAACTTAAAAGTGGAGGCGCGGGTGGGAGTCGAACCCACGAATGGAGGTTTTGCAGACCTCTCCCTTAGGCCACTTGGGTACCGCGCCAAACAATCAGTATACCAAATCTACAGATGCCTAAAACTCGCAGCGGGCTCTGCGAACGCTACTTCTTTTCGGCGCTGCCGACGCGCACTTCGCGCAAAAATCGCGCCGCTTCTTCCGGCGGAGTCGGATTGATGTAAAAGCCTGTGCCCCACTCGAATCCCGCAACCTTCGTCAGCTTAGGAATGATCTCGATGTGCCAGTGATAGTGATCGTTGGTCTCTTCGCCGATCGGCGAAGTATGAATCATGAAGTTGTACGCCGGCCGATCCAACGCCGCATCGAGCCGCATCAACGCATCTTTCAGCATCCGCGCCAGGCTTGCGTAAATCGAGCTCTGGTTATTCTCAAACGACGACCCGTGAGTCTTCGGCAGCACCCACATCTCAAACGGAAATCGCGAAGCGTAAGGCGTCACCGTAATGAAATGCTCGTTCTCATTCACCACGCGCTCGCCGGTGTCGCGCTCCTGCCGGATGATGTCGCAAAAAATGCATCGCTCTTTCTCGTCGTAGTAGTGCCAGGCGTTATCGACTTCCTCGCGCACGCTGCGCGGTACAATCGGCAACGCGATCAACTGCGAATGCGGATGCTCGATCGACGCGCCCGCGCCTTCGCCGTGATTTTTGAAAATCATGATGTAGCGGAAGCGCTTGTCGTTCTTCAGATCAAGCATGCGATCGCGATACGCCCACAACACATCTTCCACCGCGCGCTCAGGCAATGTCGCCAATGACATTTCATGCTGCGGCGTCTCGACGATCACTTCGTGCGCGCCGACGCCGTTCATTTTGTCGAATAAGCCTTCGCCCTCGCGATCGAGCTCACCTTCAATTCCCAGCGCCGGAAATCGATTCGGCACCACGCGAATGCTCCATCCCGACGAATTCGCCCCGCCGCCATTCCGCCCGTATGCCAAAATTTCCGGTGGCGTCTTATTCTCCGCGCCCGGGCAAAATGGGCATCCACGCGGCCCGGCGATCACTACGCTCTCGCGCACGAAATCCATCGGGCGCCTTCCGCGCTCGGTGGAAATGATCACCCAACGTGCGGTAATCGGATCTTTTCGCAGCTCCGGCACAGCAATCCTCCTCGACCACGCTCGGGGACGGCAACAAAGGCGAGAGCACTTCTACCCTTGCTCGGAGATTGTACCCTGACTCGCGCCGAGCCGCCCGCGCCGAGCGCGAATTCTGCTTTCCGTTATAGACAGTGCGGCATTGCCGTACGCGACACAGCATTCTGGCTGGAATTCAAGGCCGACTGCTAACGCTTACCATCCCTTGAGCTGCGGACTGAATGCATCTTTGTGCAACCGCAACTCGGGCGGCTCACCCATGCGATTGTCGATCGCCACGACGTCAAATCGGCACGGACACTCCTTGACGTGCCGCTCGCCGAGGAATCGCAGCGCCGTCCGCACAACGTTCCGCTGCTTATCCGTCGTGACGCTCAACTCCGGCAATCCCGATAAATCCCCTTCGCGAACCGTTCGCGTCCGGACTTCAACAAACGCCAGCGTCTCGCCGTCGTAACCGATCAGGTCGATCTCGCCCTTCGCCGCCCGCGGCGAAAAATTCCGTGCGATAAACACGTATCCTGCGCAGCGCAAATACCAATAGGCATAGGTCTCGCCGCGCATTCCCTCTTGTCGAGCAGCCATGCGCATCGCGTTCTCCAGCTCCTCCGCATCGACGATCTCATCCTCCGCATCTTCGCGCGCCTCCGCCGACTCGTCGCGCAACCCCTTCCGCGCCGCCCATCGCACTACTCCAAAAACCATTCGCGAGAATATCTGCATGGCAGTTACCGATGATTATACATATTCATGCCGCCAACAAAACAAAAACCGCGGCACCCAACATCAGGCACCGCGGCTCAAGTCTTTGTCGTTACTTCTTTACGTCTTTGCTTCCTTATTTCGCTTCTTCTTTGGAGAGCAACTCTTCCAACGTCTTCACCGCAAACTCCGCCTGCTCTTCATCGATCACCAACGGTGGGCAGAATCGCACGGTGTTCTCACCCGAGCCCAGAATCAGCAGCCCCTTGTGATACGCCGCATCAATGATGCGATTCCGCAGCTCGGGAGCCTTTTCCTTCGTCTTCTGATCCTTCACCAGTTCGATGCCGATCATCAGGCCGCGCCCACGCACGTTCCCGACGTTTTTGAACTTCTGCGTCCAGTCCGCCGTCCGCTTCATGATGTACTCGCCGACGCGCGCCGCATTCGCGATATATTTCGATTCCAGCAACTCAATCGTCGCCAGCGCCGCCGCAATGCATACCGGATTCCCGCCAAACGTCGACGCGTGCGCTCCCGGTTTCCAGTTCATCACGCTTTCACGCGCAATCACCGCGCTCAGCGGCATGCCCGACGCGATACCCTTCGCCGACGTAATAATGTCCGGCTCGATTCCTGCGTGGTCCGAAGCCCACCACTTTCCGGTGCGCCCCATACCCGACTGCACCTCGTCGGCAACGAGCATGATTCCGTACTTGCGGCAGATCGCTTGCAGCCCTTTCAAAAATTCCACCGGCGCCGACATGTAGCCGCCTTCGCCTTGGATCGGCTCGATGAAAATTCCCGCGACCTCTTCGGGATCAACGCGCCGCTTGAACAATTCGTTCTCAAGATAGCCGAGGCAATCCGCCACAACCGTCTCCGGCCCTTTGCCATACATCCCCCGATACGTATCGGGATAAGGCATGTGGAACACGCCCGAAATCAGCGTGCCGAATCCCTTGCGCTGCGTCGACTTGCTCGCCGTCAACGACAGCGCGCCCATCGTGCGTCCGTGAAACGCGCCTTCGAACGCAATGATCTTGTCGCGTCCCGTGTGATACTTCGCCAGCTTGATCGCCGCCTCGACAGCTTCCGCGCCCGAGTTGCCGAAGTAAACGCGCTTGTTTTCCTTGCCAGGCGCAATCGCGCTCAACTTCGACGCCAGCTTCGGCATCCCTTCGTAGTAAAAATCCGTGCCCGACATATGCAGCAGTTCCGCCGCCTGCTTCTGCACCGCCGCCACAACATCGGGATGGCAATGCCCCGTCGAGCAGACCGCAATCCCTGCCGCGAAATCCAGAAACACGTTGCCGTCCGCGTCTTCGACCATCGCGCCGTAACCGCGCTTGGCCACCAGCGGATAATCGCGCGTGTACGACGGCGACACCCACTTCGCGTCCTCTTCCACGATCCGCTTCGCGTTCGGCCCAGGGAGGGCCATGTTCAGCTTAGGCAGTTTCGTTCCGACGTTCGTCTTGATCGTCTTCGTCTCGGTCGCAATCATAGTTGGCTCCTCGGGGGTGGCCGCGAGTCCTCAGGAGTCGGCGGCGGTTGCAATCAGTTAAGTGATTGATACAGTAGGGCTTACAAATGAGCGGCACCGGATGGACGAAGCCGTGGAGAGGGGTGCGGCTCGGAGAGGTGGGTTACTTAGTCTACGCCGTAGAGGTTGGGACGTACGTCGGCCGGTGAGGTGATCCCCACGAACTGCTTGAGCAAATTGAGGTTAGCGTGATTCATTTGCGCTTCCAACGGACAGACCCGTCACGGCCATCTTCGAGGATTATACCACGCTCTGCAAGCTCTTTGCGGATCCGATCCGATGCCGGGAAGTCACGTCGCTTCCGCGCATCCTGTCGCTCGGCAACCAGCTTTTCGATTTCCTCGTCGCTGATCGCCCCGTCCGCGTTGCCATAGCCGAGGGCAGCAAGCTTTTCCGCATCCGTATCCGCGATCACCGCAAACACGCGGTCGAAATTCGCCAAAAACTCTTTCGCCGCCGCGACATCGCCTTGCCGGAATTCGCCCTTGTCCATCGCGATGTTCGCTTCGCGCACAAAATCGTAGGCCACGCCGAGTGCCATCGCCGTATTCAGATCGTCTGCAAGCGCCGCATCAAAATCATTCGCCGCCTGCGCGATCCGTTCCGCCATTCCCGGCGCACTGCCTTCCAGAAATTTCTCGCGCGTCAGCCGATCCGAGAAATTCCGCAGCCGCTCCACCGAGTTCGCCGCCTGCTGCAATCCATCAAACGTAAAATTCAGTTGCCGCCGGTAAGGCACGCTCACCAGCGCGTATCGCAGCGTCGAAGGCTTGTACCCCTTCGCAAACAAATCGCGCAACGTAAAAAAATTGCCGAGCGACTTCGACATCTTCTCGCCTTCAACCAGCAGATGCTCCGCGTGCATCCAGTAATTGACGAACTTCTTCCCGGTCGCGCCTTCGCTCTGCGCAATCTCGTTTTCGTGATGCGGAAATGCGAGATCGATTCCGCCCGTGTGAATATCGATCGTCTCGCCGAGATAGTGCATCGCCATCGCCGAACACTCGATGTGCCAGCCCGGCCGCCCCGGACCGATCGGCGTTTCCCAAAAATGCTCGCCCGGCTTCGGCGCCTTCCAGAGCGCGAAATCTCTCGCGCTTTCTTTCTCGTAACGATCGTTATCGACGCGCGCGCCCGCCTGAATTCCCGTCACGTCGATCTTCGAAAGCTTTCCGTAGTCCGGAAACTTCGTAATCCGGTAATAAATCGATCCTTCGCCCGAATACGTGAACGACTTCTCTTGAAGCCGCTGGATCAACTTCACCATGTCATCGATGTAGTCGGTCGCGCGAATCCAGTGTTCCGGCGCCTCGATGCTCAGCGTCTTGCAGTCGTCGAAAAACGCCTGCACAAATTTCGCGGTGTAATCGCGAATGGAAACGCCAGCCTTGGCGGCGTTCGCGATGATGCGATCGTCCACGTCGGTCAAATTCATGACGTGGTTCAACTTGAAGCCGCGCAGCTCCAGGAATCGCCGCAAAATGTCCTGAAAAACGAACGTCCGGTAATTCCCGATGTGCGCGTAGTCGTACACCGTCGGCCCGCAGGTGTAGATGCTCACCTCGCCCGGCTTTTGCGGCACGAACGGCTCGACCTTGCCGCTCAGTGTGTTATGTACCCGAATTTCGTTCATAGCCCCGTTAGCGCCCGTTTAGACGCCCAAAACAAAAGGACGATTCTATCCGACCTCGCACCATTCGCCAAAATCATCGCCGCTGGCGCCGTCCGCAAAACAAAACCTCTTTGTATCGGCGACTTTACGTCGCCATTTTCCGGATCCATACCCTAAACCGCCACAACCAACGACGATTTCAAAATCTCCATCCGCTCCAAACAACAAGTCCCCCGCGCCAAACGCCCGACCTCTACACCACAGCATCAAACCCTCATCTATGCCCAATGCCCCCATCGCCGTCACCGGCGCCACCGGCTACATCGGCGGCCGCCTCGTCCCCCGCCTCCTCGACGCCGGATACACCGTCCGCTGCCTCGTGCGCTCCTCGCGCAAACTTCAAGATCGCCCGTGGTCCGATCATCCGAATCTCGTCGTCATCCAGCTCGATCTCTCCGATGAAACCGCTCTGCTCGGCGCGCTGAAAGGCTGCTCTGCCGCGTATTACCTCGTTCATTCGATGCTCTCCGCCGGCAAGGAATACGCGAATCACGATCTCAAGCTCGCGTCCACCTTCGCCAGCACCGCCAGGCAAGCGGGCGTCAGCCGCATCATTTATCTCGGCGGTCTTGGTGAAACAGGCGCCGGACTCAGCGAGCATCTCACCTCGCGTCGCGCCGTCGAAAAAGCTTTGATCGACAGCGGAGTCCCTGTCACTTCCCTTCGCGCCGCGATGATCATCGGCTCCGGCTCCGCCTCGTTCGAGATTCTCCGCTACCTCGTCCAGCGACTTCCCATCATGATCACGCCCAAGTGGGTTAGCACTCCGTGCCAGCCCGTCGCCGTTCGCAACGTCCTCGGCTACCTCACCGGCGCACTCGAACATCCGGAAACTGCCGCCCGCGTCTTCGACATCGGCGGCCCTGAAATTCTCACGTACCACGAGATCATGAACATCATGGCCGAAGAGTTGCACCTTCGCCGCCGCATCATCATTCCCGTTCCTGTCTTGACGCCACTTCTGAGTTCGTATTGGATTCACCTCGTCACCCCGCTCAGCCACGACATCGCCCGCCCGCTCGCCGAAGGATTGAAAAACCCAGTCGTAACGCGCGAGAACAGCATCACGAAAATTATTCCACAGGAATTGCTCACCGTTCGCCAGGCCATCAAAGCCGCGCGCAGCAAAACCGCCGATGGCCAGGTCGAAACCAGTTGGTCCATGGCGGGCCCGATCGAGGGCGATCCCGATTGGGCAGGCGGCACGGTCTTCGAAGACGTCCGCCAGATTCAGGTCAACGCGCCGCCGCACGCAATATTTCAAGCGGTCTCACTGCTCGGCGGCGATCACGGTTGGTATTCCGCAAAGTATCTCTGGACCATTCGCGGCTGGATGGATCGACTCGTCGGCGGTCCTGGCATTCGTCGAGGCCGCCTTCATCCCGATCGCCTCGGCTACGGCGAAGCGCTCGACTTCTGGCGCGTCGTCGGCATCGAGCGCGACAAATCCCTCGTCCTGCGCGCCGAAATGAAGCTGCCGGGCGTCGCCATTCTCGAATTTTGCATCGAGCCTTGCCTTGGTAGCAGCTGCAAACTCAAACAAACCGCGAAATTCCAACCGAAAGGCCTTCTCGGAATCCTCTACTGGTATTCCGTCCTTCCCTTCCACCATTTCGTTTTCCGCGGCATGCTCGAAGGCATCCGAACGCAAGCCGAAAAATTCGCCACCGGGCAGGAGCACCCCACTCCCCAAGAAGTCCCCGCACCCTCGCATCATTAACAGACGCGACGTCTACGACTGCGACCACTTCTCCGTGAACCTCAGCGTCCTTTGCGTTTCTGCGTTAGTTTTTCTCGACTCGCGCGTTCCCGTTCACCGCTTCCTCTCCATCACCACATGCATCACCTTCTCCGACATCACATGCCGCGTCACGCGAAATCCCATCTTCACCAAATCCAGATTCCCAAAAAATTTCTCCCCCGCCCCCAACAAAACCGGCGACACCACCAAATGCATCTCGTCAATCACTCCCGCCTTTAAATACTGCTGAACCGTCGAAACTCCTCCCCCAATCCTCACATCCCTTCCACTCGCCGCCGCTGCCGCCCGCTTCGCCGCCTCTTCAATCCCCTCCGTCACAAAATAAAACGTCGTCCCGCCCTTCATCTCCAGCGGTGGCCGCTCGTAGTGCGTCAGCACAAACACCGGCACGTGATAAGGCGGCGTATCGCCCCACCATCCCTTCCACGACTCATCTCCCCACGATCCGCGCACCGGCCCAAACATATTCCGTCCCAAGATCCACGCGCCGACATTCTCAAAACTCCGCGCCGCAAATTCCTCATCCACTCCCGTGCTCCCGCCTTCTCCTCCATGCATCGCGCGAAACGTCTTTGTCTCAAACGCCCACCCATGCATCGCCAACCCGCCAACTCCCATCGGATTGTCTAGACTCTGCTCCGCCCCCGCGCCAAAGCCATCCGCCGAAATCCCAAACGCATTCACCCGAAACCGTGTCATCGTTCCTCCCAAGTTCTCAACTCCGCACTACCGCCCACTTCCCCGTTGCCACTTCCATCTCCACTTCTTTAAGATACCCGCAGCATCCAGGCGGGACCAGCAGGTCCCCATTTGTTTCCAGTTCGTGTTCCGAGTCCGAAAAGAATAGAAATTCGCGCCCCGTCAACAGGAGCCCTCTCATGCCCAAT
>Ga0206871_10292_pt1 | contig 11225 bp, 5 predicted proteins | sample Alteio_BWOrgCont_33_FD_152627 | JGI IMG/M metagenome (GOLD analysis project Ga0206871, IMG submission 152627) | Enriched cells from forest soil in Barre Woods Harvard Forest LTER site, Petersham, Massachusetts, United States -... | ecosystem: Environmental > Terrestrial > Soil > Temperate forest >...
GCCGCTCGCACTGGTACGGATCCTGTCTACCGATCAAATGGGCAGGTACAAAATCTTTTTTCTTTATGTGATGCTCAGCCCCGGTCTGTTTTTGATCTCGGGATTGAACAGCGGCCTGTATTATTGGGTCGGCAAATACCCGGAAGCCAAACCTCAGGTCAGGGAAAGCTGGACGCTGCTGGTAACGATTACACTGATTATCAGCGCCATTGGAGTTATCCTAGCCCCTTGGTTCGCTCCCTGGGTCAGAATTTCGAGCAGTGATTTACGGCTCTTCCTGGTCTCCACGCCCTTTTTATTAGCCTCCATGTTTCTCGAAGATTTGATGATCGCGCGCGGCGCCATCTGGACGGGATCCTGGTATGGGTCCGGTTTTACAGTGCTAAGAGGCGCTAGTCTGGTCATCGCTGCCTGGATCTTCCGCAGTATTCAGGCTGTACTGTGGGCTTATTTCACGACGAGTGTGATTCGCGCGGTGGCTGGCTGGTGGATGCTGAAATCCTCAGGCGAAATTAAACTGATCTTCTCCTGGGAAAAGTCCGTAGATGTACTCCGTTATGCGGTGCCTGTTTCCGTGGCCACTCTAGCCGCTGTGGCGCTTCAAAATATGGACCAGATGATACTGTCCGTGCGGCTGAGTCCGGAGAAATTCGCCTTTTACTCTATTGGCTGCTTGACCGTTCCACCGCTTTTGATTCTGGAAACCTCGGTCAATCGTGTCATGATTCCAAAACTTTCGGAGGCTTTCGCCCGCCGGGACCTTTCCGGTGCCGCCGCTCTCTTTGCCGGAGGCGTGTCCGAACTTTTTCGCTTCCTTCTCCCAGCGACGGTTGGACTTATGATTTACAGCACCCCGATTATCCGGATACTTTTTACTCAACGCTACATGGCCGCAGTCCCATTTCTACGCGTCTATGCGATGTACTACCTCTGCTTTGCACTACCCTATGACTCCGTGGCCCGTGCGCTTGGGGATGGACGGTGGATCCTGAAAGTAGCCATTCTCTTCGCTCCGCTCTCGCTTGGAGCAATTTGGCTGGCTGCCGGCCGATGGGGGCCGATGGGCGCATTGGTTGCTTTCTTGACTACGCAGGTTTTGATACGTCTCTATTCCCTGGATCACCAGCGGCGAAGCTTCGCCGTTCCATTTTCGAAATTTCTTCCCCTTGCAGACATGGGCATTCAAATCGGTTTAACGGCAGCCGCCGGGACTCTGTCCCTATTGTCCCGATCATTGTTTGCGGACCCACGCGTGTGGTTCCTTGTGACGGGTCCGATTTTTACGGTTGTCTATTTTGGCGGCATGTATGCAATTTATCTGAGAAGGCGGGCCGCTCTGCCTGCGCCCATCCATGTGCTGGAACTGTCGCAAACCCTGGGTTTGGGGGGACTGGAGAGAATGGTCTATTCACTGGCTCGGGAACTGCATCAACGCCCGGGTTTTGAAGTCCTGGTCGCGACCTATGATCATCCCAGCGGGGAACCCTCGCTCGAAACTCTGTTCAATGAAGCGGGCATTCCGCTGGTTCAATGGCAGAAACGCCGGGGATTTTCACTCCGCAGTGTGATTCGCCTGGTACAGATTATTTTTTCTAACGATACGCGGGTCCTTCATGTTCACGATCTGGGTCCTCTCATTTATGGCTGTATTGCCAAGGTCTTTTCTCTGGGCCGCGTCCGGCTTTTCGTTACGCTTCATACCCTGCTGGATATTCAGCATAATCGGCGGTATCGACTTTACTATAAGTTTTTTCTTCGTTTTCCCGATAGGATTATTGCCGTATCCCCAGGCGTCAAGTCCGGGCTTCTCACACTCGGCATCAGCCCCCGCCAAATCGAGGTCATTCCCAACGGCGTCGCCTTTTCACTTTCATCCCTTGTTTCGAGTCCCGTTTCGGAGAAGCAGGCTTTGAGAAAACAGCTCATGCCCGGTCTGGCCCCGCATCTTTATACGGGCCGGTGGATTCTTTGCCTTGCCAGACTCCATGCGGGCAAGGGACAAGACATTGTGCTCGACGTCTGGCGCGCCCTTCCGAAAGAGGCTCGCGCCAGCCTCAGTCTCTTTTTTGTGGGACAGGAAACCCAGGCCGGCTATCGCGAACTCCTGCATCAGAAGATTCGCAACCTGCCCGATCAGGAACGCCTCATCCTGGCCGGACCTTCGAAAGACCCCCATCAGTGGCTGCAGGCTTCTGATCTTTTCATATCGGGTTCTGTTCATGAGGGCATGCCATTGGCGCCGCTGGAGGCGGCCGGATTTGGATTACCGACAATTCTCACCGATATCGAAGGGCACCGTTTTTTGAGTGCGTGGGCCCATTATTTTGACGTGAAAAGACCCGAAGACGGAGCGCAGCGAATCCTTGAGATACTGACGACCATGAAGACTGCGGGAGAAATGAAGTTTTTTAAAGATCGATGGCATGCGGCCGCGTCACTCCGTAAAAGATGGGATGCCCCGACGATGGCGGCTTCTTATGCGGAAACATTTCAATTCAATTGAGCGGTTCATCTCACACACGGAAAAGAGGATCTTATGCCTAAGGCAAAATGGAATCATGGCACCCCCAGAATCATCCGTCTGGGTTGTCTTTTGATGGCGAGCCTGACCGCCTGCAGTACCGGGCGACCCCAATATGTCTGGAACGATCTGGGTGCGCAAGGTCGCCGAGATACCACTCAAAACCAAACCACGCCGACGTTGCAAAGCTGGGGCGCCGAAGCCGAAGGACCCAACGTACAGGATCCTACGATCGCCCCGGGATTTTTGCTGACCATGAGTTCCTTAACCGACGGCAAACTCAACGGGGACTTCCGAGTGGATTTTGATGGTATGGTGCAATTGCCTTATGACTTCAATGTCAATACCGCCGGGGTGACTCTATCTCAACTTAAAAAGAAGCTCCTGGCATTGTACCAGCCTTATTTCAAAACCTCTCCTGATATCGATCTTCATGTCAAAGAACGGCGTTATTGGGTTGACGTGCGGGGATTGGTCCAAAAACCAGGCCGCTATTTGGTGGATCCGAACACCTCTCTCGATCAGGTCATCGGCCTGGCGGGCGGGACCGACAAAGAAACTCCGCCTGAGTTTGCCCGGATTCAGAAGGGCCAAAAAGTTTTTATGCTCGATTTGAATCAATATTACGGCGAAGGAGAGAACCAGCCGCAGATCCTGGGTTGGCTCGGCGGTGAGCTCGTCTTTTTACAACGCGAATATAGCGGTGCTTTCGGGGACCGATCCGCCTCTGCCCCGTACCGGCTGCCGATCTATGTGCTTGGAGAGGTTCGCAAACCCGGTGAATACCCTCTGAAACCGGGATCGGATCTGATTGATACTTTGACACAAGCGAATGGCTTTACCGAAGCGGCAGACTTGGACCATATTGAAATCATTCGTAGAACCAATGGACGCAAGCGCGTCTACGAATTTTCTTGGAACCAGTTTCAACGTGCGCCGAGTCTTGTCCAAGGGGACGTCCTCTTTGTTCATGCCGAAAGACAAGCAAAAGCTGAGCTTAAAGTTCAAATCGCAGCCATTCTTGTTTCGATCCTTACTTCGGCGGCCATTGTTTATGAATTGGACCGCACGAATAATCTCAACCGATGAGGAACCTTATGATGACCCAACCTGCCGTATATCAACGTAAGCCGGCCCTGTATGACCGATTAAAGGATCTCATGCATTATTCGGAACTCAAGCGTCTGGCCTACAACATTCTCGCGCAGCAGCAGAAAAAACGGTTTCGCACTCTGGCGGTCCTCAGCGCTTTTCCCATGGAAGGCAAAACGCTTTTTTGCGCCGCCGCCGCAATGGCCTATGTCGATACGTGCCGATCCAATGTGCTTGTGGTGGATACGACGACCTATCACAATCCTAAATCCTTAAATTTAAAGGATTGTCTGGATCCGTCCTTCCCGCAAATTGACTATCTTTCACTGGCGGAGCGCAGGACTAAATCCAACGGAACCAATGGAGCCCACGCGATGCCGATCGATCCTCGGTTGGCCCGGCAGCAGCCAACTGTGGAGATCGAAGTGGTCAAGAATACAGCTGTCAGCGTATCCGTCATCAAGGAAAGCGATCACGCCTTGATCAGTAAAGTCGCTGAAGAAGGCGCCGGACAGTATGGCCTTGTCCTTCTGGATACGGTCCCTCTCATGGCCGGCAACAAAGGCAATATTGATCCTCTGTTGGTGGCGCACCTGTCGGATGCTTCCGTACTCATCGCGAGCCCGAAACTTCTCAATTCGTCGGATTTAAGAGCCTGTTTAAAGATAATAGAAGACCCTGCGATCCATTTGATCGGTATGGTCTCAAACGAGGAGTTCTTCCAATGAACCCAATGCCCGATTCAACATTTAACGCCGCAGAGGTCTTTGGCCTCCTTTCAAAACACCGTCTTCTCATGATTCTGGGAACGACTCTGGGGGTGGCTCTGTTTGTGGTGGCGGGGTATGCCCTGCCGAAAAAATACAAAAGCCATTTTACGCTCACTATTTATGCAAAGTACTTTCAAAACCCTTTAATTCAAGATTTTATGCCGGAGCTCAATGACCCGGGTGAAATGAAATCCGAGCGAGAATCCTTGATCCGGCAAGCTCTGACGCCGGAATTTCTGGATTACCTGGGCACCAAATACGGCATTTATCATTCCAAGGATGGTGTGGAGGCTCTTCTTCCGCAGATTCTCGAACGGTTTCCCGCGCTCACGAGCCTGGCCGAAAAACTGGATTTTCTTCAACCTCTGAGAACGGGCATTGAACCCTCTGCCCAACGCGAAGATCTCTTGGCCCGGATCCAAATTTTTGATCTCAATAACACCACCTTTCATGTCAGCTTTGTTTATACCGATCCCGGGGTGACCCTTCAGGCCACACGAGATATTTACGCACAAGTGATTCGTACGCTCCTTGAAACGCATATGAGCAATCTCGTCAATATTCGAGACGCTATCCGCAAGCGCCTGGAATCGCTGGCGTATAACCTTGTGATCTCGGCTCCGGACCCGCGCGTTTCTGTCAGTCCTCAGGCTGTCAGTGATGAACTGCAGGATATTCGAAGTCAGATCCGCGCTTTGAGTACGCAATATACAGAGGATCATCCCGTCATTAAGGCGCTCAGGGATCGGGAAAGACTCCTGATGCGCTGGCAACAGGCCTCTTCGCAAAACGGGTCTGCACCGCCGGCCGCTCAGGATAATACGGTTGTAGGGGAGGAATCGCTGCCGGCGGTCAGGGATATCTACGGCGATCTCATGAAAAAATTAAATTATCTCAATATCGCCCTGGACGCCGACCGCGCCCATCAAGGCGATTACTTTGTAACTGTCGAAAGTCCGATTTACCCGGAGTCTCCGCTCTGGCCCAAAAAGGGACTAATGGCGCTCTGGGGATTCGCGCTGGGCTTTTTGGGGTCGTTGTCCATTGCGGCCTTGCAGGAATATTTTAATCGCACGACTCTGCGTGTGGCCGTCCTGGCGGAGCAATTGGGCATACCGCTGCTCGGCGTGCTTCCCGCCATTCCATGGAATTTGCCGCTGAAATCGGAGGGCCGGAGTTGAATTTCTATATTCATCTTGAAACGGGGATTTTTTTTCTCTTTCTCACGATGGTTGTTTGGACGCAGGCGGAGAGAGCGAGCGCCACTAGATACTATTCGCGAAACCCCCGGCAGCAAATAGTTGGGTTATCGATCGTGTTTATCCTGTTGAGCCTGGGTCTGGGGGCACTCCTTTATAGCGTCTCTCCGCTGCTCGGTATCGCGCTGGCCGCCGGATTTACTCTTTCTCTGGTTCATCCCGCCAATGCGTTATGTTTCTTTGTCCATATGCTCTTCCTGCGACCCTGGGAAATTTTGACCGACAATCCGCTGCTCCTGGCTCTTCCCCGGCTTCTGGCGGCCGTCTGTTTCGTCTCCTGGCTTCTGTACCCGGGAAAGGGCGGAAAACCGACGGTCCGGACCCGGCGGGCGCTTATTCTTCTCCTTGCCTACAGCGTTTGGCTGTTCCTGACGACGTTCCGAGTCCCCGATGCCTCGGCGGCGCAATTGGAGTGGTTTAACACGTTTTTTAAGGCCGTGATTGTTTTTCTGATGTGTTTGTATCTCATTGAGGACGAATGCAGTGTCTTGGAGTTGAAACGGACTTTGGTGCTCAGCACTTTTGCGCTAGTGGTTCTGGGCTTCTACCAGTATTTCTTTTTGCCTCCGGATGTGGCCTTTGGAGGCTGCCTCCATTCGATTGGAATGCTCGGTGATTCCAATGACCTGGCTGCCGGTATCATCATCGCTCTTCCTCTGGCTTTGTCTATGTCATTCAGACCTCGGGCTAATTTCCTTCAGCAGATGGGGGGCATCCTGTTCGCCGGAATTTCTCTGGCGGCTATCTGGTATACACGATCACGAGGCGCTTTGCTCGCTTTACTTACGGAAGTTCTCGCTTTCGGAACTTTCTTCAAAGTTCAGGGGCGCAGTCTGAGATTGCTCTCGATAGCTGCCTTTCTGGGTCTCGGCTATGTCCTGGCTCTCCATGCCATTTCAAGATCCTCCGAAGAAATGGAAATGTCTCAGGAGAGCCGGGTCATTTACTGGAAAGCGGCTATCAATATGGCTGTTCATCATCCGATCTGGGGGGTGGGATTCGGACAATACCCCGTGAATTACGAGACTTATGCTTCAACCGTCAAGTACGAATGGGGCAAGCGAACGGCGCATTCAACCTGGCTCCTGGCTCTGGCCGAATCCGGCTTTGTCGGAGGATTTCTTTTTACGGCGTTCTTTATCAGCGTCTTTCGGATTGCCTGGAACAATTTTCGGGAAAGTCCCGATCAGTTTTATGCGCTGGCAGGGTATGGTGTCGCCATGAGTTTCTTATCCCATACGTATGTGTTGTACCCGTATCTTTTGTCAGGGCTTATTCTGGCCACAAGCGCCATTAAAGAGCGCGCCGTTCATGGGAACTAACGACGTTTCAATTATTATCCCCGCTCTCAATGAAGAGGCCGTGATCGGATTGTGTCTGGATTCATTAGTCCGTCTGGAATCTCCTCAGGAATCTTTTGAAGTTATCGTGGTGGATAACGGGTCGACCGACCGTACTCTTGAAATTGCGCAGTCTTATTCAAAAGTTTTGGATCTCACTGTTCTGCAGAAAGCGGATGCGCATGTGTCGGCGCTGCGCAATCTTGGAGCTTCCCAAGCCCGCGGCGCCCTCTTCGCTTTCCTGGACGCAGACTGTATAGTCCCTCCCGGTTGGTTGACTCAAGCAACTACGTTACTCGCTGAGATAGGCGTCGGTGTAGTAGGGGCTCACTTCCGTATTCCTCACGAGGCGGGATGGGTAGCACGCACCTGGTACGGAAAACTAGATATTGAAAAACAAGGTGATCTCACATGGATTCCCGCATGCAATACCTGGGTCAGTCGTGAAACATTTAACCGCCTGGGCGGGTTTGACGAAACGATTGAAACCAATGAAGACTGCGAATTTTGCAGTCGGGTACGAGCGGCAGGCTATCGGGTAATCGGCGATTCGCGGATCGCCGTACTGCATCTGGGATCGCCGGACAGTGTAGGAAGCTTCTACCGAAAGAACTATTGGCACGCCACAGACGGCCTTCGGGTGTTCCTTCGAAATCCCCTGGCGCTCTCCGAGTCACGACCTGTTTTATTCGGGTTCTATACATTAATCTGTCTCGCAGGCATGGGTATCGGGCTGTTCCGGTTCGTGCTGAAAAAGCAAATGGCTGTGCCCGTATTTTTTTTAGTCGCTTTACTGCTGCCTTCATTTCTCCTGAGCCTGCGGCTCTGTGCAAAACGGCAAAAATGGTCTGACTTCTTTCCGCTGATATTTTTGAATCTCGTATATGGTTTGGCCCGGGCCCGGGCCTTGTTGATGATCAAAAACTGGGGATTAAGCATCGGGCGGCGCCTGCAAGTGGCAGCGCCTGTTCTTCTTTTTCTTCTACTCTACCCGATTTATTGGGTCTTGCCCGCATCGGCCGCGGCGGGACTCACGGCCATCTGGGCCAATACCGGCGAAGATAAAGTAACCCGAGATGAACTCCGTGCGACGAACGGAGCCACGGTGACAAATTCGGTCTGGGACGGCACGAAGATTTCGATTTTTGGCGGCCGCAATGAAGTCGTGAGCTTTAACGTAATCCTCGAAGCCGGTTCCAGCGGTGCCTCAAATGTCACCGTATCATTTAACAGTTTGACGGGCCCTTCGGGTGCCAAGATTGCTTCTGCTCAGGCCACCGGCGATGGGGTATTTAGTTGGACGGGCCGGAATATTGAGCTTTTTTACGTGCGATATCTCCAAATTAATGGTCTCAGCCTTGTTTCTTATCCAACCAATGTAGACGAAAGGCAAGTTCCACAGCGCTTTGAACGACCCTGGTCGGGTAACGGGGTTGCCGCCGGCGGATGGACAAGCCGCCCGGACCATAACAAGTATTATCCCGAAATCGCGGTTCCTCTGGAACTCGTGCCGAATTTCAACATAACAGCGGGACAAAATCAGAGCATCTGGGTGGATGTTTACATACCCAAAACGGTTGCACCGGGGAATTACGCAGGACAATTTCTGGTACAGGTCAACGGACAAACAACAACCTTGCCGGTTTTCCTTCAGGTTTACAATTTTACTCTTCCGGATACTCCCAACTCTAAAACCATGGTGGTCTTTGATTCCTCAAATATCAACCAACGTTTCCTCGGTTCCACCTATGTTGTTCCCGATTCAGCAGCAGGTTCCAAAGCCAGTCTGCTCCGTAATCGCTATATCATGCTGGCCCATCGTCACCGAATTTCCCTAATCGGAGACAGCCCCGGCAACGATTGCGATCAACCCGGAGATCAACCTTGCCCGGATTGGACACCGCGGCTCACGGGAAGCCTCTTTAGTTCGGCCAATGGCTACGACGGCCCGGGGGTGGGGGTGGGAAATAACGTTTATTCCATCGGAACCTATGGCGCTTGGAGTTGGAACACCGGTACCGAAGCGGACATGAATACGCATACCAACAATTGGGCGACCTGGCTCAATCAGAATGTTCCCGGCATAGACTATTTCTTGTACCTGGACGATGAATCCACCAATTACACACAAACGCAGACGTGGGCTCAATGGATCTTAAATAATCCCGGGCCGGGCAACCAGATCAGATCGATGGCTACGCTGAGCCTTGTGACCGCCGCAAGCCAGGCCCCTGCGTTGGATATTCCAACATCAACGTTATGGGAAGGTATCACATCGCAATGGGATCCTCTGGATACGACCTATGCCAACGATGCCCGTAAACGTTTTTACATGTACAACGGGCATAAACCGGCCTCCGGCTCCTTTGCGATCGAAGATGATGGGATTGCCCTCCGAGAACTGGCCTGGGGGCAGTACAAAAAACACATTAATCGGTGGTACTTCTGGCAGTCAACGTACTACAACAACAGCCAGGGGTCTATGGGGCAAACTAATGTCTTCGAAAATGCGCAGACCTTCGGTACGAACAGTTCCGTGGACCCGGTTCTAGGAGCGACCGGATGGAATTATTCCAATGGGGATGGAGTTCTCTTTTACCCAGGAACGGACACGCTTTTTCCATCCGATTCGTACGGTGTTGACGGCCCGTTTGCCAGCCTGCGACTCAAGTACTGGCGGCGTGGTATTCAGGACGTGGACTATCTGACGCTGGCGGCGGCCATTAACCCGACGACCACGCAAACGATCGTGAACAACACTGTTCCCAAAGTGCTCTGGGAATATGGCGTGGACAACCCGGCCGATCCCTCGTACGTTCATTCTGCAATCAGCTGGTCCAATGATCCCAATGTGTGGGAGGCGGCGCGGGCGCAGCTGGCCGGCATCATCGCAGGCGGAGGCCAACTGGTGGCTCCCGGCCTGAATCTTCCTTCCATGCTGCCGGTCAATTCACAGATCACCGCCAGTTATCCCTCCGGTTACGCCCTAAGCGGCTATCAATGGGCTATTGTCGCGTCGATACCGCCCGCCGGATCTCAAGCCCAGGCCCCGCGTCTCACCGCCGCGTCCACACCAGGAACCTTCAACTTAAAAACAGCCGGCGGGACTGCTCAGTTAGCCCCCTTGAATTTACCGCTCGGATATTACGAGATCGCCGTGACGGTAACCGACGCATCGGGCAACGTCTCGCCTCCGGCTTTTGCTTATGTCACTTTGGTGGCCTCCGACTTATCGGCTCTGCGTGTCTACCCCAACCCTTGGCGATCCGATCGTCATAGCGGTTCGCCTATAATCTTTGACCACCTCACTGAAGGCACGACCATCAAAATTTTCACCGTCTCGGGGCATCTTACGAGAAGTCTCGATTCCACCGGAGGCATCGCCACTTGGGATCTGAACAATGATTCAGGACAGCGTGTGGCGTCGGGAATTTATCTCTACTTTGCAAAAGCGACGGACAATCAAATTAGTCGAGGGCAATTGGCTATCGTCCGCTAACATTATGCGCATTCGCGACCTCATCGACATTTATCATCTTCCTCCCGCATCGATTAACTTGATGTTGGACAAAACAGCGGGGAACGATCCTTTTTTCACGCAGGTGGTCAAGGATTACTACGCCGAAGCCCGGTCGCGTCATTCCAAATTGCTCTTTGTGGAAAAATACAAATACGGATTCGCTTTATGCAAAATGCCTGTTAATTTTGAGACTTATTTCAGCAGACTCGAGTCCACAGCGAGGGGAAACTACCGGAAGGCTCTGCGGCTTGGATACGAAATGAAACGCTTTGATTTTAACGACCAGTTGGAAGGTATTCGTGAGATATGGCAGTCGACGCCGGTGCGGCAAGGCACGCTTCCTCCGGAAATACGTGAAGGCCGGGTCCGTCCTATCACCAATCCACCTTCTCGGACAACCTATCACGATTACCCCTACTTTGGCGTTTTCAAAGACGGCAAACTTCTCGCCTATGCCGGCTGCCTGGTGGCCGGCGACCTCTGCAATTTGTGCGATTTCTACGGTCACGACCAATACCTCAACGATGGTATTGTCCCCTTGCTGATCATTGAGATTGCCCGCGAACTTTATAAATCCTTCCCGACTGTGAAAATCTATAGTTACGGAACTTACTTTGGCGCCTCGGAATCGATGCGCCGGTTCAAGCGCAAATTCCTTTTTTATCCTCATAAGACCACCTGGGTTCTTGGAAGCGCAGGCACACGGCCGGTACCAGGGGAAGA
>Ga0206871_10293_pt1 | contig 11172 bp, 9 predicted proteins | sample Alteio_BWOrgCont_33_FD_152627 | JGI IMG/M metagenome (GOLD analysis project Ga0206871, IMG submission 152627) | Enriched cells from forest soil in Barre Woods Harvard Forest LTER site, Petersham, Massachusetts, United States -... | ecosystem: Environmental > Terrestrial > Soil > Temperate forest >...
GCTACCACACCGGCCGCCAGAACATCATCGCCTTCTTCGGAGCCTTCCACGGCCGTACCATGGGCGCGCTCTCGCTCACCGCGTCGAAGCCGCAGCAGCGCCGCCGCTTCGCCCCGCTCATGCCGGGAGTGACCCACGTTCGCTATCCCTATGCGTATCGCGGCTGTAGCGGCGGTCCGCAGGAAGAGCATACCTTCGCGCTCGGCTGTGCTCGCTACATCGAAGAGAAGCTCTTCAAGACGACGCTGCCGCCTGAAGAAGTCGCAGCCATTTTCGTCGAGCCCATCCAGGGCGAGGGTGGATACGTTGTCGCGCCTCCGATCTTTATGCAGGAGCTGCGCCGGATTTGCGACAAATACGGCATTCTGCTGGTCGCTGACGAAGTGCAGTCGGGAGCGGGCCGCACGGGCAAATGGTGGGCCATCGAGCACACCGGGGTCGAGCCGGATATCGTCTGCATCGCTAAGGGCATCGCGTCGGGCATGCCACTGGGCATCTGCATGACGCGCGCCGAGATTATGAACTGGAAGCCCGGGTCGCACGCGTCGACCTTCGGAGGCAATCCGGTCTGTATTGCGGCAGCCCTTTCGACTATGGACGTGCTGGAGCGCGAAGGCATCGCCAACGCCGCGAAGATGGGCGAACTGATGTTCGATCGCCTTCACAGCTGGCCTGCGAAGTTCGACATCGTCGGCGAGGTGCGCGGACGCGGCCTGATGATCGGCATCGAGATCGTGAAGGATCAGCAGTCGCGTGGACCCGCCGGCACATGGCGCGACCGAATCGTGGAGCTGGCCTTCGAGCGCGGGTTGCTGATTCTGGGCTGCGGCGAGACCTCGATTCGTTTGGCGCCACCGCTCATCGTCAATGAACATGAGGCGTCAATAGCGCTCGATATTCTCGACGAGTGCATCTCGCTGGTACAGGAAGAGCAGGCACTGAAAAGCGCGCTGGCGGAAACCGCCGTTTAGCTGCTTACGTTTGGCGATTCACCAAGAGGTGGAGATCGTGAGCGCGATCTCCACTGCCCCCTCATGGTTTCCATCCAATCCCCGCACAACTGTATCTTCTGTAACGTTTTTTCTCCCCCCTCCACTATCTATCCGTGCCGGGGATTACCCACGAAGTCCACGGCAGCCTCCGCGAGAATCGACATCGACCTCGCGGAGGCTTTCAAACCTTTTAGCGCCATCTGATGGTGTTTCTGGCTGGTTCACTTCAACCGACTTCAGAGGAATGGTATGCATGCAAATGGGACGGCTGGTGATGAAAGAGAAAAGACAGTTCTTGCGAATGACGGTTCGGCGGCGATGGTTTTCGATCGCCTCGGGGACTGCGGTTCTCCTAATACGAGCAATGCCATGGATCATTTATGTGGCACAACGCTGACAGAGCGTGTGGTGAAGTTTCTGGAGCGGTACAACCAGTCTGTCTTTGGATTCGGGTAGGTGATTGAGGAGGCCTCAGACTGACCACGTCCGTTGTCGAGGAATCACGGTCAAAGCAGACCGGAGGTTCCGGCCGGGCATCGGAACGCGGAGTGCCGTGGCCGAGCAGTATTTGAAAGAAGTTCCTCCCAGCGGTGTAGACTTGGGCGCATGCCCAGTCGCTGCGGAGGAACGAGGCGTGGAATTTTTTGCGTTCGATGCGCCGTACCTTGACAGGCTTAAATCGGGAGACGCACAGACTGAAGAGCATTTCGTAACGTACTTCAGCGAACTTATCCGCCTCAAACTGCGCTCACGATTGAACTCCAAAGAAGCCATTGAGGATGTCCGGCAGGAGACGTTCGTTCGGGTGCTCTCGCTTTTGCGCGCCAAAAAGGGCCTGAGACAGGCTGATCGGCTGGGAGCATTCGTCAATTCGGTTTGCAACAACGTCCTTTTGGAGCATTACCGCTCCAAAAGCAAGAGCGGCACTAACCTTGAGGATGCGCCGGATGTGGTTTTGGTCAACCGGGGACCCGATGCGTTGAGTCTTCTGGAAACGAAGGACACCGAGAGAATTGTCCGGCAGATTTTGAACGAATTAACGGAGAGGGACAGGAGTCTGTTGCGATCCGTGCTGCTCGAAGAGCGCGACAAGGACGAGGTTTGCGCGGAGCTTGGTATTACCCGGGAGTATTTGAGGGTACTGATCCACCGCGCCAAGCAGTCATTCAGGGATTTCTATATGAACCGCTTAGGCGAGAAAAGGCCCGGGAGTCTGTGAAACGAATTCCGATCCTGAGCACTATAGAGTTGAGGCCATAATGCATGGATCACCATGATGCTGTCCGTCTCTCACTAGTGGAAAAATATCTACTGGGCGAGCTGCCCCCCGAATTGCGTGACGAGTTTGAGGAACACTACTTCGATTGCCAGGAGTGCGGTGCCGATCTGCGTGCGACGGCCGCGTTCCTTGACGCCGCGAAGAAAGAGTTGAAGGCTTTTCCTGACGCGAAACACGCACCGACGCAGGCGAAGAAGTCGCGCCTGGGGTGGCTCTGGTCGCCGGCGTTTGTCCTGCCTGCTCTGGCGGCATGCCTGCTGGTCATCGCGTATCAGAACATCGTGATCTTTCCGCACTTCAGAAGCGCGCTCGCCGAGTTGCGCGCTCCGGAGATTCTGCCCTCGGTTTCGCTGGTCGGAGGCAACAGCCGCGGCGGCCAGACTCCGTCGATCACTGTGCGTGGCGCGCAGCCTTTTCTCGTGCTTGTCGATATCCCGCCACAAGACCGCTTTTCGAGCTACACTTGTTTGCTGTATTCTCCTTCCGGTTCCCTTACCTGGCGTCTTCAGGTTTCTGCCCAGTTAGCAAAAGATACAGTTTCGATACGCGTGCCCTCGGTCAACAGGATGGCAGGCAGCTATTCCCTGGTTGTGAAGGGAAACACGGATCAAAGTGCGGGCGAGACCGGGATTGATCTGGCGCATTATCGTTTCATGTTGAACATTCAGGATTGATTTCTCTCTCTTGCGAAGGCAGCCATGCAGACAGATGTGAAGAAGGTTTTCTACTTTCACGCGGATGCCAATGCGCTTGGCGGCTTCGTTGATGCGCCATTTCGCGTCATCCACTCACAGGCCTCGGTGTCGCTGCCCTCTGTTGGCGGCTATGCCTCGGTGCGGGCCAATGATTTCAAGTTCGAGGAAATCGTCTCCTGCCGCTCGACGTATACGCATGTCGCCGGACGGCCCACCAAAACGAATGGTCCCTGGACGGCGCGGGTCACAGCCGTGGTCGAGGGCCTGGACATTCTCGGCGTCTTAAGTGCAGAGCGGGCAGTGGCCCGGGTCTTCGTCGAACATCCGGAAGATGGCGGCTCTCCCCGGGTATCTTTCGCTGGCTCTCACTACCATAAACTTCGTTTCCTCGGAAAGGACGTCGAGCTGAGTCTGAACCCCAGCCTGTTGCCCGCCCACCAGCGGGGCGGGGATGTCTACAATGAAGACGAATCGTTTACACCCGAGATCGGCTGGCCGGTGCTTTGGGATGTCGCGCAGCAGCAGTCCAGTGCGCTTCGCGATATTTCCGGAGTACCTGCCTGGGCAGTCGAACGGTATGGGTGGCTTAGCTCCAAGCAAAGCGCCGCAGAAGAGGGACCCGCCATATGCTCGCTGGTGGACAGGATCGAGACGCAAGCCCCTGCCCAGACGTACGGCCATCTCCTCGAAGTCCCCGACATCGGCAGGTTCTTCCTCGCCGAAACGATGATCTTGCCCCAGTCCATTCAGCTCACCATGATTCGGGCCGAGCTGGGATGCAAGGTCACGGGCCAGGCAAGCGCAGCCACCGCGCGAACCAACGGCATCTCCTATCCGCCATAGTCCTTGCCGCGCTTGCTTCGATCGCCGGCCTGTCCGGATGTCACTCGCGACCGCATCCCGCACTGTTTCCCGACCCGGAAACGGCAGCGCGGAAGATTCAGTCAGACATACGTCGTGGCGACTTGACAGTTGCCCAGGGCAACGCGGAACAGGAACTGAAGCGCTACTCCGGCCGCGACCCTAAATGGGCAATGGAATTTCGACTTCTCGATGCCGAGATCCTTGGCCTCGAAGGGCGCAGCCAGGACGTGCTCGCGCTGCTCTGCGATGACAGCGCCGCCTCGTACCCGGCAGTTGGCGACATCGCTATCAAGAGAAAGACTTTCTGCGGCCTCGCCCATGCCCACGTCGGGCAGCCCAGGCTGGCGGATCAGGAGTTGCGCGAAGCCCAGGTGCTCGCTGAGTCCACTCATTCCAAACTGGAAGGAGAGGTGCTTCAGACCGTTGGCATCATTAAGGAGCGGCGCGACCAACGCGCTGAAGCGGCCAATTCCTTTCGAGCGAGTCTGGACATTGCAAAGAGACAGAACGATAAGTTTCTCGAGGCAAGCAATCTTCTCAATCTGGGCTGGCTGGCATTGCACGCGGAACACAATGACGAGGCGCTGGACTGGTTCCTGACATCGTCTGAAATCGCTCGCTCCATTCAGGCGCGGGTGATTCTTGAGTCGGACCTGGGCAACATCGGCTGGGCTTATTACAGGCTGGGCGACTACGAAAAAGCGCTCACGAATTTCCAGCAGGCGGAGGAACAGGCGCGCGATTTAGGGGCAACTGTCGCACAGATCTTATGGCTGAACAACGCGGGCCTGTGTCTTTATCAGCTCGGAGATCTCAAAGGAGCCGAGGACTCCTACCGGAGAGCGCTCGCGGCCGCGCAGGCCATAGACAGCAAGGAGCTGATTGCGGACACCCGCACCTCGATCGCACTCCTTTTCTTCCAACAGGAACAATTCGAATCCGCAAGACTCGAAACGGACGAGGCTCTCAAGTCTGCGCGATGGCTGCAGGACAAATCAACAGAACTCGACCCTCTGTTCCTGCAGGCTCTTCTCGCTGCGCGAGAGGCAGACGCGCCGGATGCTGAGCGCATGTTATTGCAGGTTCACCACGATTCGGCCGATGCGCCATCGCTGCAATGGGAAATCGAGAATTCGATTGGCGATTTCTACGCCGGGCACAACCGACGCCCTGAGGCAGAACGGTGGTACCGCAAGTCGATCGCCACATTCGAAACCCAGAGGTCTTCGGTCAAGGACGAAGAGCTGAAGCTGCCTTTCTTCGCCAACGGCGATGCACTCTACCACGATTACGCCGGCTTTCTCATCATGTCACAGAAGCCGAGCGAAGCGTTGCAGTTACTGGACCTTGGCCGGGCGAGAACACTGGCTGAAGGGCTCCGGACAGCGAGGCCGAAGGAGTCCGTCGATCCCCAGTCTGTTGCCCGCAAGCTCGACGCCACGATCCTGTTCTATTCGCTCGGGCCGGACAAATCCTGGCTATGGGCGGTAACGGCGAATCACACGCGTCTCTTTGTGCTTCCAAAACAGCGCCAGATCGATGCCGGTGTGCAGGCCTATCAGAAGGCCATCCTGCGATCGAGCGATCCGCTAAGAGATGCAAACGAAGAAGCACGCTCTCTCTACGAGACCCTCGTTGCGCCGGCCGCATCAATGATCCCTCAAGGTTCTAGGGTCTTTATCATTCCGGATGGCAGCCTGAACGGATTGGATTTTGAGACGCTTCTCAAGCCTGGAGACAACGGATTCCACTACTGGATCGAAGATGTAACAGTGACCAGCGCGAACTCGATTCGCCTGCTCTCCAGGATCGATGGGCGCTCGTCAGCAGCCGAGACAAAGAATGTTTTGTTGATTGGCGACCCCGTCTCGCCGTCCACTGAATATGAGAATCTTCCCAACGCCTCCGGTGAGATTGGCAGTATTCAAAAACACTTTGCGCCGGGCAGCCGCACCGTACTTATGCAGGCTGCAGCGGTCCCCTCTGCGTACGCGGCGAACAAGCCGGATCGATTCTCCTACATCCACTTTGTCGCGCATGGAACGGCAAGCCGATTGAGTCCGCTTGATTCGGCGGTGGTGCTTTCAAAGTCGCCCGAGCATCCGGACAGTTTCAAGCTTTACGCGCGGGACATCGTCCACCAGCCGCTGCATGCGAGACTGGTGACGATCTCGGCGTGCTACGGATCGGGCCTTCGCACCTATGCCGGCGAGGGACTTGTCGGCTTGTCCTGGGCGTTTCTACGCGCCGGCGCACACAACGTGATTGGCGCGTTGTGGGAGGTCAACGATGCTTCCACGCCACTGCTCATGGACCGTCTTTACAGCGAATTGAACGCTGGAAGCAGGCCCGATGCGGCCCTCCGCACGGCGAAGCTGTCGCTGATTCATTCCCAGGGCGTGTACCGCAAGCCCCTTTACTGGGGGGCTTTTCAACTGTACGCGGGGTCGTAACGGTCTTGGCAACGTCCGCAGACTCCGATCTGCTCTTCCTGCCCATGTCTCGCCGGCGTAGGCTCTGAGAAGCCTACCTTTATGCCGCGCTAGGGCGGAGTGGAAAAAGACGTGAGAAGCTTGAAACGCAGAGTTCAAAGGTTCTCGAGACAAAAGTTCGTATATTTCACCGAATATGACCTGGCCAACTTGCTCCCCGCACAAAAAAACCTGTGAACTGGGGCGTGTTCACACTACGACAACAATCTTCGGGCTAAGATGCAAAGCATGGAGATTACTGCCGAGCAGTATGAACGAATTCAAGATTGCTTGCCGGTGCAACGGGGCAATGTGCGTCATCTGAACTTGGTTTTGCTGAATGCGACTCTCTACGTGGCCGAGCACGGATGTAAGTGGCGCGGATTGCCCAAGCGGTACGGCAACTGGCACAGCATCTATGTGCGCATGAACCGTTGGGCGAAGAAAGGCGTCTTGGATCAGGTGTTTGCCAAATTGCAGCAAGAGCAGATTCTGCGCATCAAGATCGAAGCCTTCAGTTTGGACTCGACCTCGGTGAAAGTGCATCCGGACGGAACTGGGGCTTTAAAAAAATGGACCGCAAGCCATCGGGAAATCGCGCGGAGGATGGAACACCAAGATTCATCTGGTTGCCGCGAATGCTCGAACGGCAATAATTTTCTGTTTGTCGCCCGGAGAAGCGCACGACGCTCCGATGGGCCGGCAACTACTGCTGGAGTTAGGTCCGCTGCCGGTCGAAGTTCCACTGGTGATGGACCGGGCCTACGAAGGCGATGAAACCCGGCAACTGGTGCTGGAATTGAACATGATCCCAGTGGTTCCACCCAAAGCCAACCGGCGCGACCCCTGGGACTGCGATCGCGAACTCTACAAGAAACGGAACCAGGTCGAGCGCCTGTTTCGACGGTTGAAAGGCTTCCGCCGCATCTTTTCACGTTTCGAGAAACTCGACATTGTGTTTCTGGCGTTCATCTACTTCGCTTTCATCATTGAGGCTTTGTGATAGCGTGAACAGGCCCTAGGTGCTCACGGAAAAACCGTACAACCTCTTCATCGAACCGTTTGTGAAAAGCTGTCCGGTCAAAACCCTTCGGATCGGTGCAAACAACAGATGGCGGATTTGCTTTTACCTGATCTTCTGAACACGGACAGTCGAATGACAAATGCCCTGCGCCTATTGCCCGATGAAATTCGGGCTTAACGGGCAGGTTCATTTCTAAGGCCGAAACATCTTCAGGTCTCACGCCCATTCCCCCGTACTCGGAACTCCATAATTGTAAGGGAGCCCTTACATCTCGAAGACTCGACTTGCTTGGGAAAAAATCGACAGGGTCTGCGATCACGTAAGCCGTGATGCGTGGTTCATATCCCGAAGAATGTGCAGGAATTTTGTGTTCTCTGATTTGTTGACACATCAAGAGATTTTCGGGGCATGGAATTGTGATGTGGTCAAAATCAGGCTGTGCACCTGCCAAAACGAGGCCGGTATAGCCACCACGAGAAAAACCAAAAAATCCTATGCGATGTTGATCGACTTTGATCCCTGCCGGCGGACTGGCGAGCAAAAAGTTAAGCGCGCGCTTTATGTCAATGGGCCGAACGAGAAAAGACGAGATATCAGCTGCTGACTTACCTCCAATATCTTGGTTGGAGTCTTCCGTGTGATTGAGAGTAACAACGGCAAAACCGGCATCCGCCAAGGCTTCCGCAGTGTCATGATGGCTGAACCTATCTTCAAACATTCCATGTGAAATAAGGACCAGGGGCAAGTTCTTCTGAGTGACGACGCAGTTTCTGACCGCGCGGATAGTCGTGGGAAAACCGTCTCGGTCTATGAGCATTTCTGGTGCAGGAGTAGAACAGGGTGTCCAAAGCTCTGCGACAATTCTGGGCTGATTGGCGTTTGCTGGGATTACAACATCCCGAATACCGGCGGCTTCCCCAGCCGTGGGCCTAAATGTAACGAGCATAAGCAAAAAAACGTGTGGTGTTTTCCCGGACCATACATATCCGCGCGCTTCGCGTCTGACCACGAAGCAGCGCTTGAAATATCCCAGCAAGCGCATGCGAATTGTGAGCATTTAAGATTCCTCTTTCAGCGCTCGGCCGAAGTTAAGTCTAGCCATAAGTTACAGCACGAGAACGTGTACACGGGTTTGCCTACTGCTCAAAGACGGCGCTACCGAGCTTGATCGCTTGATCGGACAAAGAGTTCAAGAGGCTCGGCAAGACCATCGCGTTTCAACACGGTTGCCAATTGTTGGCCGGGGTGGGGGATTCCGGCGTTCTAATCGGAGACGCCCATCTCCGCATCTCCGCGCCGGAATTGAAATCGCTGCCAAGTGTCGGGACTTGGCGCAGGAACTCGCGCTGACGCCTCGATGTCGCTGGGAGGGCGCGGACGAGTTGACCGAAGTATCGAACCAACTTGCGCCGCTCGCGTCCTGACAGGAAGCTGAAGGCGTTCATCTACTTCGCTTTCATCATTGAGGCTTTGCGATAGTGTGAACAGGCCATAGCTCGTACGCGGTGCTCAAAGAGCGCAGGCTGCTAGGGAAACTTCAATCAAGCTCGACTCCTCGAGAGTTGACCGATCCTCACGAATCCAACAGCTCTTTAATCCCTAGCCTCGTTAGGGGCTGCCCCTCCCCCATCCCGCGCACTGGCGCCATCGTTGGCGTGCCCCTTCCAAACCATGAACTGTCTACTTTCAAACAGGAATATAGCGGGCTCAAATCGCTCTTCGCTACCCAATGTACGATCTTCCCGCTCGATGAATAAACCGAGAGGCCGATCTTTGGGTCGGCAAGGGGTAGAGACCCGAGTGGAATTTGACCGCTCGCGCTAAATACAATTTCCGACGAACTATCCTCCGATACGATGATCGTCGCTGAAGCCGCTTTGTAAAGAGCATCCACTACAAGCCATTCCTTGCGCCATCCCCCCTCCTCGTAGACGCGGAGAATGCGATCTGCCAGTGCCATACGGTCCGCAATCTCGACATGTCGCATACCAAGAGCTTCGAATACGTACCCGCCCTGTTGGTCGAATCGGATGGACAACTCTGCCTTCGCGATAGGCACTGCCGTGCTTGCCCCAGCGGACGCCACGGCTCTTCTCTGCGCCGATGCCGAATAACTCATGTCCTGCGGAGCCCCTTCACTCTCTTCTGAATGTGCAATGCCCAGTTCCTTTAGAGTTCCGGCCTTCCGGAAGCGACCGTTTTCCAAAACGCCATAATCTCCAAGATTGAGGATGCTCACCGGAAGCCAGGTCGCGAAAAATCCAAGGTTGTTGTGCATTTCCTGCTGGTAAAGCTTGACCGGGCTGCCCACGATGTCTCCTGGTTAGTAACTAGGTTATACCTCGACGTATTAGCTGCACATCGACGAAGTGTTTGAGCTTGATGTCGTTTCGAAATAACAACCGTTTCGCGACATTTTTAGCAGTTTGATAGTCTAAGAAATTGCCGCCTTCTTTCCGCTCTGCCTCCGTTTCAGCGCCCACGGTCCGTCCACGAGCCTCCACCGCGCCTGTGGTCTCAAACAACACAATCTCTCCTCGAGTGATGGCTCCGCGTAGGTCTCCGAGCGTCATCGGAGAGCTTCCGAGCACCGCGTTCTGCGTTATATATCCAGCGATCGCATGCGCGCCGCGCTCTGTTCCAACCGTTATCACCACTGGTCGTTGATGGGCCGCCTCCAGCAGGGACGCAAAAAAACACGCAAAATCAATACAGGTCCCGCATTCCAGAGCGCAGATGACCTTCGGTTTCCGGATTTTCTGCACATGCGTCTGTGTAAGCACGGGTTCATAAGTATAATAAAAACGGTCCCTTTTGATCCTGTCATACAGTTCGCGGCACGTCGTATCGCACTGAACGCGGCCCATCTCGATGTTGGACAGTGAGCGCTTCACCCCATCCACACGATCAGTAACATAGCTATCGTCAGGTATCACGTATACGATCAATCCCTGCCCATCGTTGGGATCCCAGTTACTAAATGCCTGCGAAATCTGCTCCGGTGTGGCTATCCGTTGAATCACGTCCCCACCTGATGCAGTCGTAAAGACGCTTTGATAATTCTGTAACAACTCACCGAAAGAAGATTTGACATCTGCCGCAGATCCCCACTTCACCGCCCCCGACAACTCAGGGGCGCTGCTCTTAGCATCGGGATCATAGCGGAGCCGCACCGACGGTATGCAATGGGCATGCGCTATCGCCAGCAGCACATCGGGGCATGATAGCTCCTTGGCGAGGACAAACACGCACAACTCTGAGCTGAACATCGATTCAAAAGCGTCAATGTCGTCGAGTGCATCATCCAGCGCCATAGGGCCGGGGACCACGGTTGGGTTGTAACCTTCCTTTCGCAGGACTGCCGCTATTAGGCTCGCTGCATCGCGCAGAACAGAACCCTGCCCCACGATTACGGTCGCCCGTCTCGGTGAATATTTACGCGGGATTCTCGGACCGCCGCCCGCCAAGTCTCTTCGAAACTGGCTGATCACCTCCACATGATAGGTGAGTTCCGTTTCCGGCGCGTCATAAGAGAACGGAATGGCGGATGCCGGAAACTCCTTCCGATACAGGTCAAGCACTTGGTCGTCTACGAAGAGTACCCGATGAACGCGTGCTCGTCGCGCCAGCATCAGTTCGCGTCCGATATATGGCGAGTACATTAGTGACCCGTTCTCGCTCACACGTCGCGGAATGATCGACACGAACCCATTCATCTCGAACATGTACCGCTCGAGTTTTGCCATACACCAAACTTCCGTTTTCTGGTCCGCCCGTAACATGATCCCCGCCTCATCGAAGAGGGCCGAAAAGTAGGTATTGATTGGAACGTCGCGGTAGCTGTGAC
>Ga0206871_10294_pt1 | contig 11156 bp, 11 predicted proteins | sample Alteio_BWOrgCont_33_FD_152627 | JGI IMG/M metagenome (GOLD analysis project Ga0206871, IMG submission 152627) | Enriched cells from forest soil in Barre Woods Harvard Forest LTER site, Petersham, Massachusetts, United States -... | ecosystem: Environmental > Terrestrial > Soil > Temperate forest >...
ATGGTCACGCCGGGAAAGATCTTATCATCAAAGTGCCCTGTGGCACATTGATCTGGAAAATGGCCAGTCAAACTGTTCCACCCATCGAGGCAGGCGAAGGTGAAGATGAGGATGTAGATGAAGATGGAAAACCTGTCTTCAAGTCCAGCACGGGCAAACGTCCATTGATCCGCAGTTCACGCGGGGCGCTGGCGCAGGAGATCGATTTGAGCAAGGAGGACGCCGGTGAAAAAGAAAGCGATGCGGAAAAAGGTGAATTGGTGGCCGACCTCACGCAGAACGGACAGCAATTCGTTTTGTGCGCCGGAGGACGCGGCGGATTGGGTAATCGAAATTTTGCCACGGCAGCACGGCAATCGCCGCGCTTCGCCCAACCCGGCGAGCCGGGCGGCGAGGGAGACTATCTTTTTGAATTGCGCATCATGGCTGAGGTCGGTTTGGTCGGCTATCCCAATGCGGGCAAATCCACCCTGTTGGCCGCTATTTCCAAGGCCCGCCCCAAAATCGCCCCGTATCCTTTTACTACGCTCCATCCGCAGATCGGCATCCTGGAATATGAAGACTGGCACAGGCTCACTATCTGCGATGTGCCCGGACTGATCGAAGGCGCCCACCAAAATGTGGGACTTGGCCACGCCTTTCTCCGTCATATCCAGCGCTGCAAAATCCTGGTGCTCCTGCTCGATATGGCCGGCACGGACAATCGCAAGCCATGGGATGATTACCAACAGCTTTTACGTGAGCTGGAACTTTACGACCCGGCAATGCTTGAAAAACCGCGCTTTGTCGTCGCCAACAAAATGGACGAGGCCGTCGCTGAGGATTTGCTGAAGCAGTGGAGTTGAGAGTGGGAATCAGAGGTTGATGGCGGTGATCTTAACGACCGTCAGTTCCTGGCGGTGGCCGATGGATTTGTGATAACCCTTGCGACGTTTCATCTTGAAAGTGAGCTTCTTCTCGCCGCGTTTATGAGCGACGACGTCCGCCACCACAGTCGCCCCGGTAACGGTGGGCGCGCCAAGGGTGATTTTATCGCCACCGACCATGAGCACACGGTCGAACGTAAAGGGTTTGCCCGCTTCGACATCGAGGCGTTCGATTTCCAGCGTGTCGCCAGCGATCACGCGATATTGTTTGCTGCCTGTTTCTAGAACTGCGTACATAAATTTTCCCGCAAAGGGTCGGAAATTAAACCAGAGTTTCGTTTATTGTCAACGCTGGATTTGGGATTTTTCTGACTGTCACACCCGGGCCGGTTTACCCAGCCCGGCATGTGCAAAAACTTGAAAATACCAATCAATGGTGCCAGCCGCCATGTCCACCACCACCTCCATGCCAGCCACCGCCACCACCGTGCCACCCGCCATAGCCTCCATGCCAGCCCCAGCCTAATCCGATGGAAACACCAACCGGCGCGTAGTAATATGGATAACCATAATATCCATTGTAATAATAATCGGGTGAACCATCCGGGACGACATACACTGTCGAGGAAGGGACGGTTTCATACGTGGTGACAGTCGGCGCAGTAGCCGTTGCGGTTTGGGCGCTTGAAGTGTCCGCTGGCGCAGGGGCCGGGCTGCTGGAAGCAGTCATAGCCGGATGCTGGTTTATCATCGCGTTCAAAACGGTGTCCGATACTCCCGATTGTTTCAGATAAACGATCTGTGATGCTGTCATCGGGTACATCGTGCTTGAATTTTGGATGAAGCTGAGAATAGTGCTGTCACTAACTTTCGCCTGCGACAATTGCAGCACTTGCGAAACACTGTCCGCCAATTGCGGCGCAGCGGCCGGAGTTGCGGCAACGGGCGCGGTCGGATTCACGACGGAAACATCCGGTGCGTTTTGGGCCTGTGCAGTAGCGGCCAGGAAAGCGGCTACCCCGGCTCCCACCAACCATTTTTGAAGATATAAAGTTTTCATAAAAATCACTGTATTTATACTAACACCATAACTTCGCGCCGGTTGCGGGTGCTGTCAACCTTTATGCTTTTCAAGCTTACGCAAGGTGCGTTCGCGTTTTTTGATCTCCGCGCTCAATAATTCTTCTGCCGACCATCCGTGAGCTTGCGCTGATCCGGTCAATTCAAAAAGTTTTTCAGCCAATTTAATCTTTGAAAGCGGCATTTTGCCATTCGGAAGCAAATTGGCCTTTCGAGCTTTCTTGACCAGCTTCTCCGCCCGCAACAGCGCCGGCAGATGCTTCGGGATTCCATCCAATGCCGAAGGCCGGGCACGTTTGGTGCCGAACTTTTCGGCGCGCTTGATCTTTTCCCAATTCGCCCAGACTTCGTCCACATTTTTGACTTTGGTCTTCCCGAAAACATGAGGATGGCGGCGGACAAGTTTTTCGACCAGCACCCGGCAGACTTTTTCAAAATCAAACGCGCCACGCTCGCGCGCGAGTTGGCAATGGAACACAACCTGTAACAGCAGATCGCCAAGTTCTTCGGCCATTTCGTGGTCATCGCGCGCCTCAATGGCGTCGATCAATTCATAAACCTCTTCGATGGCATGGCGCCGCAGGCTTAGATGCGACTGTTCGCGGTCCCAGGGACAGCCCGTTGGCGAACGCAACCGCGCCATCACTTTCAGCAAATCGTTGATAGCCGCTTTCTTCACAGGATCACCAAATCGTCCCGGTGAACCAACTCGACCCGCGCAAGTTTTTTAGCGCGAACTTCTTCGCCGCTGAATTTGGCGATGCCGCGCGCGAATTCGGTGCCGTCCATGTCACAGATACGGATGACTTCGCCAGCCTCAAAATTCCCTTCGCAACGAGCCACTCCGGGTGGCAGCAGGCTCTTACCCCCGTCGCGCAAGGCGCGCCGGGCGCCAGCATCCACAAAAAGCGCGCCTTTGGGATGATGGAAGAACGCGATCCAACGCTTGCGTCCCTGCAGCTTGTCGGGTTGCGCCACGAACAAAGTGCCCTCGTTTTCCCCACCCACAATTTTGGCGATGACATTTTTCTTTTTGCCGGAGGCGATGACGAGCGGTATCCCCGACCGCACTACGATTTTCGCCGCTTCGATCTTCGATCTCATTCCACCGACCGCCGTTTCGCTGGTCGTGCCGCCGGCCAGACTCTCAATCGTGCGGTCAATCTTTTCGATGACAGGGATCGTTTTAGGGTTGGCCTTGCCGAAATTTTCCACCACTCCGTCCACCGTGGTGAGGATGACGAGCAGATCTGCGGGCAACAATGATGCCACCAGCGCGGAGAGCTTGTCATTATCACCGAATTTGATTTCCGTGAACGAGACCGCGTCATTTTCATTGATGATGGGAATGACGCCATGGGCCAGGAGGGTGACAAGAGTATTGCGCGCGTTCAAATGGCGCTCGTGGTGTTCCAGATCTTCATGTGTCAGCAAAACCTGGGCGACATGCAAATCCTGTTTGGCAAACAGCTCGGCGTAATTGGACATCAGCCGTGATTGTCCCACGGCGGCGCAGGCCTGAAGCTCTGCCAGTTCATGCGGGCGCTTTTCATAGCCCAACGCGCCCATCCCCGCACCCACCGCGCCGCTGGTCACCAGGACGATTTCCTTCCCCGCTTTATGTTGCGCCGCGACCTGCGCAACGAGTTGTTCCAACTGCGCCGGGTCGATCTGTTTCCGGCCGTCGGTCAACACGCCGGTCCCGATCTTGATGACAAGCCGGGCGGCAGATTTGAGAGGATCGCGATGCACCCTTTGAAGTTAAAGAAATTGCGGCGTGCGGAAAATGTTAAAATACGATCAATAGGACAATCCCATCGATTGGAGGATGCCCTGGAGCGTATTGGAGTTCCCGCCCCCATAATTCTTCGCCACGATATCGTCGAAGAAATGATTACTCCTGAGTTCGATGAAAACCATAGTGCCGGCCAGATCGTTCACGGATTTGACATGAGGCACGATCCAATTATCGAGCCGAATGGCCTGTTCGCGGTCGTTACCGGGGTCCTTCAGGTCGAGATATTTGACCTTCCCAACAGATAAATTGAGTTTATCGATGCCGGTAAAATCATAACCGGTCTGTTCTTCGAAATTGATGACGGGTGGGCTGGCCCCGGGTTGACGTGGTGCGGGAGTGATTCTGGTTGGAGGAACTGAAGGGGAAACACCGGGCTGGGGAGGAGCGGGAGCGGGGATAGGTCTTTGGGATGATGCTATGAGGGGCGCCGGTGTAGTTTGCATCGGAACACCCTCTGGAAAAATGTTCAGTTCGTTGTTTTGATTTTTGACGATGTCTAATTCGGCCAGATTCAGCCGGACCAGGGTAAAGTGGAGTTGCCTTCGCATCAGGGCCGGGCGGTCATATTCGATATGGATCTCCGGGATATTAAGGAATGGCGCCCCCCCGAAATTGGCAGGATTGTAAATCTGCAGGTCCCGGATCTCGATGGTCGGTTCGAAAAGGCTGACATCCAGTTTTCCAATCTGCGCGTCCATCCCGGTCTGTGCACGGATATTGTGCTCGATGAGATTTTTTAAAATTGAATTATAAGTGAGCAACAGGACGACGACGGCGACTACGACCAATCCTACGACCGCAAGTATCAACCGGAATAACCATTTGAAGATGAACTTGATCATGGAGAATCAGGGCTGCACGTCCTCAGGCCGCACTTCCAGGCAGTCATCCTGATCCTCCCAAACTGCCGCGGCGTAATGGTTCAAAAGCCTGGGGACCAATTCGTTTCCAGCCCGCACCAAAAGCTTTTCCGCCTCCCGCGCCGCATTCTCGTAGGCGGCGTCAAAATTTCCCGCCTGCCGCCTTTGCCGATCGTCCCAGTGCGCCACAGCGTGGACAGGTTCATATTGCTGTGCCCAGGATTCGATCTCACTGCGCGTGTCGACCGGAATCTCATCGAACGGCATCAACGTCTCGTTGCAATGCTGGCAGATCAAGCCCGATTCACGCACGTCGCGGGTCAACAGGGGCAAGAACGGGGCGCGGCAACAGGGCGATTCGCCATAAGCCGCCGGAGGTGTCGCCAGGCGCTTGTGCCAGATCTGGCGTTCATGTCCCAGTTGCGCCGCCAGCCGATACGCTCCGATGAGCGGATGCGACAACCGCCAGGATTTGCCTTCCAGTTGGCCCAGTGTTTGGGCCAGCCATCGGGCCAGCGAGAGATCATCGAAGTCCGCAAATACCCTTGCGTACTCTTTCCAGAGCTGGTCGAGCGGCGAATCGGATTCAAAGGCCATGCGCGTAGAAAGCATGGCTGGTAGAAAAAGTTTTGTCGAGGGGTGTTACAGCCGGTTCCACCAGACGGCCGTGGGTTTGGGCACGTCGAATGTCACCCGCTGGTCCGGGCTGTCCAGCGTATAGATTTCATAGCTCGTCGGCTTGAGGGAAAAATGCCCCGCCGCGAGCCGGCGCAGGCGATGATGCAGGATCCAAAATGGCCGGAAGGCTCGCACCCAGAATGGAATCATTTTTTCGGTCTCATTCTTCTCGCGGATGGCATTCGGCTTCAAATTCATGTTTTCGCCGGTATCGGCGAAAACGGAAGTAAAGGTTTCGCAGACAACCATCGGCACCTTCGCTTGCACCATTGCAAGCATCCAATGATAATCACCGAGGTCCTTCCATTTAGTGTCAAAAAAAATACTGCGTTCGTGGATGACTTTGCGCCGGATGAAAATAGAACTGGTCAAAATCGGGAACCGGTACCGGATGCCCTGGGGATGAGGCACCATTTGATGCCGGTGGCAGACGTACTGCCCGCGCGCATCCGTGACGATGGTTCCCGCCAACGCAACTTCGACCGCAGGATGGGACTCAAAAAATTCATGGATGGCAGCCAGCGCGCCTGGAAGATACTGCTCGTCACAATTCAGATACGCCAGGATATCGCCGGACGCGCGCCGGTAGCCGCGATTCACTGCGTCATACATGCCGGCATCCTTTTCGATGAAGGCTTTGACCCGGGTGTCACGCGGCAGCCACTCCTGTGTGCCGTCATCGGAACAGGAATCCTGCACGAGATGCTCGAACTCCACCCCTTTTTGATCGGCTACCGAAGCAATGCAGAGCTTAAGCCATTTCGAGCTGCGGAAACTTGGGGTAATGATGGAAAACTTCATGGGCGACCGATGAGACTTCAGACTACGGATTGCGGATGAATGTTCAAGGTTTGATTTGCCAATCCCGCCCGCTACGCAGGTTTTGGTTCAAAGAAGGATATCGGCTGACGAATGCTTTTTTTCGGTCGTTTTGGGAATAAGCGGCTCGTGGCCAGTGGGCGGCTCGGGTTCAGCACCTCGAAATTGTTGCCAGAAGGCCAGGGGGGTCCTGCGAATGACTCTGTTTTTAAACCGTGCCCATAAACGCCACCACCAGTAAGCCGTCCCGTCAAGACCCATCTCAAAAGAGGTGGGCCGTGTCCCGGAAGCTTCACCGTTTAGGGTTCGGGCAAAAACAGACCCGGCATAGCGTTCACGCCACAGTTTCATGTAACGCCGGTGCTTGGCGATGAATTCCACCGGCAATACCTCCTTGCGCTGCTTTTCTTTCAACACCTTCCCGGAACGCAAAGGATCATGGTGTTCTCCCGGGGGAACCATCGAGAAATCCGCCGAGCGCAAATCCAGCATCTTTGGGTCAAACTCCATTCCGATAAAATCGCAAACTTTCCGTAATTCCAGCTCAGGCGAGGCGACAAGGTCAGTGAATAACATCTCATGCACCCGCCGGCCATCCGATCGCAATTTGAGAACGCCTTTATGCATTTGTTCAGCCCCAAAATAAGTCCGCGTCATGATGCCCCGCGCGCCGAAAAACCGGTTTTTTCTGCCCGCTTCTACCACGCTGCGGCAATTGTCCAGCGGGTCGCGCCAAATGATGATGAAATCGGCTTCCGGGAAGATGTCAGCTATTCTGGGCAGCCAGGCGTGATATGTCGGTGATTTGCCGCCCATCACTGCAGCATTTTTCCGGGCAGCCACGGTGCGGAACATGGATAATAAACATTCCCGGCCGGTCCCGCCCTCTGGCAGGGAAGCCGGGTCCAGGTGATGACGGCTGACTGCCTGGTTGAAAAATTCCAGGCGCGCCGCCCAATCGCCGGGAAAAATGGCGGTCTTGTTCATTGGAAACAAGCCAAAAGGTTCAGCCTCGAACATCAATCCTATCCGCGGATGCTGGTTCAGCATGGCATGAAGCAGGGAGGTGCCTGAGCGCCAGACACCCACAACAAAAACCAATTTGGGTTGAGTTTGTTGCGTCATTTGGATCCAGATAACGATCGGCTCAGGTGCGCCTGCGCCAGTTCACGCACAAGTTTCGACGAGCTGTTGAAGTCATGAGCCACGGTATCAATGGTGTTTTTACTCTCCTGCGGACGGGGCGCATCAAAGGGATAATTCAATAGTTTGTCCAATTGCCCGGCTTGCGCGCGATGATACAAACCTTTCGGATCGCGCTGGACGCAGACTTCGATCGGCGCGTGGACATAAATCCAGACCAGGCGCTCTCCCAGCACTTTGGAAACGATATCACGGTGGTTGTATTGCGGAGCCATGGTGGAGACGATCACGTTAAGATTTTGATCCGCAGCCAGCCTGGCCACTTCCGCGGTGCGCCGGTGATTCTCTGCCCGCGCCTCGGGGCTATAGGCCAGGTCCGAGCTGAGCCCCGAACGCATCTCATCGCCATCGAGAAAGAAGATGGGAACCTTTTGGCCCGTCAGGGCATCATAAAGGTTTTTAGCCAGCGTGGTCTTGCCTGCGCCGCAACGTCCAAAAAACCAAAACACTTTCGTCATAAAACTTATTGGTGGCCATTGCAAAGGCGCCTGAGTGAATCCCCCCCGTTGATTCCGCCTTCGATACCTGAATATCACTGATTTCTTAAATCTACCAATTTCGAAAAAAAATGCGCAACACGAAACGATATTTTTTTTAGTAAGGCCGATGCCTACACTTGAAATCGTTGCGCAATCGGAATCCGCCGGCCCATGCCAAAGGCGCGGGCCGAAATTTTCAATGCCGGCGCCGCCTGCCGCCGTTTGTATTCCGCAAAATTGATTTTATTAAGCACTTCGTTCACGATTTCAGCGTTAAATCCCTGGTGGATAATCTGTTCCCTGCTCAAATTTTTCACGACATACAGGTCCAGGATGCCGTCGAGTATCTCATATGGTGGCAATGAATCCTGATCCTTTTGATTAGGACGCAATTCAGCACTGGGAGGTTTCAAGATTGAATTTTCAGGAATGACCGCATTGCCATGATTGATCCATCGCGCAACTTTGTAGATGTCTGTTTTCAGGACGTCAGCCAACGGCGCCAACGCGCCGTTCATGTCGCCATAAAGCGTGCAATAGCCCACCGCCATCTCCGACTTGTTGCCCGTCGTCAGCACCAGCGCCCCAAATTTGTTCGAGAGCGCCATCAAGGTGGTTCCCCGCAGGCGCGATTGCAGGTTCTCTTCCGCTTCATTGGTTTTCAATTTGGCGAAAATCTTTTCAAGTTGTTTTTCGACCGCGCAAAAAACCGGTTCGATCGGCAACACTTCGTACCGGATACCGAGATTTTTCGCGAGCGCTTCGGCATCCGTCAGGCTGCCCTCACTGGAATATCGCGCGGGCATCGCCACCCCCAAGACATTTTCCTTCCCCAAGGCGTCCACGGCCAGGACGGCCATCAGTGCTGAATCGATCCCCCCGGACAATCCGACGATCACTGATTTGAAGCCGCATTTGTGGATGTAATCGCGGATGCCCAGCGAGAGCGCGGTAAAGATTTGTGCTTCGCGCGGAGGAAACTCATGGTTCGCCGACGGTTTTTTCTTTGGGTTTTTCTTTAGATCCATCCCGGCGACAAAAACGTCCTCTTTAAATCCCTTGCCGGCAACAATGATTTCTCCCCGCGCATCAAACGCCACGCTGTTTCCATCAAAGATCAATTCATCGTTTGCCCCCACCAGGTTGACATGCGCCAGCGAAACTTTCTCATCACGTGCAACGCGACGGAGCATTTCCCGGCGGATTCTCTCCTTACCGTCGTGCCACGGCGACGCGGAAATGTTCACGATGATATCCGCGCCCTGTGCGATCAATTCCTTCACCGGATCGCGGCGATACAACCGTTCCGGCCAAAAATCCTCGTCATTCCAGATGTCTTCGCAGATGGTGATGCCGAGCTTTTTCCCTTTGAATCCAAAGGGAGCAATCTTTTTTTCCGGCTCAAAATAACGATCTTCGTCAAAGACATCATACGTCGGCAGGAGGGATTTGTTCGTCCGCCAGGCGACCTTTCCGTTCTGTAAAATCGCTGCGGAATTTCTGAGCGCACGGCCGGGGCGGCTGGAATTTTTGTCCACAAAACCCACGCAAAGCGGAACGGCGCCGATTTTTTTTGCCGTTTCCTTCAGGGCGGCGAGGTTCGCCTCGACAAAATCATCACGCAAGAGCAGGTCGCGGGGTGGATATCCGCAGAGAAAAAGTTCCGGTGCCATGATGAATTCCGCGCCGAGCGCCACAGCCTTTTCGTAACCAGCCAAAAGTTTTTTTTGGTTGGCCGGGAAATCGCCAATGGTCGAATTGAGCTGGAGAAAGCCGAACTTCATCTGTGATCTTGAGTTTTTGATTTGTTCACCCGATACGCAAACTGCTCGTATTCTAAACCATAAATCACCAAACGTAAATTCATTCCGTGCTGCGGATTGCTTCGGCCAGGCTGGCCAGATGGCGTTCCAATGTGAAATGCCTGAGAAAATTTTCGCGCAATTGTTCCCCCGTCTTTTGCGTCGTCAAAACAAACAACGCATCAGCGATCTCCTGCGCCGATTGGCCCCGGACCAGGCCCGGATAATCCGGGGGAAACATTTCCGGCAAGGAACGCCATTGTGTTGTCACGACGGGCAGGCCGAACGCCATCGCTTCGATCAGGTTCACAGGTTGATTTTCGCCCAAATATTGGGTCGGGAAACAGAACAGGTCCGCGTCCCGCAATGCCTGCTCTTTTTTTGCATCGGAAATAAAACCGAGATATTCGACGGAGTTCGCATATTCCGGAGTTTTAATCATCCGTTCAAATTCGAATTGTTCGTTGGCGGTGACAAAATTTCCGGCGACAAACAGCTTCATCCGCAAAGGCGATTTACTCGCGACCAGGTCGCGGTTTGCGGCGGCAATCCCTTCCATTGCGGCGAACAATCCTTTTTCGCGGGTGCAATGGGCGAGATAAAGGACCCTGACAACGTGGGGATCATCCCCGGTATGTGAAGATGAATAATCCACGGGCGTCGCGCCGGCCGCCAATTGCTTCCGAACTAAAAACCGGTCGCGCCGCCGCGGCAGGATGGTTTCCGCAAAATTCGGGCACGGATCGGGAATACCGTTGCTGACGACCCGGATCTGGCGGGACAATAATTTTTTTGCATCCGCCAGGTTGTAGTTTGAGAGCACGATGCTCAAGGCTACCGGTTTGAAAAGCCGGTACGTCAACGCACGGGAACGGATCTGCACCGACGTTTCCAGCCATTTCGCCAGCCCGGCCGCGTGCCAGTGCAGGATGATTTTTTCAAAAAATGGCCGGCAAAGGAGCATCACCAGCCAATCCCGGTAAAGCGCCACCGCTTTGCCCGGCGCCGGGACATAATAAAACGTTTTCACCTGGTATCGATAACGGTACCAAATCGCCTGGAGGCAATAAAAGAGAACCAAAATCATTTTCCACCCATGAAATTCGCCGACGTCCTCCAGCGTCCTGGAAAAACGCGCATTCACATGGTGACATTCGATGCCGAATCCGTTTGCGCCGCCTTTTGCGCCATTGCGGCAATCACCGCCGAAACCATCCAGCATCAATTTGACCATATAGCTTTGGCCGTGGTGCGGCGGAGGCGTATGGGCAAAAATGAGCAGTTTCATTTGCGATTGGTGATTGATGATTTATGATTGCGGGCCGTCAATCCAATCATCCTAAATCATGGATTGTAAATCATAAATCAAAAATGACGAAACGCGTCAACGTCCTTGGCGTCGGTATCAGCGTCCTGAATCTGCCTGTTGCGCTGGAAGAGATTGCGGCGGCCATTCGCGCCCGCCGCAAAGGATATATCTGCATCACCGGCGTTCATGGCGTCATGGAAGCGCAAAGTGATGCGGCGTTTCGGGCTATTTTGAATGATGCCTTTCTTTGCACGCCGGACGG
>Ga0206871_10295_pt1 | contig 11145 bp, 6 predicted proteins | sample Alteio_BWOrgCont_33_FD_152627 | JGI IMG/M metagenome (GOLD analysis project Ga0206871, IMG submission 152627) | Enriched cells from forest soil in Barre Woods Harvard Forest LTER site, Petersham, Massachusetts, United States -... | ecosystem: Environmental > Terrestrial > Soil > Temperate forest >...
CCTTTGTCCTGCTGAAGAATGTCAGCACCGGCACCATCCTCTATTTCACCAACACGGCCTGGAGCAGCAGCACCGCCTTGGCCACCTCTGGCGACAAGGTGGTCAGCTGGACGGCCACCCAGCCTTACACCATGGGCAAGGTCATCAACTACGACCAGGTCAACGGCTTCGACTCGGGCAGCACCGCCCAACCGGCCGGCAGCGGCGGGCTGGGCATCAACACCCACTTGCTGACCTTGACCATGTTCCAGGGAACGCTGGTGGCCCCCGTGGCGGTCACGGCTCTCTTGGACGGCACCGGTTGGAACACCACTTCCAGCCTGGCCAATCCCAATACCTTCTATCCGCAGCCCCAGGGCCTGGCGGATGGGGTCAATGCCTGGTGCTCGGCGTCCTATTTCGCCGGCGGTTATTACAACTGCGCCGCCAACAGCGGGGCGGTGGATGCCGTGATCAACGCGACCAGCAGCGGGGCCTTGGTCAACTGGACCACCAGCACCACCTACAATGCCGCAACGGACCTTTGCAGTTTCTCGTCCTCTTCGTCCCTGTTGACCGGTTCACCGTCCTCCGGCTCGCAGGTGGCCGCGCCTAAGCCGATGATCGGGCCGCTGCCCCAGCACGCGGGCATGCCGGTGCAACTGGCCTTCCCCAAGCCGGCTGCCGGCAGCGAGTGGTGGATCTACACCATGAACCACCATCTGGTCAGCAAACTCAGCTTCGGACCCGGGGCGGCGTCCTGGGCCACGTCCGGCATTGCGCCGGACGTCTACCGTGTCAAATGCAAGGTCACTTATGTCGATGGGAGCTCGTATGAAGGTTGGCGCATTGTTGCCCTGGTCCCCTAAGCGGGGAGTAATCCTGGGGCTGGCGCTGGCTTTGGCCGCTGCCCCCCTTTGGGCGGATCAATCCAATAGCGGCGTGGGCAGCCAAGCTGCCTCCTTTCTGACGCTGGCGTCCGATGCCCGTAGTTCCGCCATGGGACAGGCCGGTACAGCCTTGCAAGCCGGGGCCCAGTCACTGGGCTTGAATCCGGCGGGCCTGGCTGGATTGCAGGGCCAGCAGCTGAGCTTGAGCCACAACGTGCTGCCCTTGGGCGCCACCCTTGAGTCGGCGGAGTACGGCCTCGGCCTGGGCCGCTCGACGCTGGGCCTCGACGCCAACTACGTCAATCTTGGCACCCTGGAAAAAAGCACGGTGGACGCCAGCGGCAATATCGTTTCCGCCGGCACGGTCATGCCCTATGGCTACGACGTGGGCCTGGCCTGGGGCCTTCAATTGCTGGATCCCTTGGCCCTGGGAGTCTTGGTCAAGGCGGTGGGCGAGGATATCGGGGGGACCCACGACAGCACCGTGGCGGGGGACCTGGGCCTGCTTTACCGAACCCCCTGGAAGCCGCTGAGCCTGGGGCTGGCCCTGCAAAATTTGGGCGGCACCATTTTCGGCTCGGCCCTGCCCCTGCAGACCCGGGCGGGCTTGAGCTACAGCAACATCACGGCGGCGGGCGGTTTGTCCTTGAGCCTAGACGCCATCGTGCCGTCCGCTGCCGCGTCCCAGAGCGTCTATGCCGCCGGCTTGGAGTGGGTCGTGGTCCGTTACATGCGGCTGCGGGCCGGCTACCAGCTCGCCGACCAAAGCGGCATCGACGGCACCACCGGCCTGAGCCTGGGCGCCGGCTTCAGCAACCATGGCTGGGAAGTCGACTACGCCTGGGTGCCGCGCGGCGACCTGGGCTCGGACAACCAGTTCAGCTTTTCCAGCCAATTCTGATTCATCACCCAGTTCCGTCAGGAGAGTCCTTTGAAGCGTTTAGCCCTTGCCTGCCTGCTGCTCCCCTTCGCCGCCGCCCCGCTTTTCGCGGATGAAACCGATGCCGCCACCGCCGTCAGCCCTGCCGTAGAGGCGGTGAAAAGCCCGGTGGCCGCCCCCGCTCCGGCCTCGCCGCAGGACAGCGCCGACGCCTTGGTGCGCCTGCAGCAGCGCGCCGACGACCAGGACGCCGCCATCACCCGCCTGCAGGCCGCCATCGAGGACCTGCGGACCAAGGGCGCTTCCACCCAGGACGAGGCGCCCTCGGCTTGGAGCCGCCTGAGCCTGCATGGCGGCATGGATGTCCGCTTTGACAATCAATACAACAAGAATCCCCAGGCCACCGGCCTGGGCACGGGCAACAACCCGAACATGGTCCAGCCCCTCCTGCCCAGCGGCTCGTCCGGGTTCTTCTTCAAGCACATGGCCATCAAGTTCCGCTACAGCATCGACGACTCGACCATCGCCTACTTGCACTACAACCTGGCGGCCCTGGAAATCGAAAAGGCCGGCATTGAATTCCGCGATCTGCCCATCCCGCCCTTCACCAGCGGATGGAACGGCTGGACTTACCGCCTTTTTGTCGGCCAGGAACGCCAGGACTTTGGCATTGAGCAGCAGACCGATTCGGAAGACCTCTATTTCCCCAACCGCGCCATGATGTTTGGCGGCAGCACCCCCTTTGGCAACGCCAGCACGCCGACCCAGGATCCCTTCAATTTTTACAAAGCGCCCTTTTTGGCCGTCAACAACCTGATCCCCAACCTGGTGTGGGAACGGGTCATGGGCCTGCATTTCAAGCAGAAGCATGATTTCGGCTTCCTGGCTTACGACCTGGGCTTTGACCTGGTGAATGACGAATCCGAAAATTCCAATGACGGCCAGGGGACCGATAGCTTGAAGTCCGGCTTCGCCTTCCAGCTGCTGGACCAGGACCTGTCGGAGATCGGCCGCCTGGGCATCGACCCGCGCATCTTGAACGACCATCTGCCTTGGGGCTTGAACCTGAAAGTGGGCGCGTCTGCCTTCCACGATCCTGAAAATACGGCCTACCTCACCAGCCAGGCCATCAAGGAAAACTGGGCCGACACTTACGGCTACGACGGCCGATTGGGAACGGCCCGCGACATCCTGACCGTCCAGTCCGAGTGGGTGCACCGCGACCAATACGGCCCCGGCGCCACGGGCAGCGGCAACACCTGGACCCTGCAGAACAACTACGGCGGCGTGGTCGGCAGCGCCGAGGGCTGGTACACCACGGTGGCTTTCCAGCCCCTGCGCATCTTCAATCCTCAGGCGCCGAAAGTGGAGCTCTTGGGCCGCTACGACACCTTCTACTACCTGAACCAGTCGCCGTGGGTCCTGTCCGCCCTCAATGGCGCCGCGGGCTACACCGGCTCCTACAACGCCACCACCATGGGCATCAAATACACCTACAAGGGCAATTGCAACACCTCCATTGATTTCACCACCTACGGCCTCAACAACGACTTCACGGCCGCCGGCCCGACCCAGCTGATCCAGCTGCAGCAGCAAGTCGAATTCTAGAAAAATGGGCCCATTTAAGCGATAAACGGGCCAGAAAACAGGACGCAGCCGGCAGCCTTCTGCCCTAGTTTTATAGGGTGAATTGGTATGCCTTCATAAGAAACAAAAGTGCCTATTCAGGCGCACTTTTCATAGCCCTGAGCGTTTTAAGCGCTCGGGCTATGGCTGTTACGGTGGTCATGGTGCCAATGTCGACCAGCGACGGCACCTATAACGTGGTCAGCGTGGGTTCTTATAGCACGGTTTACCAGAGTACGGGCAGCTCCGGCTCCTATGCCGGTTTCCAGTACTATCACCGCCCCTCTGGCGTCAACTTCACGGCCGGCAATTCTCTTTACGTCGAAGTGGATTACCTGGACCAGAGCGGTTCGGGGAACATCGGCATCCAGTACGATTCCACGACCAACGCCTTCCAAAACAGCGGCTTCGGGCTCAACAATTCGGTCTACAACAGCGGCGCCTTCAAGACCGCCGTTTACCGCCTGGATAACGCCTCCTTCAGCCTGGCTGAAAACGGCGGCAATGACATGCGGCTGACCGGCGGCAGCAATTTGCAGCTCAATATTATCCAAGTGCGTGTCAGCGACGCGCCCACCACGCTCTATCTGCAGGACACGGCTTTCCTGGGGCCCTACACCGGCCCCTCTTACGTGGGGGGCGCGCCCGTGGATGCCACCACCCTGGTGGGCAAGACCATCGCCGGTTACCAGGGCTGGTACGGCGCGCCGGGGGACCAGGACAACATCGGATGGTCCCACTGGCTCAATGGCTCCCAACTGCAGATCGATTTTTGGCCGGACATGACCGAGTACAGCGCCTCAGAACGCTTCAACTTTTCACCCTACACCAACAGCGGCGGCTCCACGGCCCAGCTGTTCAGCTCGGATGAGGCCCGCACCACCTTGCGGCATTTCCAATGGATGGAGGCCTGGGGCATCGACGGGGTGGCCGCACAACGATTTGTGGGTTCCGTGCCCAGCGTGCCCCTGGACCGCGTGCTGAGCAATGTCCGTCAGGCTGCCAATCAAACCGGCCGCACCTATTTTGTGGAATACGACATGAGCGGCATGTCCGAAGCCAACTTGGTCAGCGCCATCACCACAGACTGGAACTACCTGAACAACACGCTGCATATCACGGAAGATCCGAGCTATTTGCACCAGAACGGCCTGCCCGTGATCGGCATCTTCGGCTTCTTCACCGACCGTTTCAGCACCACCACGGCCAATGCCATCCTGGACATCTTCAAAAATGGCAGCGCCCATCCGGCCTTCGTGCTGGGTTCTGGGGCCTGGTGGTGGAATGAGGGCACCGACCCCGCTTGGACCCCGGCCTGGAAGAGCGTGATTTACCGCATGGGCGCCTGGCAGCCCTGGAACGTGGGCAACGCGGGCGGCAGCCCGCTTTACGCGGGCACCGGCTATTGGACCGACAACGCCAGCACCCTGGCCGCCAACAACGTCATGTTCCAACCCATGATCTATGCCGGCTGCAGCAGCGTGAACCGCGACGGCACCGCCCCGGGGTCCGGTGTGCCGCGGCTCTCTGGCGCGGTCTACTGGAACCAATTCTCGGTGGCCAAGGGCCTGAACGCCCAGACCGCTTTCATCGCCATGTTCGACGAGTTCAGCGAAGGCACCCAGATCGCCAAAGCCACCGGCAGCCCGCCTACCAATGCGCCCAACTCCCAGGTCTACGATGGCATGCCGTCAGACTGCTACCTTTGCTTGACGGCCCAGGGCTCCCGATGGCTGAAGGGCCAGGCACCCCTGGCCGGTGGCAGCTACAGTTCCACCATACCGGGCTGCACGGCGCTGACCAAGCCCAGCATCCCCGATCCCCTTTCGCCGCTGAACGCCGCCACGGTGACGACCAGCAGCACCACCTTCACCTGGAGCGCGGGCCTCGCCCTGGCCGGCGGGGGCAGCATCAGCAGCTATGTCCTTAATGTGGATGGGACCACCTACAATTTAGGCAACGTCCTGACCGACACATTGGCGCTGGGCGCCGGCAGCCATTGGTGGCGCGTGCAGGCCGTCAATTCCCTGGGCAATCCCAGCGGTTACAGCGTGGCCCAGAGTTTCACGGTGACGGCCGCGGGCACGGCGACGCCCAGCCCCTCGCCTTCGCCCAGCCCTAGCCGCACCCCCAGCTCCACGGTGACGCCGTCTTTCAGCCCCACTTCCACCCCAGTGGTCCAGTCCACCTGGCGGGTGGACGCAGGCGGGCCCGGCTACACGGATTCGCTGGGCCATGTGTGGGTGGCAGATACCAATTTTGTGGGCGGGACCGTCAACGGCACCGCCAATGCCATCGCAGGCACCGTGGACGATACGCTGTATCAAACGGAGCGATGGGGGACGCCGGTCTATACTTTTGCGGTGCCGGCCGGCTCTTACCAGGTGACGCTGAGATTTGCCGAGCTGTTCTGGAGCGCAGCGGGGAAGCGAGTCTTCAATGTTTCCATCAACGGCGTGACCGTCCTGACCAATTTTGATATTTTCGCCGACTCAGGCGCCGCCTTCACGGCGGACGACAAAGTATTCAGCAACATCGCTCCGGATGTGAACGGCAACATCGTGATCAGCTTGGGCCCGGCCAGCGCTGACAATGCCACGGTGGATGCCATCGCCATCGTGCCGATGCCCAGCAGCCCCACCCCCAGTGGCACGCCGACGGCCAGCCCCAGCGTGACTCCCAGCAGGACACCGACCAGCACCCAAACCCGGACCAGCGTGGGGACGGCCACCGACACGGTGACGCCCAGCCCGGCGCAGACAGTCACGGATACTGCCACTCAAACCTGGACAAGCGCCGCGACGTTCACCGACACGGTCACGCCCAGCCCCGTCCAGACGGCCACCAACACGGCCTCGCCGACGCGGACCAGCGCCATGACGGCGACCCAGACCATCACGCCGAGCCCCGTTTTCTCCCCGACCGCCACCAGCAGCGCCACCTTGACGAGGACGCCCAGCGGCACCACAACGTCCACACGGTCTCCAAGCAGCAGCGCTACGGCCACGATGACCCCCACGTTTACCCGTTCCGTCACCGTGACCATGACCGCCACCGATACCCGCACAGTCTTGCCCACCGGCAGCTTCACTGATACGCCGACCCAGCCTGTCACGCCAACGTTTAGTGTCACGCTGACCGCCAGCCCGAGCCCCATGGCGAGCAGCCCCAGTCCGACGGGGACCCCCGTCGCAGCCACCAGCAGCCCCAGCCCGTCGGCCTCGGCGACCCAGGTGGCGACGGTTGTTCCGACCCCGACGGCCGCCGGCACCCAGGCCATCGACGGCCATGCCAGCATCCTCAAAGCCATGCCTGTGCCCAACCCTAACCCCAACAGCGTCGCGGTGGACCTGGACGGTCGGGCGGCCAGCATCACGTTGCGGGTCTACAGCAGCAGTTTTGTGCTTGTGTCCGTTAACACGGTCGGCCCCCTCGGCCCGGGCTGGGTCCAGGTCCCCCTGGATCCCGGTTTCCTGCGCCAAGCGCAGAATGGCACTTATTACTACCGTGTCAGCACCGCCAGCGAGCCCCGCAGCGGTATCGTGGGCCGCCTGGTCTTCGTTCGTTAATCTTCTTTGCCCGGCTTGGCGTAGAATTGAGGCAGACCTTTTTTCCCTCCTTGGGGAGCGCCATGCGATCCGACCAGCAGCCCGCTTATATTTTCGGCAGTGCCCGCACACCCTTTGCCAAAAGCCAGACCGCCTACACCGACGTGTCCCGCAAGGACCTGATGGTGGGTGCCCTGAACGGCTTGGTGGAAAAATTCAAGCTGCAAGGCTTTCTCATGCCTGATACGGCTCTGGGCGCGGTGATCAACAGCGCGGCGGACTTCAACCTAGCCCGCGAATGCGTCCTGGAAACGGCTTTGCACCCGGATTCGCCGGCTTACAACGTCCAGCGGGCCTGCGGCACCGGCCTGGAGACCGCCTGGCAGATCGCCTTGAAGGTCCACACCGGGGCCATGGACCTTGGCATCGCGGGGGGAGTCGACACCAACAGCGACCTGCCTATCGAGGTTTCGCATGGCTTGCAGCGGGCCCTGCTGGCCTTGAACAAGGCCCAGGGCCTGGGCAAAAAGCTGGGCATCCTCAGCCGCCTACGCTTGCGGGATCTCAAACCGAAGTCACCCACCGTGGATGAGCCCCGCACCCTGATGTCCATGGGCCAGCACTGCGAGCTGATGGTCAAAGAATGGAAGATTCCCCGGGAAGAACAGGACGCCCTGGCCCTGGCCAGCCACGACCATGGGGTTAAAGCCTACCAAGCCGGTTTTTATGACGACCTGGTGGTGCCCTTTCACGGCCTGAAGCGGGATGGAACCTTGAGGGCGGATACGTCCCTGGAACGCCTGGCCAAGCTTAAACCGGTCTTCGACAGGGAGCATGGCAGCCTTACGGCAGGCAATAGCTCGCCCTTGACCGACGGCGCGTCATGCGTGTTGATCGGCAATGAAAGAGCCGCCCTGGACCACGGCTGGAAGCCCCTGGCCAAGTTCATCGACGTGCAGGTGGCGGCCGTGGATTTTGTGCACGGGGCAGGCTTGCTGATGGCGCCCACGAAGGCCGTGTCCCAATTGCTGCAGCGCAATAAGTTGGCCTTCGCCGACTTTGATTTTTTTGAGATCCATGAAGCCTTCGCCGGCCAGGTGCTTTGCAACCTGAAGGCCTGGGAATCTGAAGCCTACTGCCGGGATGTCCTGGGTTTGAGCGGTGCCATCGGCAGCGTGGACCGGAACAAGCTCAATACCGTCGGCAGCAGCTTGGCCTTGGGCCATCCCTTTGCCGCCACGGGCGCCCGCATCGCAGGCACCCTGGCCAAGCTGCTTTCAAGCGGCGGGCCCAAGCGGGGCTTGATTTCGATCTGCACCGCTGGCGGCATGGGCATTGCCGCGGTGCTGGAGACGGCCTAAACTAGCTTCTTGTCGTTTCATCCCTGGGGGTTTCCATGGTCGGTCTTGCGGTTGTCTTAGCCATCATCATTTTCGCCTTGGTCGTGCTCGCCAATACCGTGGTCACGGTGGAGCAGGGATACGAAGTCATGCTGGAGCGCTTTGGCAAGTACGTGCTGACCCTGACCCCCGGCCTGCATTTCGTCATCCCCTTCGCCTACAAAGTGCGCCGGCGCATGAACATGATGGAACACGCCATTGAAATCCCCAGCCAGGAAGTCATCACCAAGGACAACGCCACGGTGACCGTCGACGCCATCGTGTTCCTGGTCATCGTGGACGCCAAGAAGGCCGCCTACAACGTGGCCGACTACGTCAGCACCTGCCAGCAGCTGACCCTGGCCAACGTCCGCTCCGTCATCGGCCAGCGAGAGTTCGACACGGTGCTGGCCGAGCGCATCAAGATGAACGAAGAGATCCTGCAGGAGATCGATTCGGCCTGCGAAACCTGGGGCATCAAGGTGACCCGCGTGGAAATCCGCGACATCCGCCCCCCGGCGGACTTGCTGCAGGCCATGGGCGAGCAGAAGAAGGCCGACCAGGAAAAACGCGCCAAAATCCTCACGGCCGAAGGCGACCAGCAGTCCCAGATCAAGGTGGCCGAAGGCCGCCGGCAAGCGGCGATCCTGGAATCCCAGGGCAAGCTGGAAGCTGCTAAGAACGAGGCTGAAGCCATCAAGATCACGGCCCAAGCCCAGGCCGATGCCACCCGTTCGGTGGCCGAAGCCATCCAGGGCCAAGGCGCCGCGGCGGTGAACTATTTCCTCGGCCAGAAGTACATTGAAGCCATGGGCAAGATCAATCCCAACGCCAAGATCATCATGATCCCGGCCGACTTCAGCACGGGCGTGGCCAGCATCGGCGGCATGGCGGCCTTGCTGAAAGGCGAGGACAGCCCCTTCGCCGGCGGGGGCAAGTAATGGACGAGCTCCTTTACAGCCACATCAATTTTTGGTGGGGCATCGCCCTGGGCCTGCTCTTGATGGTGCTGGAGCTGGCAGTTCCCGCCACGGTCTTTTTGTGGACCGGCCTGTCTTGTGTCATCGTGGCGGCGCTGATGGCAGTCTTTCCCGATCAGCCGCTGATCCTGGCCCTGGGCCTGTGGGCCTTGCTCTCTTTTTTCAGCGTCTTCCTGGCCCGCTTCCTGACCAAGCACAGGGAAGTCACCGCCGCCGATATCGACCCCAACTCCCGGCCCAATCAGTACGGGACGTCTTTCATCGGCATGACCACCACCCTGAAAAAAGACAGCAGCCACGGCTCCGCGCGCGTGAACATCGGCGGTTCGCACTGGGGGGTGAAGCTGCCGGGCGGTGATTTAAAGGCCGGCACCACCATTAAGATCACGGCGATCGACGGCATCTACCTGGTCGGCGAGAAAGAATAGTCCTACATCCTTTAGGCAGCCTTAAAAAATGTAAGGCGAGGCCCGTTTTCGGTCCTGAAAATTGATCCAATCGGCCTTCATTGGGCCCTCCCAGGCATGGCACCCATCTTGCAGTTCCTAGGCTAACCCCTAGGAGGCTGCATGCCCGTCAGCACCAATCCCCTGCCCAAAAATGTCGATCCCACCCAGCGCCCTGACCTCGGCGAAAATGAGGATATCAGCTGGAACGCCCGCCTATGGGCCCGCTGCAAGAATTTTATGCTCGGCGGCGCCAAGGACCTGAACGACAGCTCCCTTTTCCACAAAGTGGCCTTGATCCCGGTGCTGGCCTGGGTGGGCATGGGGGCCGACGGCCTGTCCTCGTCGGCCTACGGCCCCGAGGAGAGCTTCAAGGTCCTGCAGGACCACCTGTACCTGGTGCCTTTCGTGGTCCTGGCATCGATGCTGACCATCTTCATTATTTCCATCGCCTACAGCCGCGTGATCGAGCACTTCCCCAACGGCGGCGGCGGCTATGTGGTGGCCTCCCACCTGCTGGGCCCCTACGCCGGCCTGGTGTCGGGCAGCGCCTTGACCGTGGACTATGTGCTGACCATCACCGTATCGGTGGTGGCCGGCGGCGACGCCCTGTTCTCCCTCTTCCCCCCCGAATGGCAGCACCTGAAAATGGCCATGGAACTGGGGTCCTTGATCTTCCTCATGGTCTTGAACATGCGCGGCGTCAAAGAGTCGGTGATCGCGGTGGCGCCGATCTTTTTGCTTTTTGTGCTGACCCATGTGCTGATCATTGTGGCGTCTTTCTTCATCCACTGTGACCAGGTGCCCGTCGTGGCCGCGACCGTGCCGGACGGGGTCCATCAGGGCCTCAGCACCCTGGGCTGGGTGGGCATGGGCCTGATGTTCTTGCGGGCCTACTCCATGGGCGCCGGCACTTACACCGGCATCGAGGCCGTCTCCAACGGTCTGGGAATTTTAAGGGCTCCCCAGGTCCAGACCGGCAAGATCACCATGCGCTACATGGCCATCTCGCTGGCCATCGCATCCGGCGGCCTCTTCCTGGCTTATCTCATCGCCCATATCCATCACATTGAAGGCCAGACCATGAACGCGGTGCTGGCGGACGACATCTTCATGCAGCATGGCTTCATGGGCGGCGGCTTGATATCCAAGGGCATGCTGTGGATCACCCTGGCTTCCGAAGCGGGCCTGCTGGTCATCGCGGCCCAGACCGGCTTCATCGACGGGCCCCGGGTCATGTCCAACATGGCCCTGGATTCCTGGTTTCCCAAGCGCTTCGCTTCGCTCAGCGAGCGCTTCACGATGGAAAACGGGGTGCTGCTTTTCGGCCTGGCTTCGATCGCGGCCCTCTTTTACACCAAGGGCAACATCGATATCTTGGTGGTGATGTACTCCATCAACGTGTTCGTCACCTTCA
>Ga0206871_10296_pt1 | contig 11074 bp, 9 predicted proteins | sample Alteio_BWOrgCont_33_FD_152627 | JGI IMG/M metagenome (GOLD analysis project Ga0206871, IMG submission 152627) | Enriched cells from forest soil in Barre Woods Harvard Forest LTER site, Petersham, Massachusetts, United States -... | ecosystem: Environmental > Terrestrial > Soil > Temperate forest >...
GGTGCTCAGCAATCCGTCGCTGAAAGATTTCGTCGATGCGGAGGGCACCGAGCCGGAGATGGCCGCGGACGTGATCGATCTGGTCAAGACCTTCCAGCAAATCCTCGAGCGAGTGCGCACCCGGCCGGTCATCAACGTAGACGAGGAAACGGTCACAGTGGGCCAGATGATTGACTATCTGCGGCGGCGGCTGGAGCTGGAATCGAGGCCCATCCGGCTGAAGCAGCTTCTGATGCGCGTGCCATCGCGGCAGGCGCTGGTATGTATGTTTCTGGCGTTGCTCGAGATGGTGCGGCTGCAGGCGATTCAGGTGCGTCAGGACCAGATGTTCGGTGAGATTGCAGTGCGCAAACATGTTGGGTTCGACGCAATCATGAACGAACAGGCTGCAGTGCGCGATGATTGGAGGTAGAAGGACAGTGGTAAGTGTCCAGTGATCAGTGGCCAGTCAAAGCCGCCGGTTTACTGACCACTAGCCACTGACCACTGGCCACTATGGGTTTAAGACCTCAACTCGAAGCCATCATTTATGCGGCGGAGACGCCGATCACTGTCGAGCAGATGGTGCAGCTAGTCAGAGAATCGACGATTGCCGGAGGCGCGGCGGACGATGCTGAGGTAAAGTCGCGGGTGCGGGCGGCACTGGAAGAACTGGTTGCCGACTACGGCGGTTCCGGACACGGCATCGAGATTCGGCAGGTAGCCGGCGGCTATCGCATGTCGACTAAGCCCGAGCAGCACGAAATGGTGCGCAGCTTCGCCAAAAGCTTGAAGCCGCCAGTGCGGCTGTCACTGCCGGCGCTGGAAACACTGGCTGTGATCGCTTATAAGCAGCCAGCTACCGTGCCGGAGATCAACGAAATTCGCGGCGTCGATTCAGGCGGCGTGATTGCTACCCTGCTGGACCGCAAACTGATCACCACGGCGGGCCGCAAGCAAGTGATTGGGCGTCCCATTCTGTACAAGACAACCAAAGAATTTTTGATGCGCTTCGGATTGAAGGACGTCAACGAACTGCCGAGCATGGAAGAATTCGAGAAGCTGGTGGCGGAATCATTTCAGGGAGAGTTGATTTCGGCGGAAGACGCGGCGCCAGCGCAAGACACGGATTCTCCTCCTGCGGAAGAGATCGCGGAGTCCGCCGCTCAGAAAGAATAGTCCCTCATACATGCCTGCTGAACGCCTGCAAAAAATTATTGCTGCCGCTGGCATTGCGTCCCGGCGCAAGGCCGAGGAACTCATCAGCGCCGGCCACGTGAAAGTGAATGGAACGGTAGTGACGGAACTGGGAAGCAAAGCGGACCCGGAGACCGATCACATTCGGGTCGATGGCAAGTTGCTGCAGGGTGCGCAACAGCATATCTATTTGCTGCTGAATAAACCCAAAGGGTATGTCACTACCGTAAGCGATCCAGAAAACCGGCCGACGGTGATGCAGCTGATTCGCGGCGTGAAAAAGCGCGTGTATCCGGTGGGAAGGCTGGATTACGCGAGCGAGGGCCTGCTGCTCTTAACCAACGACGGCGCGCTGGCGAACAAGTTGATGAAAGCCGCGTCGCAGGTGCCGAAGACCTACGTCGTGAAGGTTGCGGGTACTCCGAGCAACGAAGCGCTGGAGAAATTACGTGGAGGAGTTTCGATTGCCACTGAAGATGGCCGACGCGTACGGACCGCGCCCGCGGCGATTCGCCTGATTAAGGAAGCCACGAATCCGTGGTACGAAATCACTTTGATTGAAGGCCGCAATCGGGAGATTCGGCGCATGTTCGAAAAGGTCGGACATCACGTGGAGAAGATTAAGCGCGTCCGCTACGGGCCGCTCACCCTCGACGTTCCGCCTGGGCAATTCCGCGCTTTGACCTTGCAGGAAGTCGACCGCCTGCGCACCATCTGCAACAAACCCGTAGCGGGGGCAAAGACTTCCGTGTCATGATGAGCGGCGAAGCATGAGCCGTTTTTTTGATATCGTCTCCAAGCCGGCCCGCAACATGGGAGCAGCCACCCTCCCCAGTTCGACGCCGGCGGCGCTGGAGCGCCGGTCGAAGCTGATCAGACTCGATTCCAACGAAAATCCTTTTGGACCCTCGGCGCGCGCGCTCGGTGCCATGAGGAACGCACTAGCCACAGCGAACTCGTATCCCGATGACGATTGCAGCCCACTGCGCTTGAAACTGGCCATGCACCACGGGCTGCCGCCGGAGCAGGTGCTGGTGACCGCAGGCTCGACCGGGTTGTTGAGCCTGCTCTGCCAAACTCTGCTCGCGCCCGGGCTGAACGCGGTGACCAGCGAACGCTCATTCATTGTTTATTCGATGGCGGTGCAGGCGGCGGGTGGGCGTCTGGTCGAAACGCCCATGTGCGACGACAGCTTAGATCTGGAGGCAATTCTCGCCGCGATCGATTCAAATACGCGCATCGTGTTCCTGGCGAACCCCAACAATCCTACGGGGACGATGGTCGAGGCAGATGACGTGGAGCAATTTCTCGCGCGGCTTCCCGGGCATGTAGTCGCGGTTCTGGATGAGGCTTACTACGAATTCGCGCTGCATTTCGCGGTCCTTAGGAAGATTAAGTATTCAAATTCGCTCGACTATGTTCGCCAGGGAGCGAGCGCGGTGGTGCTGCGAACCTTTTCAAAAGCTCACGGACTTGCCGGACTGCGCGTGGGCTATGGTTTGGGCCCTGCAGAATTGCTAGGTTATTGCGCACGCATGCGCAATACGTTTTCGGTGTCGTCAGTGGCGCAGGCAGCCGCGGCGGCGGCGCTCGACGACTACCTCCACATTCAGCGCGTAGTGGAGAACAACGCCCAGCAGTCACGAGTGCTCGGTCAGGGACTGTCGGCGCTGGGCTATCGGGTGGTACCGACCACAGCAAATTTTCTGTTCTGCGATCTTGGCGAAGAGGCCGCACCCATCGCCAATCGTTTGCAAGATGAAGGAGTGGCGGTGCGTCCGCTTGGGCATTGGGGAGCGCCAAATTGTATTCGCGTGACGATTGGAACACCGGAACAGAACCAGGTTTTCCTGCAAGCGGCGCGCCGGCTCGATGCGACAACGAACCGGCGAAAGGTGTTGAGTGGTAACGAATGAAATCGTTCGTGCAGTGGTTCTCGCGATGATCCTAAACTGCCGTCACCGCCACGCGCGCGGCTCCATACAACCCCGCATCGCTTCCCAACACGGCGCGTGTGATGACGGTTTCTTGCCCGCTACGGCTCGCCGTTTGTGCTGAAGCACCTTCTTCTTTTCTTGAGGAATCCCTCAACGGATCGGTTGGGGCAGTTGCCGCGTAGACTATCGAGCGCTGGCGCAGCTCTTCGAACATTGTGGGGGCGAAAGCATCCCACGCACTCGACGCTCCTCCGCCGATGACGTACATCTCAAGATTCAAAACGTTGACCAGGTCGGCGAGAAGTATGCCAAGGTAGCGTCCGAAAGTCCGGAAGATGCGGCGGGCTGCTTCATCTCCCTGGATCGCGAGGCTGTAGATCGACTTCGCACCGAACTCCGCATCCGCCGATGCGGCCCCCGCCAGCGATGGCGCCTGACCGCTGGCAACTGCCTCGCGAGCCATGCGTAGGAGGGCGCTGGCTGAAGCATACCGTTCGGAACATCCCCGATTGCCGCAGGCGCAGGGAGAGCCCTCCGGCTCGACGGTGACGTGCCCAAACTCGCCCGCCATGCCATTCATGCCGTGCCAGATTTTTTCCCCGAGCACGATGCCACCGCCGATTCCGGTACCCAACGTGAGCATGGCCATGTTCGGGACGCCACGCGCTACACCCAGCCACTGCTCGCCGAGAGCGGCAACGCGCGCGTCGTTCTCGAGGACCACACGGGCGCTCAGACGGCGCTCGATTTCGGCGCGTGCCGGATAGTTTTCCCAGCCTGGAAGATTGACCGCCTTTCGCATCATCCCGGTTTGCAAGTCGATGAGGCCGGGAACGCCGATGCCAGCGCCGAGGAACGCTCCTGTCGCTTTGTACTTGCCGGATAGACGTTGAATGGCGCTGCACATTTCGTCGATGATGTGGTCGCGGCCCAGAGCGAGTTTGGTGCCGAGCGTCACCTTTTCGAGCATCTCTCCGGGGGCGCTGACGGCGGCGATACGCAGGTTGGTACCGCCCAGGTCGACTCCGATGGAGAAATCAGGCATGGAGGAGAAGATTATCAGAACTGCGGCGCAGAGCGCTCATTCTTGATTGATGATCGTTGATTGATGATCGTTGATTGACGATTGGGCACCTCGAGAAAGACGGGAAGACAATCAACAATCATCGATCAACAATGGTCGATCGCCTCATCACCTCTGGCATTTCGGGCAGTAGTGGCTGCTGCGACCGGCAATCACTACACGCTTGATGGGCGTCTTGCAAACCAGGCAGGACTCGCCTTCGCGGCCGTAGACGCGATGCTGCAATTGGAAGAAGCCTTCTTGGCCGTCGGAGTCGACATAATCGGAGATGGACGAGCCGCCCAAGGCAATCGCCTCCCGGAGAACCTCTTTCACTGACTCGAGCAGCTTGGCCATCTGGTCCCGCGTGATCGTGGAGGCGCGGCGGCGGGGGCGAATTCCAGCGCGGAACAGAGATTCATCGGCATAAATGTTGCCCACGCCGCGCAGCAGTTTCTGGTTCAGCAACGCGCTCTTGATGGGCGTCTTGCGGCCACGAAACAAGCGGAGGAAGCTATCGAGATCGGCTTCCAGCGGCTCAATGCCGCCCGCCTCGAAGCCGCCGGGGCGGGCAACGCTCAGGCGTCCAAAGCGGCGGGGATCGACAAAGCGCAGTTCCCTGCCTGACTTGAGCTTCAGAATCGCGTGCGTGTGCTTGAGAATCTCCGCCTGTGGCTCGCAGACCTGCAGGCGTCCGGTCATGCCCAGGTGGACGATCCACTGGGTTTGAGGGGAGCCGCCTTTTTTTGGACGTGCACTATTGTGTTCGAGATCGAAGACGATATGCTTACCCATGCGTCGCACGGTCGAGATGCGGCTGTGCTCGAGCGCCGCAGCGATTTCCCGCGCCGGGGACTTCAGCGGCTCCGGCTTCTGGCCGAGCCAGATCGATTCTATTACGTCGCCCGAAACCCGGCTGGCCAGTCCGCGGGCGATGGTTTCAACTTCAGGGAGTTCCGGCATGAAACATCAGTTTACTAGGCGCACTGAGGATTGTCCTGAGAGTGACAACCACCGGCGCAAACAAAGAGACCGCCGGGCTGGTTTTCTCGGCGGTCTCGGTGTGCTCCGCATCGAAGCGGTTTGCGGAGAAAAAGTTAGTCCTTCAGCGGCACGACAGTTTGGCCGTCACGGCAGAAGGTGGCGACTTTTTGCAGGTCGCCATTCGCCTGAGGCAGGGTCATCACCGGTCCATAGCAGTACACCGCGTGGCCGTTGGCGGCAAAATACCAGCGTCCACCCTTGGAATGCTGCTCCAGATGGCCCGCTGGGCGGCGCACGGGCGGTGTTGGATTGGCAACCGTCAGACTGAACATCAAGGCTAGGGTCAGAACCTTCATCGGTCTCGAATTTTTTCAAAAGGCGTCCGAGGACGCTTACTGCTTACCTGGGCACTAAATCGTTCGCAAAGCGCGACGCTGATCTATCAAATCCGCAGCAGGTACGGGCGGATGCTGGGGCTGGGCCTTCCCGATTCTGCCGGTATGGCCTTGGGCACGGAGCTGCGGTGCTGCCTGGGTCGACGGAGCCTGGGTCGACGGAGTCTGGGTTGACGGAGTACGGCTTGACGGAGTTTGAGCCGAGGGAGCCAGCGCGTGGCCCTGCGCTTTCGTCCGGGCCGTTTGCTGATCGACGACGGCCTTTCCTTTCATCGTCCACAGTTCCGCGCTGTCGGTCATCAAGATCTTGATAAGATTGCGCTGCGATTGAATGACCGAGCCTTGTTCGACGATAAGCATGGTCATCAGACCGTAGGAAAGAAGGAAGACCACTGTGAGCAACGGCACAAGGGTTCGTTTCTTTTTTGGAACCGCGTTCGGAACTGTGATCGGCATCACCGCTGTGGAACCGAACAAAGTAGTCAAGTAGCACCCCGGCCTGGCCTCACAGAGGCAGGCATAGAGGAGATTGCAGCTTGTCAGCCAATAGAGCGAACGGCCGGAAGAGGTTGAATCCACTTGGTTTAGACTGGTTTCCCCGGTAGATGTTCCGCGTGCGAAGTGCAATTCGATGCATATAATGAGCAGGGTAGCCGTTGCTCAAAGAAGCGTTGGCCTCTGAAACGACCGCCAGATGCTGGGTTTCGGGCCAGACAGGCTCCGCGGTGAGCCCAGGTGCTGCCCTTATTTCCCAGCCAGCAAAAGTTTGGCGATGGTGGCCAGCTGCATGTTGGACGTGCCTTCGTAGATCTTGCCGATCTTGGCGTCGCGCCAGTATTTCTCAACAGGATAATCTTTGGTAAACCCGTAGCCGCCGTAGATTTCAATAGCCAGCGAGGTCACGCGCTCGGCCACTTGCGAGGCGAAGAGCTTGGTCATCGCCGCTTCCTTCACGAAGTTCACGCCCGCATCCTTCATGCGGGCCGCGTTGTAGACCATGAGGCGCGCGGCTTCAATCTCGGTGGCCATTTGCGCGATCTGGAACTGGATGCCCTGAAACTCCCCAATGGCCTTGCCAAATTGCTTCCGCTCCAGGGTGTATTTCGCGGCAAATTCCCAGGCCCCGCGCGCCAGACCAATCATCTGCGCGCCAATGCCGATGCGGCCTTCGTTGAGGGTTTCGATCGCGATCTTGTAGCCTTTACCGGTTTCGCCGAGCACGTTTTCCTTGGGCACGCGGCAGTCTTCGAGAATCAGTTCGCAGGTCGAAGAGGCGCGAATGCCCAGCTTGTCTTCTTTCTTGCCCACGCTAAATCCAGGGAAGTCTTTTTCTACTAAGAACGCTGTGATGCCTTTGTATCCCGCGGCGGGGTCGATGGTCGCGAACAGCACGAACAAGCCGGCCTCTTTGCTGTTAGTGATCCACAGCTTGCGCCCATTAAGAACATAATCACTACCCTTGAGTTCGGCGCGGGTCTGCAGGGCAAACGCGTCAGAGCCCGATCCAGCCTCGCTCAAGGCATAGGCGCCGACCGTGTCGGCCGCCATCTTCGGCAGATAGCGCTTCTTCTGCTCAGCATTACCCCATCGCAGCAGGGCATTGTTGACCAGCGTGTTTTGTACGTCGACCACCACGCCGGCCGATGCGTCGACGCGCGACAGTTCCTCTACAGCCAGGATTGCTTCAAAGAATTTGGCGCCGCCTCCACCGAATTGCTCCGGGATTTCGATCCCCATCAGTCCGAGCTGGAAGAATTCGTGGATCAGACCCTTGTCGAAGATGCCTTTCTCGTCCATCTCCTTCACCAGCGGACGAAGTCTCTCGTCGGCAAACTGGCGGATGTTATGTCGAAAGAGGATTTCGTCCTCAGTGAGCGTGGTCAGAGGCGTGGGGAGAGCAGATTGCAGCGTGGTTTCAGGCATACGAATACCTTCAAATGGAGGAATAGCAGACCTTGGATTCTAGCACCGTTAGAGTGGTCGGGAGGGGCGAAACGCTCAGCTGCGCCGCGAATGCACTAGCTTCAAAGTGTCCGCCTGCAGAATGCGTTGAATCTGATTGCGCGCGTGCACGGACCAAGGGCCCGTGGTGTCGAGCTTGATGTATGCCTGCCAGTGTTTCAGCGCCTTGCGCGGCTCGCGGGTTTTTTCGTAGGCGAGCGCGAGGTTGTAGTGCGCGTCGGCGTAAGTTGGAGCCAGCTGGATCGCCATCTTGTAGGTCTGGATGGCTTCTTGTACCCGACCCGTCTCGTCGAGAACGTTGCCCAGGTCGAAATAGGCCAGCGCGTAGCGAGGGTCGGCCTGCAGGGCAGCGCGGTAGTGCTTCTCCGCAAGCGAGAAATCCTGGCGGTTGTAGTAAAGCGTTCCGAGATTAATGTGCGCGGCGGCGTGGCCGGACTCGAACTCTAGCACTTTCAGATAGGCCGCCAACGCCTCAGTCTGGGTCGTCGGATCCTCTTCCAATGCGATCCCGCGGGCGAACCAGACGGCGGCATCGTTCTCCTGCGGAGTGGAATCCGGCGTGGGAATTGGCGTGCTGGTTACAACTCTTTCCCGAGTTGCAAAGTCCATCACGAACTGTCCCGCGATCGGTTCGAGCAACCTGCCTTCATGGCGGAAGGCGACGCGATGCTTGTTAGTGGACGAAGCTCCAGCCTCGAGCAAAGGATTTCCCATGCCCGACGCCTGCTTCTGCATTGCCTCGAGCGATTGCCGTATCACTGCGGGCCGCACTCTCATGGCGCACAGGTCACGAACTTTCTTGACTTTCAGCAGGTCGGAAAAAGAGTAGGTGGTTGAGGCAGCAATCAACTCCGCGCGCTCCCAGTTGGCCAACTGGCGCGGCGTGAGATGAAGAATCCTAAGTAAATCGGCTCGGCTGTACACGACTTTATGTAAGCTCTCGCGCCAGAACCGCGCAAGAAGGTTACGCCGTCATTATCTGCAACTTGCGGCGGTAAACGCAACAGCAAACACTTGTGGAAATCTGAGGAGAACCTGGTTGATTTACATGCAGCGGAAATGGTGCAAACACCGCCTAAACCACCACGGCAGCCTGGTACTCCTCATAAGTCCCCTTGAAGTCGGTGACCTTGTGATCGCTCTCGAAGTGCCAGATGCGAGTCGCGACCTCGTCGATCAAGTCGTGATCGTGCGACACCAGGAACACTGTCCCCTGATACCGCTGCAGGGAGATGTTCAGCGCGTTGATGGCCTCCAGATCCAGGTGATTCGTGGGTTCATCGAGCACAAGCACATTTGGTTTCTGCAGCATCAGCTTGCAGAAGAGCAGGCGCGCCGCCTCGCCGCCGGAAAGTACGCTGGTGGATTTCGTGGCTTCGTCGCGGGCAAAGAGCATCTGCCCCAGCAAGCCGCGGATTTCTTCGCTCACCGCTGCGGGATTCCACTGATGCAGCCACTCCAGCACCGTCGTGCCGCCTTCGATCAGGCTGCGGTGGTCCTGGGCAAAGTATCCAATCGAAGCCTCGTGTCCCCAGATCACTTTGCCAGAGTCGACGAACGGCCCATCGTAGCCGCTGGTCTTGCGCAGCTCCGCTTCCGGCGTAGTCGGAGAATTCGCGAGCAGTGCATTCACCAGCGTGGTCTTCCCTGCTCCGTTGCGCCCCATCAATGCGATTCTTTCTCCGCGCGTGATGCTGGCCGTGAAGTCGCGAATGACCTGTTTGTCGCCGTAAGCCTTGCTCAGTTGTTCGACCTCGAGAATGTGCTTGCCCGACGGTCGCTTCTGCTCGAACTTGATGTAAGGCCGCGCAATATTCGATTTGGCCAGTTCCGTAACTTGCAGGCGTTCCACTTCCTTGCGCCGCGACTGCACCTGGCTTGACCGCGTGCCGGCGGAGAATCGCGCGATGAACTCGTTCAATTGCGAAATCTTTTTTTCGCGCTGCGCGTTCTGCGATTCAATTTGCGAGCGCACCTGCGTCTTCGCCAGCACCATCTCGTCGTACGATCCGGTGTAGGTGATGATGGTCTCGTAGTCGATGTCGGCAATGTGCGTGCAAATGCTGTTGAGGAAGTGCCGGTCATGCGAGATTGCGATCACAACGCCGTCGTATGCATTCAGAAATCCCTGCAGCCAATGGATCGAATCCAAATCCAGGTTGTTCGTTGGCTCGTCCAGCAGCAATGCCTGCGGATGCCCAAACAACGCCTGCGCCAGCAACACCCGGACTTTCTGTCCGCCTTGCAGTTCGCTCATCTTGCGGGAATGCGCTTCGTCCGGAATGTCCAACCCTTGCAGTAAGATCGCGGCGTCGCTCTCGGCCGTGTAGCCGTCTTCTTCTCCGACAATGCCTTCCAGTTCGCCGAGCTGCATGCCGTCTTCGTCGGTCATGTCGTGCTTCGCGTAAATCGCGTCGCGCTCCTGCATGGCTGCCCACAGGCGCTTGTTGCCCATGATGACGGCATCGATCGCCGTGTAGGCGTCGAAGGCAAATTGGTCCTGGCTCAAAACCCCGAGCTTGCGCGGACGTACAACCGTCCCTTTTTGCGGCTCCAGTTCGCCGCTGAGCAGCTTCATAAACGTCGACTTGCCCGAGCCATTGGGCCCGGTCAGGCCATAGCGCTTGCCCGGCGTAAACGCCGTGGAGACTTCGTCAAACAGTATTTTGGCGCCGAAGCGCATGGAAACATTACTGACTGAAAGCATGATTGGTTAGTAACTCTTCTTAGGACTGCGGGGAATTTCCGCCAAGACGGTACGCAGCTGGTCTTAACTAGAATACCATGCTGCCCTGAGTTCACGACTTAGCTCTGGTCGAGCAGTGTCCGCACCTTTTGCGCCAGCGTATCCAGGGAAAAGGGCTTCTGCAGGACCGCGTTTTGCACGCCGACCTCTGCGCCGCCCAGGGCTTCGTGGTCGGGATAGCCGGACATGAACAAAACCTTGATTTGCGGACGCACCTTCCTCAGCCGGTCCGCCAACTCTTTACCTCCGACGTTGGGCATGGCCATATCGGTTACCAGAAGGTGGATCAGATCTTCATGTCCCTCAGCAATTCGCAGAGCCTCGTTACCATCCATGCCGTGCAGCACCTTGTAGCCCTGACGCTGAAGAAATTCACAAGCCAACTCGCGAATACCGGTCTCATCTTCAACCAGAAGAACCGTCTCCGTACCCCTGGGCGCAGCGGCGAGATCTTCTCGTATCTGGGAAACCTGCAGCGCCGTCCTGGTCTCCGCTTCTTCCGCCCGATCCTCTTCTGCACAGGGAAGATAGATCTCGAAAGTCGTGCCTTTTCCCGGCTGACTATCGACGTGGGTCCAACCGCCGGTCTGCTTCACCACTCCATAGACAATGGGCAGCCCCAACCCCGTGCCTTTCCCTGGTTCTTTGGTGGTGAAAAACGGCTCGAACATGTGGGCTTGGGTTTCGCTATCCATTCCAACACCGGTATCGCTGACAATCAGTGTTACGTAGCGGCCGGGCAGCACGCCATCGCGAAGCCGCGGATGGTTGTGTCCTATTTCCGCGTTCCTTGTTTCAATGACCAACTGTC
>Ga0206871_10299_pt1 | contig 11039 bp, 9 predicted proteins | sample Alteio_BWOrgCont_33_FD_152627 | JGI IMG/M metagenome (GOLD analysis project Ga0206871, IMG submission 152627) | Enriched cells from forest soil in Barre Woods Harvard Forest LTER site, Petersham, Massachusetts, United States -... | ecosystem: Environmental > Terrestrial > Soil > Temperate forest >...
CGTTACGAACATGTCGGGCTTTTTGAGCGGATAGAGAACTTCGTTCAAGCGCGGCGCGAGATGCGTGGCGTCGTCGCCGGAACTGAGCAACATGCGCGCCGCGCTTTTGACCATACCCATCACGACGCCGGGCGCGACGCCGTGACCTGAAACGTCGGCGACATAGGCGACCCAATTATCGGCATCGCCGGCAAGGTCGATCAGGTCTCCGCCGACTTCGCCGCTCGGCGAAGAGCGCCCGTAAAATTCCCACGCACCGAGTGTCGTCTCAATCGGTGGCACCAGAATGCGGTGCACTTCGGTGGCGAGCTCGATTTCGGCTTGAACGCGGAAATAACGCCGGCCCTCCTTAATGTTTACGACCAAGAAGCAGATATAGCCGAGGACCGTCGCGATGATGATTGCAAATCCGTCGACGGCGAGCCTTTTCTCGAGAGCCGCGATCGCCGCCGAATCCATTTGCGTGGGCGTGGGATTGTTATGGAGGTGCGAGGCGATGAGATTCCCGAAAAAAAGCTGCGCGGCGAGAATGGGAAGGAACGCGATCCAGAATTTTTTGCGCAGTGTGAACCCGGCAATTGCGTACGCCATCGCCGTGCAGCCGGCAAAGAGGATGTTGACGATGAATTTGGCCGGGGGCTGGCGGCCGACATCAAAGATGTCGGTAGCAACGCCGGTGATGGCGAAGATGAAGAAGACGCCCGCGAGGAAGAGGGCCATCGAGATGAAGGGAAGGCGCTGCCAGTAGGTATCCTTTGTCGGCATTTTGGTGGACATTACTATACGCGGGAGCAACGCGAAAGATAGCGAGGGGTGATGCGAGTGACGAACAGGAAGTCTTGTAGAAGGGCGTAACGCTGAGATCCTTCGGCGTCCGCGGACGCCTCAGGATGACAACGCGATTGGGGGGAGTGGCCGCCCCCCGTGTTGGATGGGGTGGGCGACAGGGCGACGAGGTTTACGCCCGGGCAAGCTGGGGCGCAGCGTGCTGCGTGCGCCCCTACATGAGCTTGGTGGCGCTTACGGCGCGGGCGAATGGCGTTTTAGGGCATTTTGGCGGGCCGAATTGGGTGGAAACTGGTGCGATTTCGGCAAGTTGCGGCGGGGTGGGGTGGCTGTTAAAATTTAATGTTTGGCGGGACGTTGCCATCGGCGTTGGGTAGCGCCGGCGGCTTTTTCCAGGTCTAAAGGTTCTGCTCGCACGTCTGCAAGGCATTCGCGAGTGGGTCGACTGCCATCAAATCAACACAGATTCGAGCAAGCGTGAAGGAGAATGCGCGTGGCTAAGTACGATGTGGCGATTATCGGGAGCGGTCCGGGCGGGTACATTGCGGCGATTCGAGCGGGTGAGCTTGGATTGAAGACGATCGTCGTCGAGAAAGATCCTTTCCTGGGCGGCACGTGCTTGCACGTCGGCTGCATCCCCACCAAGGTGCTGCTGCACCATGCCGATGTTTACGATCATTTCAAAAATGGCGCAGAGCTGGGCTTCGAGGTCAGCGGACTGAAAATCAATTGGGCGAACATCCTTGGCCGCAAGGACAAGATCGTAAAGAAGCACGCGAAGGGCATCGAGTTTCTTTTCAAGAAGAACAAGGTGGAGTGGGTGCAGGGCTGGGGCCGCTATGAAAGACCCGGCAAGGTCAGCGTGGAAAAAGACGGCAAGAAGACGATGATCGAAGCTTCGAACGTGTTGTTGATCAGCGGGTCGGAAGCGCGTTCGCTGCCGGGAATTGAGCCCGATCACAAACAAATTTTGACGAACCGGTCGATTCTGGAGCTGCCGGCGATTCCGAAGTCGCTGATTATCGTGGGAGCGGGAGCGGTCGGCGTTGAATTCGCGTCGATTTACAACTCGTTCGGGACGGAAGTGACGATTCTGGAGGCGCTGCCGCGCGTTGTGCCCGTCGAAGACGAAGAGATCTCGGCGGAACTCGAGAAGACGTATAAGAAGCGCAACATTAACGTCTTCACTTCGAGCATGGTGCAGTCGGTGAAGAAAGACGCGAAGGGCGTCACGGTCACGTTTAAGGATAAAGACGGGAAGACCCAGACGCTGCAGGCGGAGAAACTTTTGCTCGCGGTTGGCCGCCAGCCGATGACGGATGGCTGCGGACTCGAGAAATCGAAAGCGAAGGTGGAGCGCGGATTTGTGCATGTCGGTCCTTATATGGAGACCGATGAGCCGGGCTTGTATGCGATCGGCGACATTGTTGCGGGATTGCCGCAGCTAGCGCACGCAGCGGGCATGGAAGGCATTGCGGCTGTGACGCACATCGCGGGCAAGCAGCCGCCTCCGATCGTGAAGACGCGCATCCCGAATTGCACGTATTGCGAGCCGCAGATCGGGTCGATTGGGTTAACGGAGAAGCAGGCGAAGGACGCGGGCTACTCCGTGAAGATCGGCAAGTTTCCGTTTGTCGGCAACAGCAAGGCGACGATTCTCGGCAACCACGGTGGATTCATCAAAGTTGTGTCGGAAGAGAAGTACGGCGAGGTGCTCGGCGTTCACATCATCGGACCGCTGGCGACGGAAATTCTGGCGGAAGCGGCGGCGGTGCTGCATCTGGAGGGCACGGTCGATCACATGATGGAGATGATCCACGCGCATCCGACGGTGTGGGAAGCGATGGGTGATGGGTTTGCGAGTGTGCGGGGATTGCAGATTAACGTGTAAGAGGAAGAAGTTGACAGTCGACAGTTGAAAGTCGAAAGCGAGAAAAAAATACCGCAGAGGCGCGGAGATACGCAGAGGAAGCAAGAAAGAGAAGATGACGAGCTGTTTGATTGTCGAGCTCGGATTTATCGGATATGCGGATGCTTTCGAGCTGCAGAAGCGCGTTGTCGCAGCGCGCAAGGCTGACGCGATCGGCGATGTTTTGCTGCTGTGCGAGCATCCGCATGTGATTACGCTGGGGCGCAGCGGCAAGCGCGAGAATTTGCTGGCGTCGGAGCGTGTGCTGGCGCAGAAGGGCGTCGAATTTCACGCGACGAATCGCGGCGGGGATATTACGTATCACGGGCCGGGGCAGATCGTCGGGTATCCGGTGATTCAACTGGCGGCGATTCGGCGGGACGTTGTCTGGTATGTGCGGATGCTGGAAGAGGTGATGATTCGCACGTGCGCGGATTTTGGGATTGTGGCGCGGCGGGAAGAGGGGAAGACGGGGGCTTGGATCGATCCGCCGGGGAAAGAAAAGGCGAAGGATTCACCGCCGAGGGCTCGGAGTTCGCAAAGTTCGGGAAATTCGCAGGGCGCCGCGGCAGAAAAGATTGGCGCGATTGGCGTGCATATCAGCCGGTGGGTTACGTCGCATGGGTTTGCGTTTAATGTTGCGACGGATTTGCGGTATTTCGAGCTGATCGTGCCGTGCGGGATCACGGAGCGCAAGGCGACGTCGCTCGAAAAAGTTTTGGGGCGCGCGGTGAAGCGGAACGAAGCGGCGCCGAAGCTCGTCGAACACTTTGGCGATGTTTTTGGGCGCGAGCCGCGGCAAGCGACGCGCGAGGAATTGTTCGCGGCGCTGGAGCGATTCGAGCGTGAGCAGCAGCCGGTCGCAGTCCCGGCGTAACGTAGCGCGTCGGCACTCGCGCTGAACACGAGATTCGCATGACCGTGAGCCAGGGCAACACGCCTGCTCACCGGAGACAGAATGAAGAACGTCGAGCTCTCACGGCAGCAGCATCTCGATCTCTACTACCACATGCGGCTCAACCGCGCTGTCGAAGACACGATGGTGAAGCTGTTCCGCCAGAACAAAATCGTCGGCGGACTTTACTCCAGCCTCGGACAGGAAGCGGTTTCGGTCGGCACCGCGTCGGCGCTACAGAAAAAGGATTGGCTCGCGCCGATGATTCGCAACATCGGGGCGCTGCTCGTCAAAGGCGTGCCGCCGCGCGACATTTTCACGCAGCACATGGCGAAGTACACGTCGCCGACGCTCGGCAAAGACGGCACGAGCCACTTCGGCGACCTGGAAGACCTGCACATCGTTTCGCCGATTTCGATGCTCGGCGATCTGATTCCGGTGATGACCGGCGTCGCGATGGCGGGCCGCTACCTTGGCCAGAAAATTGTCGCGATGACGTGGATCGGCGACGGCGGCAGCTCCACCGGCGTGTTTCACGAAGGTTTGAATTTCGCCGCGACACAGAAGGCGCCTTTCGTGCTGGTGCTCGAAAATAACGGCTGGGCGTACTCGACTCCGGTGAAGCGCCAGGTGCCGATCGAAAATCTTGCCGACCGCGCGAAGGCCTATGGCATCGACAGCTACATCGTCGACGGCAACGACGTCGCCGACGTTTACACCACGGCGAAAGAAGCCGTCGAACGCGCGCGCAACGGCGAAGGGCCGATCCTGATCGAAGCGAAAACTTTTCGCCGCATGGGCCACGCGCAGCACGATCCCGCCGAGTACGTGCCGAAAGACATGCGCGCGTATTGGGAAGCGCGCGACCCAATTTTGCTGCACGAAAAATTCCTGACGGAAAAGGGCTATCTCGACGACGCGACGAAGAAAGAGATGGAGACGAAGCTCGACGTGCTGCTCTCGAAAGACCGCGACTTTGCCGAGAGTTCGCCGATGCCGCCGCCGGAGCTTGCGGAAAAGGGTGTGTATTGCACTGGCGACGATTGCCACAAGATCGCGCCGAAGTGGGAGCGCGATAAGTCGGAAGTGATGCCGCCGAAATCGAGCATCGACGCGAGCTGGATGGTCGAAGGATTCGGTCGAGGGAAGAGCTCGGGTGGCGGCGTGGCGCCGATTCACTTTGGCGATACCGCGCAGAGCGAAGAGCGCAAAGAGGTTGAGGAAAAGCTTTCGCCGGAGACTCCGGAAGAAGTTGTGACGGAAGAAGTGATAAAGCCATCGCGAAGCGCCACACCAAAATCCGAACCAAAGGCAAAGAATGGTTCGAAAAACGGCACCGGTAAGAAACCCGCAGCCAAACCCGCTTTCAAGAAAGTCGCCCCCGTTCTGAAGAAGATTGCGAAAGTCGTTGCACCGATTGTGGGATCGGCCGCAAAAAAGTCTGCGGCAAAGCCCCCTGCCAAATCCGCGAAGAAGCCCGCCGCAAAAACTGCGGCGAAGAAAGGCCGGAGGTAATCCATGGCAAAGACTTCCACCGCTCCGGCAAAAAACGCTGCCTCTAACAACGGCGGCGACGCCCCCGCGCAAGTCACTTTCCTCGAAGCCATCAAGCAGGCGATGTACGAAGAGATGGAGCGCGACCCGTCCGTCGTCGTCATCGGCGAAGACGTCGGCGTCTACGGCGGCGCATTCAAAACGAGTGAAGGACTGCTCGCGAAATTCGGCTGGGAGCGCGTCATCGACACCCCGATCAGCGAAAGCGCGATCATCGGCGCCGCTTGCGGCATGAGCTATCTCGGCCTGCGCCCGATCTGCGAGATGCAGTTCATCGACTTCATCGTTTGCGCGTTCAATCAGCTCACCAATTTCGTCGCCAAGGGCCACTACCTCTGGAACGCGCCTGCGCCGATCGTGGTGCGCGGCCCATCCGGCGGCGGCGTCCACGGCGGACCGTTCCACTCCGCCAACCCCGAGATGTATTTCGTGCACACGCCGGGGCTGAAGGTTATCTATCCCTCCACACCGTACGACGCGAAAGGCTTGCTGAAAGCGGCTATACGCGATAATAACCCTGTGCTCTTTTTCGAGCACAAGTACCTCTACCGCCGCATCAAGGAAGAGCTTCCGGCGGAAGACTACATCGTGCCGATCGGCAAAGCTGCCGTCCGGCGTGAGGGCAAGCACCTCACGATCCTCTCCTACGCGGCGATGATGCACAATTCGCTCGAAGCGGCCGAGGCGCTGGCGAAAGAAGGCATCGAGATCGAAGTGATCGACCTCCGTACCTTGCTTCCGCTCGATGAAGAGACGATTCTGAAGTCGGTGAAGAGGACGAATCGCGTGCTCGTCGTTCACGAGGATACGAAGACGGGCGGCATCGCCGGCGAAATTGCGGCGATTCTGTGCGAGAAGGCTTTCGGCGATCTGGATGGTCCGGTGTTTCGCGTGACCTCGCTCGATACGCCGGTGCCGTACTCGCCGCCGCTCGAAGCGCACTTCTTGCCGAACACCGACAAGATCATGCACGCAGCGCGGGAGTTGGCGAAGTACTGACGCACGCTCTATCAAGCAGCTGTCATCCTGAGCGCGTCCGAAGGACGCCGAAGGATCTCAGCCGTAAGAGCTGGCAACGAACTCAGCGATGATGCGCCGCCGAACGAATTTAAAGCAGTCGGGTTTTCCAGGAGACAGACATGGCCGTTGACATCGTAATGCCCCAGATGGGCGAAAGTATTTTTGAAGGCACCATCACAAAGTGGCTGAAAAAGCCCGGCGACAAAGTCGAGCGCGATGAGCCGCTGTTTGAAATCTCCACCGACAAGGTTGACGCTGAAATTCCGTCGCCGTCGGCGGGCGTGCTCAAGGAAATCAAAGTCGGCGAAGGCAAGACGGTGCCGATTCAGACGGTTGTTGGCGTGATCGACGCAGCTGGTGGCGCGGCACAAGCTGCGGCCCCGGCGCCGGCCCCCGCAAAGGCCGAGCCGGCGAAGCAAGCGGCTCCGGCTCCCGCTCCGCAACAGGCCGCCAAGCCAGCCGCGGCTCCGCCACCTCCTCCGCCGCCAGCCGCGAAGCCCGCAGCACCCGCCTCGCAAGCCGCTCCCGCACGCGAAGGTGCGCGCATTCATAGCTCGCCGCTCGTTCGCCGCATGGCGAAGGAGCACGGCATCGATCTCACCGCCGTGCAAGGCACCGGCGCAGGCGGCCGTATCAGCAAGCAAGATATCGAAGCGCACCTTGCCGGGGGCGGCTCCGCAGCCGAAGCGGCGAAGCAAACCGAACCAGCCGAGGCCGACGTTTACGCACAGCAGCCAGTTGCGACGTCAACGCCGTCGTACGCGCCGCCACCTCCGCCGCAGCGTCAGGCACCGCCGCAAGCACCGCCGCCGCCGGCAACCACCGGTGGTCAGCATCACGTCGCGTTCGAGACGGCCGTCCCGCGCGAGCGCATGTACTTCGGCAATTACGAAGTGCAGCCGATGACCATCATGCGCCAGCGCATCGCCGAGCACATGATCGCGTCGAAGCACGTTTCGCCACACGTTTACAGCGTCGATGAAATCGACATGACCAAGGTCGCCGCGATCCGCGCAAAATCACGCGCCGAATTTGAACAGCGCTACGAGACCAAGCTCACCTACATGCCGTTTTTCGTGAAGGCTGCTGTCGCAGGCTTGCGCGCCTACCCGACGATGAACGCGTCGCTCGACGGCACCAACGTCGTCCTCCACAAAGAAATCAACATCGGTATGGCCGTCGCGCTCGACTGGGGCTTGATCGTTCCCGTCATCAAGAATGCCGACGAGAAAAATATTCTCGGAATCCAGCGCAATCTCAACGATCTGGCCGAACGCGCACGATCGAAGAAGCTCAAGCCCGAAGAGGTGCAGGAGAGCACCTTTTCCATCACCAACCCCGGCGTGTTCGGCGGCCTCTTCGGCCTCCCGGTTATCAGCCAGCCCAACGTCGGCATCCTCGGCCTCGGCACGATCGAAAAGCGTCCCGTCGTCATCGACGACGCCATCGCCATCCGCTCGATGTGCTACATCACCCTGAGCTACGACCACCGCGTCGTAGACGGGGCCATCGCGCACCAGTTCCTCCACAAAGTAAAAGACACTTTGGAGAATTGGAGCGAGTCCGTTCTGTAATCTTCAACCACCAAAAATCTCTATTCTAGAGAGGGGCGCAAAACATCGCGCTCCTCTTGTTTTTGCGACAGTCCTCAGGCTGCGTACACTTGATAAATCCCACCAGACTTGCACGAGCCACGAAACCCCAGAGACCGCAACCGCCGCTATGACGCACGTGTTGATCGCAGATCTAACTGAGACGGTTCGCGGCCGAACGATCGCTACTCCCAGGAGAACTGCCGCAGGCAGAAATGCGCTCCGATTTGTTGCGGCGCCTGACCGCGGCGAATGCAGCTCTGTAGGTATTTCGGCGCATGGGAGTTAGTGATAGTTTCTGTTGGATGTTTACGATTTTCGATTTCCGAGCCGGGGCGTCGGTTACTTTTCACCAACGCTCATCGTACTAGGCCGATACACAACTAGCCAACCCGGCATCCGCCGCTTCCTGAAAAGTAATACTTGCGTCAAGTTCTTCTTTTATGTATTTTACCTGTCCGTTAACATGTCTATGCCGGATCGGTTGGGCGCCGCATCGTCATGTAAACAGTCTGCGCACAGAGGGGGCGCCATGTTGATGAAAGCGAAAGAACGATGGCACTGCGTGAATCCCGCTTGCGGATGCCAGATCATTGTCGAAGTCAGCGGAGGGATAGACGGGCAGAATCCACTCTGCGCCTGCGGCGGGATCATGAAGAAGAAATACGCGGCGCCGTCGTTTTCGTATCTCGATTTCCTGCGAATCGACGAGCCGCCGGCAGCCCAGGCTGCACTGCGTGAGGAAGAGCCATGCTCAAGTCTCTCGTAATCCCTGGAGTTCGCGTCGCTGCCGAGAAACCTGTTGCGAAGCGCGAAGGCGCTTTCCAGATATTTGCCGCGCCGATCTTCTTTTTTGCAATCGCCCTGCTGCTTGGCGGCGGATACATTGTGGAGGAACAGTTCTCCAGCCCGGCTGCGTCACAGTCTTACGCGCTGTTTGCGGGCGCGTTCTTCATCGCGACGTCGATTACTCTGCTGGCTGAACTGTTTCACATCGCGAACCGTCATCGCAAAGACGCGAAGGACCTCCGTTCGCACGTGGCTCGGACGGATTGGCGAAGGACCGACGTGGCTCGTGCTTCGCGCCAGGCTGCTCGCGGCGTGAGTCATCGCGCGCGCCTGCCGTATCACCGCAGCTACGTCGATCGTGTGCGCGTGCGCGCCTGATCGGTTGAGTAGCCCGTTGACGCGGTGAGCGGCTCCGAACCTACGCGCGCGGTATGGCGGGGAAGTAGCGCTCTGTCAAAATGTCGCGGTGGTGCAGTTCGTGACCCGCGATGATAAACGCGAGCGCTCGTACCGTGATGGGATTGTTGCTTGCGGTGCCGCGTCGTGTCCAGGCTTCGGCGCTCAATGAGCGCAGGAGCGCCAACGTCGAGGCCCGTACCAATCCAAACTCCAGCACCAGGTCAGCCAGCGATTGCTCGGCGAAGTTGCCGTTTTTTACGTAGTCGTCCTGCTCGAATCCCGACAGCGGCGTTTGATCGCCGCGTGCGATCCGCAACGCGCGGTACGAGAAGATGCGCTCTGCGTCGCTCAAATGTCCTACAACTCCCTTAATCGACCACTTCCCCGGCGCATAGCGGAAATTTCCGTCGCGCTCGCTGCTCGCTGCAAAGAGTTGCGCCGTCTGCAGCCGCTGCGACTCGAGCTGCGACAACACGTCTCCACCCTGCACCTTGGAGACATAAGTTTCGTAAAAAGAGGCGTATTCGCCGGGTTCGGGCCGCACAAGCGCGAATTTAGGGGAGCTCATAGCCGGCCATTATACTCGCCCGGCCTTGCACGGGCACTAGGGCGTTATCGAGCAACCTCGGTCACGGTGGGAGCGTTCGCGCCGGCAGGGTCGGACGCTGCCGGCGGCAAAATCCCGACGACCACATCGCGAAATCCCAGCCGCAGCTTCTCACTCACGCCAATCGTCAACGCGCAAAGGATCCATGGAATCGCCCCCGAATACCAAAACAGGTGCGGCCAATACCGAAGCGCCCAGAGCCAGACCAGGAGCGTTGCCAGCCCAAATCCAAACGGCGCCAGCCTCCGCGAATCGCTCCACTTCATCTCCGTCGCGCACATCGCCTGCAGGAACAGCACGAACGGAAACGCGACCACCAGATCGATGAAGTAATGCTCACCGGTACCCATCGTCGCGACGATCGTGAAGACCACGAACAACATCGCAAGTGCGCGCTCCCAGACGGAAAGCCCGCGCGAATACCACCACGACATGAGCGTCCATCCCATGTGTAGCGATGGAATCGCGTTGCGCAGTCCGGGTATCGCCACCGGCTCGAGTAAGAGCCTCCGCACCTGATCTGTAGCGAGTGGCTGCCACGGAAATCGCGCGCCGAAAAGATGCCCTGGTCCGAGCGCTGGAAACAAATTGTAGAAAATTCCGCCGATCGGCCCCATCAGCAAAAATGCAACGAAAATCGGGATCGCCTTGCCGCGCATTCGTGAAGCCTGCCCCGCGTACACCAGCGCCAACGAAAACGGCAGTCCCACGTAAAAAACGTAACTCACGTCGCCAAGCAATTTCCATTTCTCGTAAATCTGCCCCATCCAGAACGCGATCGGAGCGTGCAAGCTGCTGTCGAACGAATACAAATAAAGGTCGAGCACCTTCGGGTGCGCGTTTTCCGTAAATTTGTGCAGATAACCGGCGTAATGATTCGACGCCAGAATCAAAATGCTTGGAGCCAGCGCAAGCAGCACTGTTTTTCGCTCTTCTCCCTCAAGCCACACCGCGTTCAGCCCCATGACCACGAGGCTCGCCATTCCCAAAAACGAAACCCAGGTCACGACGTACACGGTGCTCGAGCGATGAATTACAAATTGATCGAGCAGCGAAAACGCCGCGCCCAGCAAGACGATGCCGCCGGCGTCGACCCAACGGAATCGCATCCGTAAGTGAATGAACACAACGCTGGCGAAAACGTACGGATAAAACGTGCTGGCAATCGCTGAGACGTAAAAGATGTGGCTCGCCGCCAGCGCCGGCACTCCGGCGACAATTGCGAGCGAAAGCAGAACGCGCCACGCGCGCTCAGCAGAGGTAAAAGTGGACCACGTGGACGAAGACATGACGCTTTCTCAATTTCAACACGCCACGCCAAGCGCATCCACGCACGCTCTCACAATTTGTGTTTAGTTGAAGACTTGACGTTCTGTCGCCACGCCGCCGAGCCGTTCTCGCAGCGCAGCCGCTCTACGCGATGCCGCTAGCCCCGCACCGGCGGAGGCGGCGGTGCCGGCGCCGTGACAGGCAGCGGATCGACATGCC